>Ga0209768_10000474_pt1 | contig 27372 bp, 4 predicted proteins | sample LauGreSBDMM110SD_3_FD_187564 | JGI IMG/M metagenome (GOLD analysis project Ga0209768, IMG submission 187564) | Freshwater lake microbial communities from Lake Michigan, USA - Sp13.BD.MM110.SD (SPAdes) (version 2) | ecosystem: Environmental > Aquatic > Freshwater > Lake | place: Lake Michigan... | reverse complement strand
CGAGGCGGGCAAGAAGCAATACCTGATTCCCTATTTTATTGCGGCGCACCCAGGCACCCGTGATGAGGACATGATGCATTTGGCGGTGTGGCTGAAAAAGAATGGTTTTCGCGCCGATCAGGTGCAAACCTTTTACCCCAGCCCCATGGCCACGGCAACGGCGATGTACCACTCGGGCAAAAACCCGCTCAAGCGGGTGGGACGAGAAAGCGAAGCGGTCGATATTGTGCGCGGCGAAAAACGCCGGCGTTTGCACAAGGCGTTTTTGCGCTATCACGATCCCAATAATTGGCCGCTGTTGCGTGAGGCGCTTAAAACCATGGGTCGAGCCGACCTGATTGGCAACGGCAAGCAACATTTGATTCCGCGTTTTCAGCCCCTCAACGCAGAGGGCTACACCAGCAGTCGCCGAAAAAACAGCACATCGGTGGCGGCGAAAACATCGCCGGTGACTTTGGGGCGTGTGAAAGCAGCGCCTGGCAAGATACTCACCCAGCACACCGGCTTGCCCCCCCGCAAAACCAAATAATTGGGGTCAGACCCCAATTAATAATCGGGGTCTGACCCCGATTAATTGCTCACCCAGCACACCGGCTTGCCTCCCCGCAAAACCAAATAATTAATTCGCGACAGCGGTATTGCTGCCCGACATATGGTCTTTGTATGAGTTGATCCAATGATTGAACGCTTGTTCAGCTTCGGAGGGGTGGTTTTGTTTTTGCAGCAACCAACCGTAGTTGAACCACACAGAATATTTGCTGTGGGTACGGTCATTCTTCAACCAATGGCGATACAGCTCCAAAGCTTCATGGGTTTGGCCAGCATGGTCCAATTGCTCAGCTTTAGCGATCACTTCTTGTGGAGACAAGCTAGGTGTGTTGATGACCAAGGTGGTGTAAGGTGTCATGTTGAATTCCTTGAAATGAAAAATGTTCTAAGGAAAAGCAAAATAAATGCCAGCCATTCCGACACTATTCTTAGACGGCTGGCAAACTCACCAAGGGCAGATCGTGTTGTTGCGCCAGCGTCGTCAGCTGTTTGCGTGTGAGGCCGGCAAAGAAAGCGGCCAAACGGGTCTTGGTGGCAGGCAATAGCATGGGGTCGCGAGACGCGGAGGCTTTTGAATTCAAGGGCTTTTTTGCCGGAACCAAGCCAGCGACTTCAAGTAATTTAGCCGCAAAGTGAGGCTCTAGCGCGGCCACGGCCACACGGCCATTGGCGCATTTGTAAACTTGGTAGCCGGCATGGGCGCCGCCCACATATCCCTTGGATGCTGTCAGCCCCCAGTGCCTGGGAAGTGCCAGATAGGCTGCCGCATCTTCCAGCGCCACTTCATTGAAAACCCCTTTTCCTTGGGAACGGCCAGGCTTGGCGCGTTGCCAAAGCACTTTGAGCACAGCTTCACTGGCCTGCAGCGAACCGGCCATGTCGGCAAACAGACTGGCGGGCAAACTCAGGTTGCTGACCAAATCGTTGCTGGCGAGGTAGGTGAGGTCATGACCCGGTATTTCTGCGCCAGCCCCAGAAGATCCGACGATGCTCACCATATTCAGTGTCGGAAACTGGGCATGCACTTGGGTCCAATCAAGCCCCAATTTCTTTAAAGCCGATGGGCGAAAAGACGTAAGCAGCACATCTGTCTGCGCCAAAAGTTTGTGTAATTGGGCTTGTCCCTTGTCGGTTTTGAGGTCGGCTTGCACCACTTTCACACCCGCATGCAGTTGCTTGTAAGCATGTGGCGCGTAAAGCCCCATCGGGTCTGAGCTTGTCCCTTTGGGTGAACCCACGTGTGGCAAGGGTTCAAGCTTGGTACATTTGGCGCCCATATCCGCCAAGCGCATCAAAGTGGCTGGGCCCGGCAGATTGAGTGCCACGCTCAAAATGCGCACCCCAGACAAGGTTTTATCGGTGGCTTGAAAGCTGGGTTTTCCTTGGGACATTTTTCTGCTCTATATATATAGTTGTGTTTGGGCGATCTTAGAGGATTGCAGGTTGGCTTGAATCATGCTTTTATTTTTTCCATGAAGAATTCAACACACCGAAACCATTCCATCACTTTGCTATTGGGCGCAAGCCTGGGCTTATGTCAGGTGTCACTGGCTGCTGACATATCTTCAGTGCTTGTCGCTGATGCAGGTTCGCTCCTGCAGCAAAGCGAGCAAAGTATCAAGCCGCATCTGCCAAGCACTGATGCCCTCAAGTTGCTCAGCCTGCCGCCACCCATGACTTTGCCAGAGCAATTTGGCATGACAGTGCGACGGGTTTATTTTGTGGGTAACAGCCGCATAAGCAAAAGCCAGCTGTACCCAGCGGTTCAACCTTTCTTGAATCGCCCTCTGGTTGCAGTAGATATTGACAAAATGAAGGCGGCAGTCACTAACTTTTACCGCCAAATGGGTTGGATAGTTGAGGTTTACCTTCCCCAACAAACCTTGGACCAAAATGAATTGACGCTTCAGGTGGTTGAAGACCTGCGTCACAGCGGAAAACCCGCTCGCTAAACCTTTATCTTGGCTTTGAAAGCCTGATTGCCAAATTATTGGCAATAACCTCTGGCGCGAAACTTGCTATTTTTTCCAAATTTATATTTAAAGCAAGAATTTACGTGAGGTTTATGAGAAAGCACCTGTCAAAAGCACTGCAAGCAGTGGTCCTGATCGGCTTGGTCGTTTGGGCCTTGGACGGTCACGTCCCTGGTTTGAATGAGCCTGTCGCGCCTGACCCCGCGCCAGTGCCCATGGCTGAGCAGGTAGACAATGCACTTGAGCAAGTACGGCAAGTTGGCGAAGATGTTCAGGCCCAAACCGAACAACTCGTTGAAAGTATTCAAAAAAAATCAGTCATTGCAGGGAAAAAATTGGCTCGCATGGCTGAGCAGGTTCAACAGTCTGGCCAAGACATGGTGCAGGCGATTCCCCCACTGAGTGAAATAACCCTGCCAGAGTTGCCAGAATTTCTCGTCTCCTCATCAGCCATCCCAGAAAAACCAGTGTTGCTTGCGCCGCCCATTGTGGTGGAACCCGCGATCGTGGTTGAAAACAATCCAAGCCCAGAATTGCCAAAAGTTGATCAAAATGGCAATTCTTTGCCTATTGAGGGCAAAGTTTTGCCACCTCCGGCCGCCTCGGTTACCACGACTGAGCCTTTGATTGACACCACGATTTCGCCGGATGTTGCGCCCAACCCCAGCCCCCTGTCAGCCAAATTGGCCAAAAATGTGCCCATAGAGCCAGCGCCAGCTCCAGCTCCAGCTCCAGCACCCAAAGTCGCGCCAGCGCAAGTGCCAGAACCGAAAGTGGCTGCTGTTCCAGCGCCAGCTCCAGCTCCAGCTCCAGCTCCAGCTCCAGCTCCAGCACCCAAAGTCGCGCCAGCTCCAGCGCCAGCCACCACGCCACCTCCAGCGCCAGCCAAGGCCGAAAAGCCTGCTGCGGCTGAAGAGCCCCTCACCATTGTGCTGAAAGAAATACGCTTTAAAGGCGTGAAAAGCTTTTCCAATGATTCCATTCAAACCATGGTGGCTAAGTTCATCGGCATTCCGTTGCGATACGATGATTTGCTGGATGTGGCCACGACTATTGAGAATTTCTATAAGCAAAACAACTACTTAGCTCGGGTCACGCTGGCCCAGCAAGATGTCACCGAAGGTGTTTTGACCCTGGATGTGATGGAGTCTATTTTGTCTAAGGTGAAAGTGGAGCAGCCCATTCAAAGCCTGCCCAGCACCCAAGATCTTGTTTTGGCACTGCTGAAACGCCACAGCCCTACTGGCAAACAATTTAACGCAGAAGGTTTAGACCGCGGTTTGTCACTCGCCAATGAACTGCCAGGCGCCAGCGTTTCCGGCTCTTTGCATGAAGGGGATGATGCAGGTGAAACTGAATTAATTCTTAAGATGTATAAAAACCAAAGCCGACGAATGGAGCTTTTCCTTGATAACCAAGGCTCGCGGGCAACAGGTGCTGAACGGGCGATGGGGAATTTTTCGTCCACCAACCCCACCGACCGCGGTGATTTATTCTCTTTATCGACTATTGTGACCAAGGGTTCTGAATACTTAAGAGGTGCTTACAGTCTGCCCATAGGCTTGGACGGCTGGCGTGCGGGGCTGAATGCCTCCGCCATGGATTACGAGGTGGTGGTAGGTGACCAAGGTGTGAAAGGCGCTGTCGGCAAAGCGTTCTCGCAAGGCTTGGATTTCATTTACCCCATTGAGCGCAGTCCTAAAGCCAGCAGCACTTTGACGGTCAGTGCGGAGACCAAACAGTTCACGAACATCATGGCCACGGGCAATGTGCTGTCCGAGTATGAATCCCAGGTGCTCTTGGCCCAGCTTTCAGGCACAGAAAACGAATTCAATAAATTGAGTGGTCTGTTTAATTACAACTTTGTCTACAGTCATGGCCAAATTCGCCTGCAAGAGGGTTCTAGCTACCAAGCCACTGACAGCACTGGCAACCAAACTGAAGGCGTATTCAACAAAGTTCGTGTGAATATGAGCTATCTAGAACCTTTGAGCAATAAAACAGATGTGTATTTGGGCTATTCCAGTCAATTTGCCGACAAAAACCTAGATTCTTCCGAGAAGTTTCAGCTGGGAGGCGCCAACGGCATTCGTGCCTACCCCACCGGTGAAGGCTCGGGCTCTGAAGGGCGTATGCTGAATTTCGAGTTGCGTCATCGCTTTGACAACGGCGTTACCTTGACAGGTTTTTACGATTGGGGCCATGTTGATGAGCTGCACATTCCTAACGATGACAACCCAACCCTGAAAAACAGCTACGACTTAAAGGGCTTTGGCGTGTCAGCTGGCTACAACTTCAGCAATGGCGTGGCGGTTAAAGGCACATGGGCGACCCGCGAAGGTAACAACCCCAACCCCAAGATTCCCAGCGGCACAGACCAAGACGGCACCCGCGACCGTAATCGCTTCTGGTTGCAAGTGGCTATTCCTTTCTAATTTTATCGATTTTATTGTTTTGCGTTAAATTACTGATTCAAGAAAAAAGAGTGGTGCCGATTCGTAACGGTGGTTTTGCGTACTTCATTTGCCTATTTTTTAAGCACTCTGGGTGTAGGGCTGGCTTTGCCGTTGACGCTGGCCGCCCAAACGGCAGTGCCCAGCGGCCAACTGCCAACCGGCGGACAGGTAACGGCTGGCCAAGCCACGATCAGCCAAAACGCTAACACCCTGACCATCAACCAGTCCAGCGACCGTGCGGTGGTGGACTGGAAAAGCTTTAATGTTGGCAGTCAGGCGCAGGTGCATTTTCAGCAACCCAATGCCCAGTCTGCCACCTTGAACCGGGTGGCGGACAACAACCCCAGCCAGATTTTGGGCCGCATCACAGCACCTGGTCAGGTGGTGCTCATCAACCCGCAGGGTGTTTATTTCGGCAAAACCTCTACTGTGGATGTGGGCGGACTGGTGGCCACCACCCATAACACCGCCAACCAAGCTTTTATGGATGGGCAGATGAAGTTCGACCGCCAAGGCTCCACCGGTAAAGTGGTGAATGACGGCGAACTGCGGGCTGCTTTGAAAGGCTATATCGCTTTGCTGGCGCCCGAAGTGCGCAACAGTGGCGTGATTGTGGCGAACTTAGGTACTGTGGCACTGGCAGCAGGTGAGGCATTTGAGCTTCAGTTTGAAACCGGCGGCGGCTTGACCGGCCTGCGGGTCACCCCGGCCAGCATCAATACCTTGGTAGAAAACCAAAAAGCCATCAAAGCGCCTGGTGGCCTGATTGTTTTGTCGGCACAGGCCGTGGCCAAGTTGCGCAGCGGCGTGGTGAACAACGGCGGCACCTTGGAAGCCAATGGTTTAAGCCGCCAAGGCGGGCGCATTATTTTGCAAGCCAGCACCCGGGTGAGCAACAGCGGTTCTGTATCGGTCAACGCCACGCCCAGCCAAACCGGCGTGGTGGGTGGTCCGGCAGGCACGGTTTTGGTGCAAGCTCCTGAGGTGGTTAACACCGGCGTGATCAGCACCACATCAGTGGTTGCTCCCGCTGAAAGCCCTGTGGTTGCTGAAGTAGCGCCTGTGCTGGCGCAGATTCAAATCAAGGCCGAGCAGTTCAGCCAGACCAACACAGGTGTTTTGGATGTGTCGGCGGTGGGTAGCTCGGCCGGGCGCATCAGTGTGCAGGCCAGCCAAACCGCGCAAATCAGCGGTCAAGTGTTGGCGGTTTCCCAAGAAGCGGCTGACACCACTATATATATTGAGCAGGGCGTTCCAGTAACTCCGACCTTGGGCGGCCAGATTGAAATAGCCGCCGACCAGCAACTGCAAACCAGTGGTGCGGTGCTTGACGCATCGGGTGCCAACGGCGGCGGGCGGATTCATGTGCAGTCCAAAGGCAAACCTGTTTTGCCCAATACCCCCGAACAACCCGCACCTTCCAAGCTGATGGTCAGCAACAGCGTGCTTCGCAGCAACAGCAGCCGAAGCTTGGGCGGGCGGGTGGAATTGGAAAGCGACGAGCTGACTTTGGACAGCGGTACCCGCATTGAGGCCAAAGGTGCTGCTGGCGGCGGCACGGTGTGGGTGGGCGGCGGCTGGCAAGGCAGCGGTCATTTGCACCAAGCGACGACCGTGAACTTCAGCGCCGACAGCCAAATTGACGCCAGCGCCACCGACAGCGGTGACGGGGGCGAGGTGGTGTTGTGGAGTGATATTGCTAATGACCGATCAGTCACTACAGCCTCGGGCAGCATTTTTGCGCGGGGCGGGGTGAACGGCGGTAATGGGGGAATGGTTGAAACCTCGGGCAAATGGCTGCAGTTGGGTGAGCAAGTCGCTGTTTCGACCAAAGCATTCTTGGGCCAAGATGGTGAATGGTTGCTGGACCCTGAGCACCTGTGGATAAGGGACCCCAGTTGGAATGGCTACAACTACTTGATCAGTGGCACAACAACCTACACAGCACTGACCGCGAACCCTGCTGCCAACTTCATTGTGAGCGGTGCCACAGATACCAGGGACAGAGGTCCAACGGTAGATGGGGTTTTCTACCCTGGCGTGACAGTCCTCAGGACTGACACGATCAATGCGGCTTTGGCCAACAATGGGCAAGTCAGGGTTGTGGCTAGCGGAATGATTGATGCCCATGGCTGGGGCTTGAGTGAGGTCACTTACCCAAATCACTTCATCAATTCAACAACCACCAACAAACTAACACTGCAAGCTGGAACATCCATCACGCTGGTCAGCTATAAATTCAATATACCCAATGGTTCCTTGGAACTATTGGCTGGTACAACGATCACCCAATCCGGTCCCACCACTGCGGGTGCTATTTATGCCAACACCCTGATTTTGGGGTCTTCCGATGGCGGCAGCAGCAAACCCGCGGTGACCTTGACCGCTGCCGACAATTACATCACCAACCTGCAAGCCAGCAATATCAGGTCGCTGAGTGTGAGCAATGCGCAAGCCTTGACGGTGAATGCCAACGGCATCACTGCTATCGGTGCCGTCACCTTGACCTCGGGAACCGATATCAATCTCGCAGGGAAAATCACCACGACAGGTTCTGGAAGTGCAGGCGCAATCACACTGAATGTCGCGCAGGGCTATACCTTGAATACAGTCCTCAATAACTACCCGGAACTGGTAGCGACGGCTGGGGGAGCCATCACCATTAATTCAGACAAATTCAACTGGATGGGGGCTGCTCCCAAAATCGACACATCCGGTGTGGTCACGATTCAATCGCGTGGCAGCAGCTTTGGCATGGCGGTCAATAGCAGTTGGTTTCCCTTGTTCAACAACACGCCCAGTGGCTACTACTTTGGCAAAAGTGGCAACACGTCGTTGATCAATATGGATGGCGGAACCAATGTGGCTGGTCCCATCCAAGCGTATGGCGGATCGATCATTGTTAGTCAAAACCTTACCAGCACAGGCACAGCGCAAGGCATCTTGCTTAAAAGCACAGGCAACATTTCGCTAGAAAGTGGCAAGCGTGTCACCACCAACGGTGGCAGCGTGACGCTTTGGGGTGACAGCGACGGCAACGGCAGTGGTTACACCCAGTTGTTCACCAATGCGGCCATCACTTCAGGGGGCGGTGCAATCACCATGGGCGGTGGTTTGGACATTGCAACGGGCTATGCGCGAGGGGAAGCGACGCGAGATACAGATTCAGAACCCGACTTCACGCTCTACACGGCGGGTGTGCATTTGCGTGCAGGCTCGTCGCTTAGCTCAGCGGGCGGCGACATCACGCTGCGTGGACAAAACTTGAACACCAGCGCCTCTGCCATGGTTTTTGGTGTGTTTGGCAAAAGGACCACCGTTGATTCGGGCACCGGAAAAATCTCAATCACTGCGCTTGCCACTGGTTCTGGCAGCGCCAATGCTCAAGCCTATTCAAGCTACGGTGGTTTCAACCTCCGATCAGCCAACACCACATCGCAAGCTATCTCGCTAGTGGCGGATGCAAGTTCTGTCACGGGCACAGCTACCTCGCTGGGAATTAACCAAAGCGGCGTGATCCAAGCCAGTGGCGCGGGCGGCTCCATTTATATCTTGGGCAAGGGGTCCAGCCAGTCCGGCTACAGCTTGGGTGCTGGCTTAGGCGGCAGTGTGGTGGCTAGCTCTGGCAGTATCACGCTCATTGGCGATAACAGCAGCTCAACATCAGAGGGTTTGAACATTGGCGGCTTAACCTTGGGCGCTGATGCCTCAACTGCCGTCACTACTTCTTCTACCAATATCACGATCAAGGGCAATCAATTTGGGTTGAACAACCCAACCAACTTCAACACTTCCGGCACGGTGAGCGTGTTGTCGCTAGATGGTTCGAACAGCTTTGGCTCTGCACAAACCTTCAGCAGCAACTGGTCGTTTGGCAGCAATATTTCGGGCTTGACAATTGGCAGAAGCACCAACACAGCCAACCTAAACCTCGGCACCACCATTGGTATTGCCGGACCCATCACGATTTACGGTGGTGCAGTCACGCTCAATGCAGCGTTGTCTACGTCCAGCACATCTTTAGGTGACGTCAATATCACCACCACAGGCTTATTTGGCCCAGGTGGAATTGCTTTGGCAACCGGGCGCAACTTGACGGTCACGCAGTCCGGTAGCTCTGGTTATAACGGTTTAATTTCTGGTTCCAACGCAACGCTCACCAAGCTGGGTACTGGCAACTTGGGGTTAACCAACGCCAACACGTACAGCGGCGGAACCACGTTGACGGCTGGTACGTTAGGGGCCTACGACGGCTCTGCTTTTGGTAGCGGTACTGTGAATGCTGCAGACGGAACCACTTTGATGTTTGGCCGCATGTTGACTAACTTCGCTAACAACATTGACCTGACCGGTAGCGTTTCCTTTACTTTAGATACAAACGTGGAGTACCTGATCGTTGGCGGCGGCGGCGGTGGCGGCTCAGGTTTTTGGGCTTATGCCACCGGTGGCGGTGGCGGCGCGGGTGGTGTGCTGTTGGGCACAGCTTCTGTCACCAGCGCCTCAGAAAGCATTGTTGTCGGTGGCGGGGGAAGTGGATCTACTAGCGCTCTAATAGCCGCCGGTGCCGGTGGAAACAGTACCGCCTTTGGCCAAACGGCCATTGGAGGTGGCCGTGGTGGCCAGTGGAGTATGTCGCCAGGTAATGGCGGTTCAGGTGGCGGTGCCGGTACCTTTGGCGAAAGTCTGTCATCACCCGCTGGGTCTGGAACAGCCAATCAGGGCTTCAATGGTGGCTCGGGCGCAATCTATACAAATGCAAGCGGTGGCTTACGCGCTGGTGGTGGTGGTGGTGGTGCGGGAGGCCTTGGCGCAAGTGTGGCCTCTACGGGATCGCAAGGCGGTGTAGGTGGTTCAGGTATTCAGTCGTCCATCACGGGCACAGGCGTTTGGTATGCAGCCGGGGGTGGGGGTGGCAGTGCCACTGGCACATCAAGCGCGGGCGGCAGCGGCATCGGCGGTAATGGAGGTGTACTGAATGGCGTTGGCACAAACGGCGCTACCAATACAGGTAGTGGTGGTGGTGGTGGTGGATATACCACCATCAACACGAGTTATGCCGGTGGTGCTGGCGGCTCAGGCATTGTGGTGGCTCGCTACCTTGGGTCCTCGGCGGGTACGGGTGGAGCCGTGACATCAGGCACGGGCAGTGCATCGGGCTACACGCTGCACACTTTCACCTCAGGCGCCAGCACTCTATCACTCAGTGGTTTGAGCGTGATGCTCAGGGGCACCATCAGTGGCTCTGGCTCGATGGTGAACAACGCCACGGGCGGCAAGATTTCTTTGATGAACGCCAATACGTATACAGGTACAACACGCCTGACCAGCGGCACATTGGGCCTCTACAACATGGCGGCTATCAGTCCGGGTACGTTGACTTTAGACAGCGGTACAACATTGTTGCTGGGTCGAACCATCTCTGGCTTGACCAACAACATCACCCTCAATGGTGCGACCACAGTTGCTTTTGACCACACTGTCGATTTTCTTGTTGTAGGTGCTGGTGGCGGTGGCGCCGGTGATGGCGGCGGCGGCGGCGGCGGTGGCGCCATCGTGTCGCAAACGGGAATCGACATTGGTTCTGCCGTTGCCCTAACAGCTACGGTGGGAACTGGTGGTTCTGCAGGGGCTTGGTCTACAGGCGCTGTTCCCACTGTAGGCGGCATTTCCCGATTGACTTTTGGGTCTTCAAGCTACACCGCGACGGGTGGCTCAGGCGGCGTCAATGGCCCTAACCAAGCTGGCGGTGCCGGTGGCTCTGGCAATCAGTCCACCAGCAATGGCGCTGCAGGTGGTGCTGGTTCATCAAGCACCACAGGCTTAGCAGGCGGAACTGGCCCCACCTCAAACATCACAGGCACTTTGCGCAATTACGGCGGCGGCGGCGGCGGTGGTTTGTACTTCACCAACTCTGGTGTGTTCATAGGTGGTGCGGGCGGCGCTGGCGGAGGTGGAGCAGGCACATCCATGGCGAACGATGTACCCACCGCTTATGCTACAGCTGGTACCCCGAATACGGGTGGTGGCGGTGGCGCGGGTACAGCCAGCTACCTAGCGCCAAGTGCAGGCGATGGGACTGGGTACAGAACGCCGGGTGCTGCTGGTGGCTCTGGCCTTGTGGTTGTTCGCTACTTTGGGGGCAGTGCGGGTACTGGCGGCACTGTTTCCTCTGGCACAGGCAGTGCTTTGGGCTACACACTTCATACCTTCAACAGCACCGGAGCAGTTACGCTTAGTCCACTGGCCGCCACATTCAGCGGCACCATTGGTGGCACGGGTTCTTTTGTGGCTAACCCTTCGGCTGGCGGCAAGTTCACCTTCACTGCCAACAACAGCTACAGCGGTGGCACCACGCTTAGTACCGGTACTTTGCAGGTGGGCACGGGCGGTACTACTGGAACATTGGGCTCGACCACCGCAACAGGCACCGTGACCAACAATGGCGCGTTGATCTTCAACCGCTCGGTCAACACCAGCTACGTCGCGCCGTTTGCGGGGTCGGGCCCACTCACAGTGGCGGGATCTGGTGGCCTTACCTTAACGGGTGTTGCCAGCTACACCGGTTTAACCACCGTCACCAGCAGCGTGATCACGTTCACAAACAACACAACGCCCAGCACCAGCGGTTTTGCTGGCGCGGGTTTTGTCACCATTCAGCCTGCGATCGGCGGTACCTACGCCAGCGCGTTCACACCCAGCTATTCATTAGCCAGCACACTCACAGGTTTGACTCTGGGCCATAGCACCAACACCGCAAACATCACACTCAACAATGCCATCGGCATAGCAGGCCCCATCAGCGTGACTGGCGGCACCATTACCGTTAACCAAAACCTCAATACATCTACAGCCGCTTCGGCCAGTGCGGTGATGTTGAAAGGGCAGGGCAATGTTTCTTTGGCCAGCAGCAAGAGCATCACCACCAACGGTGGCGCCGTGACTTTCTGGTCTGACAGCGATGCCAATGGCGCTGGATATGTCCAAATGCTGACCAACTCATCGGTGTCCACCAGCGGTGGTGCCATCACTTTGGGTGGGGGTTTGGATATCGCCACGGGCTACGCCAGAGGTGAAGCCACGCGGGACACGGTGACAGAGCCCACCTACACGCTCTACATCTCGGGTGTGAACTTGCAGTCGGGGACCACGCTGTCTTCTGTTGGCGGTGACATTACTTTGCGGGGTCAAAACTCGGGCGGTTCACAAAACGCCATGTCATTTGGTGTGATGGGCGGTGGCACTACGCTGCCTGCCACCATTGACTCGGGCACTGGCAAGATCGCAATCACTGGCAAAGCCACAGGTTCGGGAACGACCATCAATGCGCAGGCTATCAGCAGCTATGGCACGGGCAGCATGGTTTTGCGGTCAGCCAACACCACGGCGCAAGCAATTTCGTTGGTGGGTGATGCTTCTGGTGTGACCGGGGGTTCTGCAAGCTTAGGTGTCAACTTCAGTGGCACCATCGAGGCCACGGGCACAGGGGGTGGTATCGGCATCACTGGCACGGCTGGCACTGCGACGACCGATTGGGCTACAACATTAGTCGGCAGCATTTTGGCCAAGTCTGGTCCCATTACCCTTATTGGCGACAACAACAGCGCTCAACTGGGTATCAATTTCGGTACCGCTACGTTGGGTTTCAAGGCGGGCACCAATGTCACATCGTCAAGTAGCAACATTGTTTTGAAGGCGGATGCCATTGGGTTTGGCACGACGGCCCTCAACACCACTGGCACCGTTGGCATTTATTCCTTGGACAGCAGCGCCAGTTTTGGCACTGCAACCACCGTGCCCAACACCTTCACACTGAGCGCGGGTGTGACTGGCTTGACGATTGGCAAAAGCACCAATACCGCTGAAGTGACGCTCGGCGGCAGCACCAGCATCGCTGGCCCAATTAATGTCTACGCTGGCACGATAAACGTTAACGCCAACCTCAATACCACCACAGGTGGTTCCAGTGGCGACATTCTGCTGAAAGCCAGTGGAAATATTGAATTGGCCGCTTCAAAAACCATCACCACCAACGGCGGTGATGTGGTGCTTTGGTCCAACAGCGACGGCGGTGCAGACACCGGCTCTGTGTTGCTGCGAGATGGCTCCAGCATCACCACTTCTGGTGGGCACCTGTGGGCGGGTGGCGGTTCAGGCTCCATCACTTGGAACGGTTTGACGGTGGGCAATGGTTATGCCGTGGCGGGGACCACCCTGACACCTGCTTCATGTGCATGCTCTAGCTTTAGGGCAGGTGTTTATTTAGAAGCCACCACACTGAATACAGGCGGTGGCAATCTTGCCCTGTGGGGTAAGGGTTTAAGTAATGACAGTGGCATTCTTACTTTAGGAACGAACAATATTGATGCAGGTGCGGGCAAGGTTTATATCAATGGTGAAGGTGGTTTCTACGGTTTGATGTTGGGTATCCATTACCAATTAAGGTCTGCACAGGTCAATATTTCGTCCACAAGTTCGGCTGCTGATGCCATCACCCTGGTGGGCAGTGCCACTGCTGCTGGCAGTTCCGGCATATTCGCTGGTCCTACGTCGCTCAGAAATACCAATGGCGGAGGCATAAGCATCACGGGTAGTTCAAGCTCAAACACGGGCACAGGGATAACGATTGGTTATTTGACGAACGCGGCCAGCTTGGTAGCGTTGGCCAACACAGGACCCATCACGATCAACGCAGGGCGTTCACTCAGTTCGGCAACGGCTGGTTTTATTGTGTTGGGGCAGCAGACTAGCTCGCTAGTCCCCACCTCAAGCAGCAACATCACCTTGGCGGCTGACAGCTTTTCGTGGGGCACCTCGAGTTCGGCTATTACAAGCAGTGGTATGTTAACTGTCAAACCATCCACAGCAGGTACCTCCATCGGCGTGGGCACTGGCAGTGGCACCGTGTCTTTGCCGACAAGTTTGTTCACTGGCACATCTGTTTTCAAAGATGGTTTCAGTTCAATCGTTTTGGGCGCATCTGATGCTGGCGCCATCACCGTGGGCGGTGCCAACACCTTCACCGATAGCGTGGTTTTGGTCACCGGCGGCAACATCACCCTCAATGCGTCATCGTCTGTTTCAAGCAGCCAAGCCGGCGGTTATGTGGCCTTGGCGGCAACCGGTAGTTTCATCAACAACGCAGGAGCCTCTGCACTGTCTACGGCTTCTGATGGTCGTTGGTTGGTTTACAGCGCAAGTCCCACCAGCGCAGGTACGAATTTTGGCAACCTGAACAGCGCCAACTTGCCCGTGTGGGGTCAAACCTTTGCCACCCAGCAGCCCTCTGCCGTGGCGGTGACCGGTAACCGCTATGTGTTTGCCAGTATTCCCACGGTCGCGGTGACGGCCAACAGTGTGAGTAAAACCTATGGCGATGTTTTATCGGGCACCAGCTTGCTGGGTCTGAGCATCAGTGCCAGCGGTGGCAGTGTGTATTCCTTGCCTACTTACAGCGATGTGTTCAGTGCTTTGCCCACAGCTGCATCAGCAGGCTTGGTTACTACCGCTTCTGTGGCGGGTGGGCCTTATGCCATCACGCTCTCACCAGGCACAGCGCGTTCGGGTTACAGCGTGAGCTATGCCACACCGGGCAGCATCACTGTGACCACCAAAGCCTTGACAGTCACAGGCACCACAGTGGCTAACAAGATCTACGACGGCGGGTTGGTAGCCACGCTCAGCAGTGGTTCCTTGCAGGGCGTGATCAACAACGACGCTGTGTCTATTGTGCAAGCGGGTAGCTTTGCCAGCAAAAACGTGGCCAATGGCATCAGCGTGACATCGGCTAACTCATTGACTGGCGTGAACGCCAGCAACTACAGCCTCACCCAGCCCACAGGCCTCACAGCCAATATCACGCCGAAGTCCATCACCATGATGGGCTTAAGCGCCAACGACAAGGTGTACGACAGCACCACCACCGCCAGCGTGGCAGGCACTGCTGTGCTGACGGGCAGTGTGGCCGTGGGCTCGGGCACCAGCATTGATGGCAAGTGGTATGTGGGTGACACCGTATCTATCACCGGCCCACCGGTGGGTAACTTCAACAGCAAGAACGTGGCCGAGGCCAACAGCGTGACTTTCTCAGGGCTAACTCTCTCGGGCGCACAAGCTGCCAACTACACACTCACCGTGCAGTCTGCAGCCACCGCTCACATTACCCCCAAGGCAGTCACGCTGCTGGCTTCAAAAACTTACGATGGCAACACCGGCCTCACCGGCTACATAACTGTAAACGGCCGCATTGGCTCTGAGGTACTGGGCTACAGCGGCGCAGCGGCCAACGATGCGCACGTGGGCACGCTGAACAAATACATCAGCGCGATTGCGCTGGCTGATGGTGGCAGCGGTGCCACCGCAGGCTTGGCCAGCAACTACAGCTTGCCTGTGCTCAATGCCACCAATGCGCCTGTCACCATCACCGCCAAAGCCTTAACGGTGAGTGGCACCAGCGTGAGCAGCCGTGCGTATGACGGCACCTTGGTGGCCACACTCACGGGCGGCACGCTGAATGGCGCAGTGGCTGGCGACACTCTGCTGCTGACACAAACAGGTACCTTTGCCAGCAAAGACTACAGCGCCAATGCCATAGGCGTGACGGCCAGCAGCACTTTCAGCGTGGGTAGCAGCACCAACGCCAGTGTGCAGGGCGACTACATCCTCACCGCACCCACAGGCTTGAGCGGCTTCATCACCAAAAAGGCGCTCACCATCACGGCCAACAACGATGCCAAGTTTTATGGCTTGGCCGATGCCTCTGGCTACTTCGGTGTCAGCTATGCAGGCTTTGTGAGTGGTGAATCTGCCAGCAACCTCAGCACCGCGCCTACCATCGCTCGCAGCAACAGCTCGGTGAACGATGCCGCCACCTACAGCGGCGTGTTGGTGCCCAGCGGCGCAGCAGCCAACAACTACAGCTTCAGCTACGTGAACGGCAACTACACCATCGTGCCCGCAGGCCAGTTGCTGGTGCGCTTGGCCAACACCAGCCATGTCTATGGTGCAGCGCCCACCTACACGGTGACCGAAGCCAAGTACCTCAGAACATCCGATGGCACCACACAGGTAGATTTGCTCACCGCAGCAGGCGCCATCGTCAACGCCAGCAGTGCAGGCTTGGTGTCAGTGACCGACGCCAACGGCACCACCGCCACATTCAAAGCCGCGGCACTCAATGGCACTTACAGCACCTCGGGTTGGCTCAATGTGGGTGCGTATCAGTGGAGCGCCTCCAACATTGCGGTGTCTAACGGGGCCAACTTCAACAACACCATCAACGTGGTGGGTTCTGAAACCGTGGCGGTCAAGTCCATCACGCCTGCGCCCACCATCAGCAAGGTGTATGACGGCAGCACCACTATCGCACCGCTGTCGGGCACACCTGCCGGTGTGGTAACAGGTGACTTGGTGACGCTGGGCGGCGCAGGCAGCTACGCCAATAAAAATGCCGCTACTGGCAAAACCTACACTCTCACCAACTTGGCGCTGAGTGGCACCGACGAAGGCAACTACAGCTTGAGCACTGGCGCCAGCCTCACAGCCAGCAATGGTGTGGTCACAGCCAAAGCCATCACCGTGTCGGGCATTGCCGCTAACGACAAGGTGTACAACGGCAACACCACTGCCAGTATGAATGTGGCAGGCGCTGTGTTCAACGGCATGGTGGCAGGTGACGCATTGAGCGTGACTGCTGCAGGCACGTTTGCCAGTGCCGATGTGGCTTACAGCGGCAGCAATGTGGCCGCACAAACTGTGACATTCGCCAACACCTACGGCGGCACAGACGTGGCCAACTACACCTACGCGGGCAGTGCCACCACCACCACGGCCAAGATCACACCCCAAGCCCTCACGCTGGCAAGCATGGTCGCGGCCAACAAGGTGTACGACGGTGGCTTGACGGCCAGCATCAGCAGCTTTGGTGCACTCACTGGCATTGTGGGCAGCGATGCGGTGGCCTTAAACAGCAGTGCTTACTCGGCCAGTTTTGCCACTAAGCAAGTGGCCAATGGCAAAGCGGTCACGGTGTTGGCGTCCAGCCTTGGGCTCACAGGTGCCAAGGCGGGTAACTACAACCTGGTTGCCAACCCCAGCACCACGGCCAACATCACCGCCAAAGCCATCACTGTGTCGGGCATTGCCGCCAATGACAAGGTGTATGACGGTGGCACCACTGCCAGCGTAAACACTGCAGGTGCCGCGTTCAACGGCATGGTGAGTGGCGATGTTCTGAGCTTGTCTGCCACGGGCACATTCGCCAACAAGACAGTGGCAGCGGGTAAAACCGTGACCTTGGTCAGCAGCTATGGCGGTGCTGACTTGGCCAACTACAGCATCACCAACCAAGCCAGCACCACGGCCTCCATCACAGCCAAAGCCTTGACCATCTCTGGCCTGGTGGCTGACAGCCGTGAGTACAACGGTGGCACCGCTGCCACGGTGACTAACACCAATGCCCTGTTCACCGGTTTGGTGAGTGGCGACGCGGTGACGGTGAGTGCCACGGGATTGTTTGCAGATAAAAACGTGGGCACGGGTAAATCTGTCACGCTCACCAGCACCACTGGCGGTGCAGACGTAGGCAACTACAGTATCACTCACCAAAGCAGCAGCACCGCCAACATCACAAGCAAGGCCTTGACCATCAGCGGCATCACTGCAGCTGACAAGGTGTATGACAACACCACAGCTTCCAGCGTATCGGTGGGTAGCGTGGTGAAAACCGGTTTGGTGTTGAATGATGTGGTCACTGTCAGTGCCACCGGCGTGTTCAGTGATGAAAACGTGGCCACAGGCAAAACAGTTACCCTGACCAGCAGCTACGCAGGCGCAGACCGCAATAACTACAGCATCACGGGTCAATCCACAGCCACGGCCAGCATCTCCGCGTTGGATGTGGCTTTGTCCGGCAGCACGGGCTTGACCAAGGTGTATGACGCAACAGCAGCAATTGCTCCGGCGTTGTCGGGCGGTGCCACGGGTTACGGCACATTGGGCGTGACAACGCCCAACAACGCTGCCTTGTATGGCAACGCCCTGACAGCAGACAGCGCCTTGGTGGGAGGTCTCAGCATCACGGGTACACCGGTGTTCTCTAGCGCCGAAGCAGGTACTGTGGCTGTGCAGCAGGGCAGTGTGCAGCTGGCTGGTTCCCGCGCAGGCAACTATCGGCTGGTCTGGAGCAATGGCGCGGCCAACACCATTAGCCAAGCGCCGCTCACCATCACCGCCAACGACGACGCTAAGTTTTATTCGCAAGCCGACAGCACCACCAACTATGAGGGTGTGCGCTACAGCGGATTTGTGGGTGGGCAAACGGCACTGACAGCAGGTTTGTCGGGTGTGCCAACGGTTGCGCGTGACCGATCAGGTTTGTCCGGTGCAGATACAGCTGACCAAGCTCAAACTTACACAGGCACGCTTGTGCCTTCGACGGTAACAGCCAATAACTACAGCATCACGCCTGTGAACGGCACTTACATCATCGTGCCCGTCGGCGAGTTGATGGTAAGGGCTCAAAACATCAGCACGACTTATGGCAGCACGCCTGTGTACAACGTGACCTATGCGGCGTACATGGCAGACGACCTTTCTGGCAATGGCAATGGTCCCATCACTGATTTGAAAGCTGCCAATTTTGTGAGCGTTAGCGGTGCACAAGTGACCGTCGTCGATGCCAATGCTGTGCCGACCGCAGTGTTTGATCTGGGTGCCAACAATGCCGTTTTGAGCACTGCAGGCAAGCTCAAGGTGGGTTCATACAGTTTGGGTACCAGCGGCCAACCCGCGGTGAGCAGCTCAGACTTCAGCGACAACATCAACATCATTGGCGCTTACGAGGTCACGCCAAAATCTTTGAGCGTGACCGCCGGTGGTTTGACCAAGGTCTACGACGGCAGCAGCGCCATGAGCAACCTCACGCTCACGCCCGTGGGCTTGGTCACACCCGAAACCACCGCCGATATGGTGAGCGTGACCGGCGTGGGTACCTATGCCGATAAAAACGCCACAGTGTCCGCCAACAAAAACTACAGTCTTACCAGCTTGGCACTCGCAGGCGCAGACGCCGCCAACTATGTGTTGACCAATGGCAGCACACCTGCCGCCATCACCACGCAATCCGGCAGCAACAGTCAAATCACACCGCGTCCCTTGACGGTGGCTTACGCGGGCAATGACCGTGTGTACGACGGCGGCACAGTGGCCACGGTCAATACCAGTTTGACAGCGGCTAATGGCTTTGTGGGTGGCGACAACCTGAGTGTTAACCGCACGGCGGCATTTGCCGATAAAAATGTGGCCTATGACGGTTCTAACAATGTCACCAGTAAAGTGGTCAGCATCAGCGGTGTTAGCCTCAGCGGCACCGACGCCGCTAATTACAGCGTGGCCGCCACGGGCGGCACTACCGCCACCATCACCCCCCGCGTTTTAAGCGTGGCCTACACCGGCGTGAACCGCGTGTACGACGGTGGCACCGTGGCCACCGTGACAACCACCGACGACCGTGTGAGTGGCGATGTACTCGACATCAACCGCAGCGCTGGCTTCGCCGACAAAAACGTGGGTGGTGCCAAAGTGGTGAGCGTGAGCGGTGCTTCTCTCAGCAACCCGTTCGGTGTCAGCAGCATAGACGCCACCAACTACACCGTAGCCAGCACTGGCAGCACCACAGCCAACATCACCCCACGCGTGTTGAATGTGTTTTACGCTGGTGTTGACCGCGTGTACGACGGCGCTACGGTGGCCACCGTGACCACCACCGACGACCGTGTGAGTGGCGATGTGTTTGACATCAACCGCACCGCTGGCTTTGCCGATAAAAACGTGGGCCTCAACAAAACCGTGAGCGTGAGCGGCGTGACCATCACCGACCCCTCTGGCGCGACCAGCATTGACGCAGCCAACTACAGCGTGGTGACCGCAGGCAGCACCACCGCCAACATCACGGCACGCCCGTTGACACTCAGCTTCAGCGGCGTGAACAAGGTTTACGACGGTTTGTTGGGCGCCAGTGTGACCACCGACCCGACAACCGCTGCAGGCTATGTGAGTGGTGATGTGTTGAGCGTCAACCGCACGGCCACCTTTGTGGACAAGAACGTGGGCACGGTCAATATCAACGTCACAGGTGTGAGCCTGGATGGCACGGACGCCGCCAATTACAGCGTGAGCAGCACAGGTGCCAGCAGTGCCAACATCACACCTCAACTTTTGTCAGCCGCCTTGGTAGGTAGTATTCAAAAAATCTATGACGGAAACACAACTGCCACTCTGAGCAGTGGCAACTACAGCCTAAGTGGTTTTGTAACAGTAGGTGGTGTAGCCGAAGGGGCCACCGTCACTCAAACTGCTGGCACTTACAACAGCCGCAACGTGTTGTTAGCCAACAGAGTGAGCACCACACTTGCCAGCAGCGACTTCACCGCCAACAACGGTACAAGCTTAGCCAACTACACCTTACCCACCAGTGCCACGGGAGCGGCTGGTTTGAGCGTACGTAATTTGAGTGTGAGCTTTGCCGGTGTGAGTCGGGTGTACGACGGCACCACGGTGGCTACCGTTACGCCCACCTATGCACCGCTGGGCAGCGACCAAGTGGACATTGTTCGCTCGGCCAGTTTTGACAATAAAAACGTGGACACCCAAAAAACCATCAGCGTTTACAACGTGAGCCTCAGTGGCACCGATGCAAGCAACTATTCGGTGGTCAGCACGGGCACCACCAGCGCGGATGTGACGCGCCAAAGCTCGGTCACTTGGGTGGGCGGCAGCTCGGGCGAGTGGTTCAATCCCGCCAACTGGGCCATGACCAGCAACACCGCTGTCACAGGTGTGGTGCCCGACAAGTACAACGTGTCTGCTGCGTTGGTGCCACAAGGCAGCAGCATCAGCTTTGATGAAAACACACGCAGCGGCTTGGCTGAGGCGGGCGCTGTAACGCTGAGCCACCTGAGTTACCAAGGTACAGCATCGTTAGGTGGTTTGAACCTCAAAGCAGGCGAATTGACTGTGACGACTGCAGCGGTGTTGGGTGCACTGGAAAGCACAGCGGGCACCACCTTGAATATGGGCGGCACCTTATCAACCAACATCGCTACAGGTACCACCAAAACTGTGGCGGGCGATTTGAGCGGCGCAGGCAGCTTGACCAAAGCCGGCGCAGGCACTTTGGTGTTGAGTGGCGTGAATGCCTACACAGGCAGCACCACCATTGATGCAGGTAACTTGCAGCTGGGCAATGGTAGAACCACCGGTGGCTTGCTCACATCGGGTGTGGTCAACAACGGCACGCTCACATTCAACATGGGGGCAGACAGTACCGTGCCTTACAACATCAGTGGATCGGGCAACGTGGTGGTGCAGGGGGCAAAGACCAGCTTGTTCAATGGATTCTTGACCACATCTGAACAAACCATTGCCACCAACACCACGGTGGCCGAAGTGTTGGCCAGGTTGTCTGGTGCGCAGGATTCGGGACGGGCGGTCACCTATGACGCACAAGCTGGCATTTATTTCAAGCGCTTTGACCCAGCAACCAATACCGCCACTTTCCAAGTGCAGTTCTTCTATGACAACAACCTTCCAGGGGATTACACCAAAGTGGTATTTGTGAAGTTGCAGCAATCCGGTAGCAACGTACAAGCTTTGGCTTACCAAGGACGCACAGGCGCCTATGCGGTCTACGCCGACAACAATGTTTTGGGTACCGACTTCACCACCGTTGCGCCCACTGGCACCATGGACTTGGCTGTTGTCGCAGGCGGCTCTGGTTACGGCGTGAATGCGCTTTACAGCAGCGCCCGTGTGAACTTCACCGGTGACAACACTTACACGGGCACCACGACACTTAGCAACACAGCATTGAACATCACAGATGTGCAAGCCAATGGAACCAACTACGCCAACCAAACTGCGATTGGTGCACTGCAAGTGGGTAATGCCTCAATCCTAGGCACGCTGGGTACGGGAGACATTACCAACAATGGTGTGCTGATGATCAACCGCAGCAACACACTGGCCTTGCCCAATAACCTCAGTGGCACCGGTGTGGTGATGCAAACCGGTATTGGCGAAACACAGCTGGCTGGTGCGCTTACCCACACGGGTGGCACGCGGGTGGTGGCAGGTACATTGCAAGTTGGTAACGCAGCAACCTCGGGCAGCTTGGGTGGTGACATTGCCAACTTGGCCACGCTGAAGTTCAATCGTACCGATGACCAAACACTCGCCAATGGGGTGTCGGGTACGGGCAGCTTGACCAAGGCCAACAGCAACACCTTGACCTTGACCAGCGCGCAAACCTATACCGGAAGCACTGTTGTTTCAGACGGCAGTTTGATTTTCCAAAACAACTCACGCCCAAGCAGCACCACCTTCACTGGTACAGGCAAGCTGGGCATTGCGCCTACGTCTGGCAGCACATTCACCACAGCGTTGAGCACCAGCACGTATAGCTTTGCCAGCACCTTGACGGGCTTGAGCTTGGGCGCAAGCAGCAGTACGTCTGCCTTGACGGTCAACTCAGACTTGACGATTGCAGGCCCTATCGCTTTGTATGGCGCAGGCGTGAATATCAACAACAACATTGATACACGCACAGGTGGCACCCATGGTGATGTATTGGTGAAGTCATCTGCAGATATATCTTTGGCAACCACCAAGTCCATCACGACAACGGGTGGCGATGTGGTGCTGTGGAGTAACAGCGATAACGAATCAGCAAATGGCAGCATCTTGTTGTATGGCGCCTCATCTATAACGACCGCTGGTGGCCATTTATGGATGGCAGGCGGTGCCAATTCGGCAACGCCGTGGAACGGCTTGAACGTGGGTGATGGTTATGCGGTATCCGGTACGACCATTTCAGGTACTGGTAACGCAGCCAACTTCGGCAAAGTGGGCGTATTCATGGAAGAGGCCACGCTATCGACCGGCGGTGGTGATATTTACATTCGCGGTAAAACCACCACATTCCGTGGATTCTTGGTTACTGGAACTGTGGGTATGAATGCAGGCGCAGGAAAAATCTACATCGAAGGTCAAGCTGTGGGCGATGGTGGTGGTGCAGGCACAGGCTGGCATGACAGCCCGACCACACCCTATCGCAGCGGTAACTTTACGTTGACCTCTTCCAATCCGTCTAGCGACGCAATCGCCTGGCTGACAGATGCCACACAAAGCATCGGTACAGGCACGATCACAGATGGCGCAGGCGAAGGCGCTGGTTTGGCTGGCACCACATCTTTGTTGGCCACTGGTGGCGGTGGCATTAGCTTCACCTCACTGGGCTCCTTGACCAAGGCGGGCGCCTATGGCGTTCGATTGGGTTATTTGAGTGCGCAAGGTGGCGTGTTGAACTTGTTGGGCAACAGTAGCGCGATCACGCTTAACACAGGTATCCGTAGCGTGGGTATTGTGAATAACTTAGGGTCGCTGACCTTAGGTGCAAAAGCCAATACCGCTGTCACGACATCGAGCAGCAACATCACTGTTATCTCAGATGACGTGAGCGCAGCAGGCACGATGGCTTTTAACACCTCTGGTTCGCTCGCGATTCGTCCGACCACCGGTAATTCGTTTATCAATACGTTCAACACTACATTTCTGACTTACCAAGGCGGCTTGTCTGGGTTGACGATTGGTCACAGCAGCAATACAGGTGGCGTGACCGTGGGTAGCAGCACAACAATTGCAGGCCCCATAACGATTTATGGCGGTGCGGTTGCGATCAATGCCCCTTTGACGGCGACTGCGAGCACCATCACTCTTAAGGGCTCCACGATCACAGATGGCGCAGCAGGTTATGTATCGGCTGACAAGCTAGCCTTGTTGGGCGGCGCGGTCACGCTAGACCACACCAGCAACAACATCAACACGTTGGCGGCTAGTGGCGTAAGCACTTTGACTTTGGTGGACTCGAATGCGCTGTCGGTGGACACCGTGGGTGCCACAGTGGGTATCAACGCAACAGGTGATGTGCGTTTGGACACCTTGGCTGGCGATTTGACCGTGGCAGCTGGTGTGGCTACCACCAGCACCACGGCCACAGCCGTGTTTTTGAATGCAGGCAAGAACACAGCAGCAGGCACAGCAACCGGTGGCAACGTGTTGATCACGGGCACACCAAGCATCACGGCGGGTGCAGGCGGCACCATTCGTTTGATGGGTGGCAAAGTAGCAGACAGCACAGGACTTACCGCCTTGGTGGGCTCGGGCACAGGTCGCTTTCGCTACAACTCCGACGAAGCCGTTGATGGTTACACCGTGGCACTGAGCCCTAATGTGATCAACGCAATTTACCGCGAACAACCCATAGCCACCACTAACATAGACAGCTTCACGGTGACCTATGGCTATGACCACACCACAACGCTGAACAACTTCAAACCCGATGGCACCACGCCACTGTCTACCTTGCGTACAGCTCTGAACGGTGACGAATCAGTAACAGGCTTGGGCGTGATCATCGAAGGCGCCACGTTTTCCACCGGTAACAAGCTTGTGTACCGCGCCACGCCTTACACACTGACGGATGGCTTCACCAAGTTGGGCTATGCAACCAGCCAAACCGGTGGCAGCCTGCTGACGGTGGCCAAGAAAGACCTGAGCTTTTCGGGCTTGGTCATCAACGGCAAGATCTATGACGGCAACACCAATGCCAACTTGAGCATTAGCGGCACCTCATTGCCTGACAAGATCACGAACGACTTGGTGTCGGTGTCTTCCGTCACAGGTGCGTTTGACACACGTCATGTCGGCACTGCAAAGCCAGTGAGCATTACCGCCGCCACACTCACAGGCACAGATGTAGACAACTACACCGTGAACTTGAACGGGCAGGGTGGCAATGCCACCATCACCCAGTTGGCCTCGGCCACTTGGATTGGCACAGGCGCGGGCAATTGGTCGGACGCCACCAACTGGGCGGTGACGGGTAACTTGGCTCAAACAGGTGTGTTGCCAGACGGGGGCAACGTGGGAACAGCGGTGTTGCCTGCCAACTTTGCAGGTACCTTAACCAGCAGTGACGCCCACGCTCATGCAGGCTTGATTGACATCAATGGCGGTACCTTGGCTGTGGCGGCAGATGCGTATTTGGGTGCCGCACCTTCTTCGGCAGTCGCCAACAAAATCACTCTGAATGGCGGCACAGTGCAGGCCACCGAAAGTTTCACGCTTGACGCACGTCGCGGTATCACTTTGGGTGCGAGTGGCGGCACGTTCTCTATGGATGCATCCCAGAGTGTGAACTACGCCGGTCTGTTGGCCGGTACCAGCGGCTTGACCAAGTCGGGATCGGGCACCTTAACCTTGACCGGTGCGCATACAAATTACTCGGGGTTGACCACGGTATCCGAAGGTAATTTGGTTGTGGGGGGTAATGCCAATGCCTTGGGCTCGGGCAATGTATCCGTTAGCAGTCGCTTAAGTTTTGACACATCAGCTGATGTGTCGTATGCCAACGCCTTTAGCCTCACAGGCAGCGGTATCTTTGAAAACATCGGCAGTCACGCCATCACCACCACAGGTGGCATCAATACCAATTTGTCAGGCAATGTGGTGGTGGATGGTGGCACAGCTGGTTTGACCATCGCCAATGTGATGACGCCCAACGGTCAAGGTGCCAGCTATTACATCAAGGGCAATGTGACCTTCACAGGCCACAACATGAATGACTTGGTGATTCGTTCCTCAGGCGAAGTCAGCGCTACATTTGCATTGTCTAACGGCGTGTCCACCTTCACGCCTTGGTTTATTGGTAGCGATACCCAAGCCTTCGCAATGAACGTGCAAGTCAATGCAGGTGTCACGGTACGCGAAAACCCCAGCCATGGCGGGGCCAGCTTGTATTACAAGAACATCACTGGCTTGGGCACTTTGAACTTGGGCGGTGCCAACACCACCACGGGCTATGTGATGGGCGACGCCAGCATTGCCACACTCATTTCCAGTGGGACCAAAAAAATCAGCATTGGCACTAACGACAGCAACACCGGCCGTTTGTTGTCTGGCAATGTGCAAGCTAACGGTGGCTTGTTGCTCGACTCATCACTGTCTTACACCTTCAGTGGTGTGCAAAGCATAGGCAGCTTAACCAAGCAGGGCGCGGGCACGGTCAAGCTCACAGGCAACAACACATCGACCGGCATCATCACCGTCAGCAACGGCATCTTGCAGGTGGGCGACGCAGCCAACACAGGCGAGGTGTCAGCTGCATCCATCAGCGTAGCCAATGGTGCGGGATTGGTTTTCAGTCGAGCTGATTCAGTAGCCTATGCAGGCGACATCAGCGGCGCGGGAACCCTCACCAAGCTGGGTGCCAACACCTTAACGCTTACCGGTTTACAAACCTACACCGGCGCCACCGAGTCTGGTAACAGCGGCGGTGGACTGGTCTTTACCCATAACATGCGCCCCAGCACATCCGGTTTCACCGGCAGCGGCTTTGTGAATATCCAACCCCTTGCATTGGGCAGTTTTACCAGCGACTTGAACACCAACGTCTATAACTTTGCCAGCACGCTGACAGGTTTAACGCTGGGTCGTTTGGGTAACACCAGCAACATCACTGTGGGCTCTGGCTTGAGCATTGCGGGCGACGTGACGATTTATGGCGCAAGCATTCAGATTGCCTCCCACATCACGCTGGGAACAGGTCGCACCTTGACCCTGAACAATTCCGCAGCCAGCGTTGTATCTGGCAATGTGCTGGGCAGCGGTGTGAACTTGGTCAAGCAGGGCGCAGGCACGCTCACGCTGTCAGGTGCCAGCACCTATGACGGTGGCACGGCACTTCAATCTGGTCAGATCAAACTGGGCAGCAGCAGCGTAGGTGCCATCACCTCGGGACCTTTGGGCTCTGGTGCTGTGGTTGTCAGCAGCGGTGCCGCACTGGACCTGAATGGGCAGTCGATGGCCAACACCCTCAGCGTGGCTGGCACCGGTGTGGGTCAAAGCGGTGTGATCTACAACAGCCACAGCACGTCGGTGGGTGTTGCCACAGGTGCAGTCACCCTGACTGCGGACAGCACATTCAAGAGCGACCAAGGCATGGGCTTGCAGTTTGGCGCATCTGTCAGCGGTGGCTTTGCACTGGGGGTGACCGGCGCCAACAACACCTTCACAAGCAGCACGCCCTTCTTGAACACGGGTGTTCTGACCCTAGGTTCGCAAAGTTTGGACAATTTTTATCTTACAAATGGTATTTCTCTTTCAACACCCCACAGTGTCCAACTGGCAGGACAGTTCAGTTCCACGGGTGGACCTATGTTGTTGGGTACTGCACCTGTGACTTTGACGGACGATGTGTGGCTGAGCACTGCGGGTGGGGCGTTGACATTGGGTGGAACGGTTGACGGATCTGTGGCCAATAGTCAGTCCTTGACATTGAA
>Ga0209768_10000473_pt1 | contig 27383 bp, 42 predicted proteins | sample LauGreSBDMM110SD_3_FD_187564 | JGI IMG/M metagenome (GOLD analysis project Ga0209768, IMG submission 187564) | Freshwater lake microbial communities from Lake Michigan, USA - Sp13.BD.MM110.SD (SPAdes) (version 2) | ecosystem: Environmental > Aquatic > Freshwater > Lake | place: Lake Michigan... | reverse complement strand
GGATGACAGATTGGCTAAATTCTTCGCCGTCTTTAAGTCGGCTGAGGATTGAGTTTGCAACAAGTCTTTCATGCGTCATCTGCGACCCCGCAACGCATCCAGGCGGGCTTTTATTTCCGCAGGCATCGGCACTGCCCTTGCGCTTTCTTCTGCCAGCTTGTCCAAAATATGGACAGTTTTTTTAATCTCAGGTATTTCAGCGCCATCCCAACGCCGTTGGTTAAGGTAAACAGCGGGTGAGGGTATATATGCGCCGCCGTCTTTACGCCACTGGTCGGTAGTTTTCATCCATTCAATGTGCTTAATTATTTGGTCAGCACAGCTATCACAATAATACTTTTCCCACCGCTTTAAGCAATCAGACTTACCGCCCTTGCGAGTACTGACAGGCCATACTGCCCAGAATTGTTCAAAGTTTGTCATCTTTTTCCCCAAAATAAGCCTCGTGAATCAAGTCATCTATGTGCAATTCAGCCAATGCTTTAAATTTTTCACTGTGAATTCTTACTTTTCCAAGCAAATCACTAAAACTGTCATCTGTCCATTCCTCTATAACAATAAATCCTTTGTTGTCACCGTAGATGTGAAGATGGTTTTCTGATGGAAATCCGATTGGCATTTGTCTTCCTTTAAGTTAATTTGTTCATATCGACCGCATTGGTTACAAGTCCATGCAACCCTGTTATCTGTCAGTTGATGCTCTCTTATCGTCCCGCCACATTTGCACTGTCTCATCTGTATTCCTTATTGCTCTTTGGTGAATGTTGGAGCAAAGCACAGCCTTACCGTGATCAAAATCAAAGTTCGCCTGTGCCTCGATGTTGCTCTTCGGAGCCATGTCATCGCCTCGCACTGTCCCAGACTGTTTCAACCACCGCGCTCTAGGACTAAGCCCACGCTCCCCGATCTGGTCTGCTCGTGTATCGGGGTATCTCAAACGCAACCATCGACGTACCGCATTGCGTTGTCCAAAAGCAAAAACCCCGCAAAATGTTCTGTGGTCTTGGCTCTTGGCGAGAGCAACAACAAGCGATTGAGGTGAATCAAAAGTTCGTTTGTCGTCTGACAAGACCACACAATACTCTGCGGGGTTTAACGATTCACCTCTATCGCCTAGATGCCACTCTAGACGGTTTGGATTATACATGGTTCTGTTAAGTTGTAAACCACTGTGGTCGCAAATCTTTTAATTGCCGCATTCGCAGCTCTGGCACAGCTTTCCACTGGCAAACCGCTGAACGGCTCACATTAAGTAATTTTGCAAGCTCACTCTGTGATCCTGCCAACTGGGTTAATTGCTGTTTGGTCATGCGGGCATTGTAAAGCTAGATTAACAATTTAGCCACACTAGGGTTTGTCCTTAGAAAATAATTGCAAATATGCTTGACTTGCTGTTAAGTTTGCTTAACAATACATCCATGCCCCAGCAAATCGCATAGGGTCTTTTAGGAGTCAGAAATGACATTTTCTTTAAATCAAATCGTAGCAGGCCAAAACGCTGGCGTGTTTGTTATTTTAGGTTTCCGCATCATTGGCGGTGAGCGTTGGGCGCAGCTCAAATCTTATGACCCATCTACGGGTCGTGTTGCTCGGGGCGAATTAGCCCTCCCATTAAATTGCCTCCGCAATTACTCTTAACCAAATGGGCGCAAGCCCTTAAAGGAACAACCATGAAACACATTGCAACGCTTCCCGCCGTAGACGCACACATTATGATTGACCAAGGTCTTGAGCACCTTGTTATCCAACATGATGATTTAACCGTAGAACTGGACTGCTACTTTTGCCCTTTTACTGGCAACCTGTGGCACGCCTACCTTGGCACGACAGAGCTGTACAACGTACTGTCAGCCACCGTTATTGCCGCCCTTGAACGTGAATTTGCACCTTTGTGCGTATAAGGAGTAACCATGTTTGAAATTGAAACCTACAAAAAACCTACCGATTGGGCGCAGGTTGCCCTGTGGATCGTATCTGTTGCCGCCATTGTGGTGGTCTTGCTTGACCTTTTTATCTGGAGGCCCTAATGCGTTACATCCTTTTGCTTTTGCTGGCAGCTTGCGCCAGCGACCCAGAGACAGCTCAGACGTTGATCATGGACAAAAACATTCAGCCAATGGGCAGGAATGAAGTCATAGACGCAATCAAGCAATGCGAAAAGAATGGTTTGCGCGCAATTACGATCTACGGTAAACGCAAAATCAATGGTTACACCGCCGAGACGCTGGTGGATGTGACCTGTGGCCCAAAATTTTATTAAGGAGACATCATGAAACAAATTGCAACAGCTCTGGTCAAAGCACAAAAAGCCTTTGGCCCAGCTCTCAAATCATCCACCAACCCGCATTTCAAGTCACGTTACGCTGACCTGGCTGCTTGCGTTGAGGCCGTCATTACCGGCTTAAACGACAACGGCATAGCCTTGATCCAAAAATGCTATGACTGCGAAAACGGCGTAATGGTGGAAACCATGTTTGTTCACGAAAGCGGCGAAATGCTGGAATGTGGCATTCTCCATGTGCCTGCCAGCAAACAAGACCCACAGGGTTACGGCTCGGCTTTGACCTACGCCAGACGCTACAGCCTGATGGCTGCTTGCGGTATTGCGCCCGAGGATGATGATGGCAACCACGCCAGCCGCAAGACCGAAATCAAGTCCACGGTCAATGAAAACCAAATTGCTGACCTGATGGCGGCAATGGATGAAGTGACCACCATTAAAGAGCTTCAGCAAGCCTACAAAGACGCTTACAAGGCCACAAATGGCGAGCAGGCATGGCAAGCTAAAGTCATTGCCAAAAAAGACGCTAAAAAGGCGCAATTAGAAGCCTCATTGTTTAAGGAGTTAGCCAAGTGAATGAATTTAACAAACCAACCAACCCACAAGCATTTCCAAACGTAAGCAACGCAGGAAATATTTGGAACGACAAAGGCATGACATTGCGTGACTACTTTGCGGCATCTTTTGTGGAGTCAGGTCACATATTTAAAAGTATGTCGGATGGAAACACACCGGAGCTGGTGGCAAAGCAAGCCTATGCACTGGCAGATGCAATGCTGAAAGCGAGGGAAGCATAATGGAACAACGCACAGAAGAATGGTTTGCCGCTAGATGCGGTAAGGTCACCGCCAGCCGTGTGGCAGACATTATTGCCAAGACCAAATCAGGGCCAAGCACCAGTAGGGATAACTACCTTGCCCAGCTTGTCTGTGAGCGCATGACCGGCAAGCCTGCCGAGTCTTACAGCAACGCGGCAATGTCTTGGGGAACGGAGCAGGAAGAATTTGCCCGCGCCGCTTATGAGGCCAGAATGGACATTTTGGTAACAGAGGTGGGGTTTATAGACAACCCTTGGATTCCCATGTGTGGTGCTTCTCCTGATGGCCTGGCTAATGAGGGCATGGTCGAAATTAAATGCCCAAACACCGCAACCCACATTGACACGCTGTTAAGTCAAACTGTGCCAGCCAAATACATTACGCAAATGATGTGGCAAATGACCTGTGCCGACCGCCCTTGGTGTGACTTTGTTTCATTTGATCCACGTCTTCCAGAAAGACATCAGCTATTCATCAAGCGCATCAACTATGACCCCGAAATGGTTAATTTGCTTGAGAATTCAGTCATTCAGTTCTTGGGTGACGTAGACCTAAAAATCCAACAACTAGAAAGTTTGCCATGAAAAAATTTAAAGATATTGTCGTTGCCACAGGTACTTACATTAACACCACAGGTGAAGAAAAGAAAAGATGGAAAACAATTGGCGCAATTTATTGGGAAGGCAATACAGAAAAATTGTCAGTTAAGTTAGATTCAATTCCATTTGTGGGCGGCGGTTGGGACGGTTGGGCAACGTGTTTTGAGCCAGAAGATAACAAATTTGTTAAATCTGACAGACCAAACAAAGTAAGAAGGGATCAAGAAGATGACATACCTTTTTAAACGCGCACGGTCACTTGACCCAGAAACCAGCCACGCCGCAGCCGACCAAGTCAGCTTTGCTAACCAGCACTTTGACAAGATCGTGGATTGTCTCCAGCGTTTTGGCGCTCGGGGCAAGGACGGCATTGCAGAGCTGACCGGCTTGGACGGCAATCAGGTAGCCAGGCGGTTACCTGAGATGGCTAGGCTTGGCATGGTTGAGCTAACTGGCAAGACCACCAAGTCAAAGTCTGGTAGGGCAGAGCGTGAATGGCGTTTTGTGCCTATTCAAAGGGAATTAATATGAGCTACCTTGTTGCGTCATTACCGCCCTTACAGTGCTTTATTAAGGCTGAGTTTCTATACAACCACACCAAAGGGCATGGCGAGCTTGTGCCTTGCGTGTGGGTCAGTCTTAAAGCCATCAGAGGCCAAGTTTTTAGGATTGAGTCGCTATTGACCGAATACGGTGCTTTGTACGACAAGCTGCCCATCCACGCTTATGTGTGGAAAGAGGGCGCTAGTGACCTGCCTGTGGACATTCTGCAATTGTGGGACTGCATGGGTTACAGGTTCACCATTGTTGAGAAGATTGGCCTGCGTAATCTGGGCGTTAAGTTTCTTGGCAAGGACAAGCAGTGGCACTTTGGGACATACCTGTTCACCGTGGACTTTTGCGCTGATGGGCAAGACCTTGACACCGGCTTTACTGAGACCGCCGAGGAACACAAGTCTTTTAATTTCATACGTTTAGACAATGGTCAGTTTGCCGCCCAGCCCAACAACCGATGCCTGTGGTATGACCAAAGCCTGATTCAACAGGTTAAGTTTCCTGATTTCCAAGCAGCGCAAACCATTTACTCAGTCGATGGCACACGCAAGTGGACAGCAGGGGACGATTGGTTTTATTCAATCAATGAAAATGATTAGCTGGATTGTTTTGTTTGTGGCAATGGCGGTCTGCTTAACACCGCCAAAGCCGCCGACCGTGGCTGATTTGATGTATAAAGCCAAATACAAGTCTGTTAGCAAAGTCTGTAAAAAGCCCCGCAAGACCAAAGCCGTAAAGGAGCTGTGCAAACGATGGGAGAAGTAATCATTACCATTTTGGTCATGGCGGTCGGCGCATTTATTGGCATTGGCGGGGTTGTTCTTCTGCTTTACATCTTTGCAGATTAGACGTTACGCTCAAAGTGTGGGCAGTCCACCAGGTTGGAAAAATAACCGCCCCACCGATTTTTTGGGTGCAATGATTCCCAATAAATGCCCAGCGGCTCAATGATCTTTCTATTCCAAACAATCTTGCCATCCTTAAAAAAGTTTAGATCAATGGCGCAGCGTTTTAGGTGGATGCTGTTCATTGTCTTGGATCGACCTGTTTTGACGTAAATAGCCTGCTGTTCGGGTGTGCGGGTAAGCTCACCACCAGTGACCATAAAACCCTGCTCAGTGGCGTACTGGATCAGTTTGCAGGCATCCAATAGAAAAGCCGCTTGTTCTGTGCTTAGGCTCATTTTTGTTCTCCATCTGTTTCGCCGTGCGACAGTTTTACGCCAGCAAGTAAGCCAATAAAGCCACCCACAATGGTTTGAAATGCTGGGCTAATCAATTTAAATATTTCTGCGTTGTCAACCTTGTCGTCAAATAAGCCAGCCATTAAAACGCCTACCATGCCAACAACAACAATGCACAGGGTAAAGCTCACCATCAGGGTCACAAAAAAAGTTAGCTTTGCTTTCATTTCTTTCTCATTTCTGCAAGTTTCTCAACCGTGCGACCGCCAAAGTAAGCGCCCATGATCAGCATTCCCCAGTTACCCAACAAGGTCACATAGCTTTCATTTGCGTTTAGACCATAGGCAGACATCATGGCAAACAAGAAGTAGCCCAAGAAGATGGCTATAAGGCTCATAGGGCGTATGTTTTTGGACAGCCAAGAGTCACTGGACATATCTGCTTCCCAGCGGTCTGTGATGTTGTCAGCATCGTTCTGGGCGGCTTTTGCAAGCAAATCCAGTTCAGCCAATTCCATCTTGGCTTTTTCAATGCCCAGCTCTAGCAACCTTTCCTCGTGGTCAAACTGAAGCTGGCGCAGCTTGGCAACGTCTTCAGAGGTTGGTGCGTCAGGTATTTTCACGCCTAACGTCTTTTCGACTACGTCTTTGCCCTTGGCTTGGATGGCGCTGGACAGCAACCCCAAACCGTTTTCGGCTAGTGTGCCAAGCAATGATGCAAGTATTGGGAGCATTATTTTTCCTTTGCTTTGTCAATCAATTTCTGGACAGCTTTTTGCTGTTGTTTGTTTTCTTGCTGAACAACAAGCATATCAAAATACATTGATGCCATCAAATACAAGAACAGCGGCAAAATCAGCATTATCACAACCAAACAAATTAAAAAAACTACTTGTCCATGCTCATTTGTTTTATCGACCACAGCATCAGGTGGAGGTATATAGTAACTGTCAGAACTGCTGCGATTATTAGCGCCTTGTCTTGTAGATTGCTTATTGTTCTTTTGCGTTGCCATTTGAGTTGTAACTCCGCTTGACGTTCCAGTTCAATCTGTTTTTCGTTTTCCTCGTTTAGTTTTTTATATTCTTCTTCAAACCGTGACCAGACTGCACCTAGTGCTGGGTCTGTGTGATAGATCAAAAACTCTCGCAATTCTACTGACTCTCGTTCTAATTCAATCTGGTGAAACACATTCTCAAGAGCCTGTGCTTTCATTGACTTGGTTTTTGGCGGGTCAAGCTCTTGGCGCTTAACTTCTTTTTTTATCTCTTCATGCGAGTCAAAGAATTGTCCAATAAATCCAGATATTTCCTTGGTTATCTTGTAAAGGTCTGTTCCTGCGGCTTTGGCATCCTTGTACAGAGCCACACCTTGCTTAATTCCAGCAATTGCAGCCAGTGCCAATGTGATAGGTTCAATTTACAGCCCCAAGAGTTTCTTAACCATTTCAGCGGCAAAGCCTGGCCCGAGCAACACAGTGGCAATGACAATGTAGATCAAGTACTCAATCCGAGTCATGCGAGCTTTGCCGGACTCCAGCTTCTCTTCGATGTTCTTGTATCGCTCATCGCAAGATGCTTGGTGCGCGTAGAAGTCTGTCTCTAGGCTCATCCTGTCACCTCATCCGCTGGCTCTGGTGTGTTGCCTCTGCAAGCCACTTTAGGTAGGCTTAATATAGTGACAACGCCACCGCCACTGGTTGTAACTGCTGTTATTGTTAAAGCCATGTTAGATTCCTAATGCTTGTTTTATTGCCAAAAGTGGTAATTCAATTACTGGTCTAGCCGCAATTATTGCATCAGCTTCGTCTTGCGTAACGGGGGTTTTATCACCTATTAAATGATCTTGTGAACCATCTAACTCGTAAGCAAAAATTTGATTGTCTTGTGTTTTAAACAGTTTCATTATCTTAACTCCGCCCAAGTTACTAAAGTTAATGTGCCACTATTTGTAAGGGTTACGTAAGTTGCGCCATCAGGAACAATTAAAGAAAATCCTGAACCATTCCCAATTTCTGAACCATTACAGAAAACTGCTGTTCCATTGATGGTTAATCCTTGCACGGTTGAAGCTAAATTACAAGTGTATGTAATAGCAACCGTTATAGGTTTGCCAGTTGAATTTGTGTATGTAGTTCCAATGGCTCTTGAGCCAGTAACAATTTGCCAAGTTTGATTTACCCCAAGACCAGCATTTAAAGAGTTAGCTGTGCCAGTAATGTTTGTTCCTACAAGGGCTGTTGGAGTACCAAGAGCAGGAGTTACCAAGGTTGGGCTAGTCGCCAGCACGTTGTTGCCTGTGCCTGTATTAGTGACGCTTACAAGCCCCTTAGATGCGTCTGTTGCCACCGCGCTTGAGGCGGTCAGGCTAGAGTAAATGGGCGCGGCGCTAAATGTTGCAACGCCGGTAACGCCAAGAGTACCCGCTACATTGGCGTTTGTACCCACATACAGCGCCTTAGCCACACCCACACCACCAGCCGTAATGATTGAGCCTGTACCCGTGCTAGAGGAGTCTGTGACCAGTGTGGAGGAGATACCCGCCGCAAACGGTATACGAGCCGTTGTAGCCGTCTGACCGTCCTTAGTGATAGCCGTGGACAGACCTGTTGCCAAATCCGCTGTGAGGGCGTTAAAGGCGGTCGAGGATATGACCGTGCCTGCAACTACTGGTTGCCCAGAAGTGTTTATTTGGAATGTTCCGCTGCCGTTGTAACTCATTTTTTACCTTTCAAAGCTTCAGCAAGTGCATCGTATTTTGTGGATTCTTCGACTTGTTTTTTGACTTCTCTGTTTTTCATAAAATCTTTTGCAAATTTTGGTGCAATTGAATTTGTTAAGCTATCCAAATACCTTGTAATCACGCTGCCAGTGTTAGAGTAGTTAACCGAACCAGGCGGCTTGACCAAAGCATCTTTTAAAGTATCTCGCAAGTCTATTAATGTCTGACGGCCTTGTTTCCCAAACATATAAACAAGTTTTTCTTCGCTATCCAAAGTGTCAATTGTTGTTTTTAGTTTAGCAAATGAAAGTTGATCGCTTGCATTTTTAGTGAGTTGGTCTTTCATGTATTGAATAGTTTGACCTTGCAGCTCGGCATACGCTTGTTGACCTTGTGGCCCACCTTTTTTTAACAACTTGGTGACAGTCCGCATTTCTTCCAAGCTTCCATCAAGGACAACATGGGAAAACACATCATCTAACGCCACAGCACGGTCTGCATAGCCGCCCTTAGTGCCAAGCAATTTAGCCACGCGGTAAGTGTTTTCAAAGTCATTTGCAAGCTCTTTGCGTTGCGTTCTGGCGGCGCGGTACAAGTCCCCGCCAGCGCCCTCAGTCATGTCGTTGATAACGTCTTTAACTTGCCTCATAAACAAACCAGATGGCTTACCAGCCTCTCCCAATTGACCCGCAGATTTATACAATTGATCTAAATCATCAATGGTAACTTGACCATTTTTGAGTTTTTTAAGCTGTTCTAACTTTGCTCCAATAGTGTTAATCGCAGAAACAGAAAGAGCTTCGGGCGCATTAGTTTCTAACCATTGCTCCAAAAGTTGAGTGCTTACTACTTGTTTAGTTTCGCCAGCATTTCGAGCTGCTTGATAGGCATTGTCCACTTTAAGGGTTTTGGCCTCAAATAGTTTGACCATTTCTTTATCAACAACAGTGCCAATACTTCTCAAATTTGTATCCACAGGCGCAATCTTTGTTCCTGTTTGTTCTGCTAAATCTTCAAACCGCTGCAAAATCTTTTGTTTTTGAGTTTGCTTAAATTCAGTTAAACCTTTTGCCAATTCTGGGTTTTCTTTTGGCAAATCAGATTCGCGTTTCAAAAGCCCAAAATCTTGCAATTGCTCGCCCTTGAGCAAAGGAATATTCTGCTGCAAGGCTCGTTCTTGGCGTACTAAAGCTGGGTTTGTTGATGCTGCACCCATACCCACCATTTGCGGGTTTTGCGGCTGTAAAAGCGCAGCCATGCGTTGCTGGGTGGATACCGCAGCCGGTGCAACAATGTTTCTCATCTGACCGCCAGCCGCTGGCGCTAAAACAGATAATTTATTACCCAACGCTCCATAGGTTGGTGGTAAAGCACTCAAAGCCTTGCCTAGCTGATTGACAATATCAGGGCCGGTTTCTGTGCGCGGTTGGTAAAACTGTTGGCTGGTTACTTGGGCGGCTTTTTGCCCCATCTCTTTGCCCTGTGGTGTGCCATAACCGCCATACGCCTCGCCAACCACTCTAGCAATAGGCGCAGTTACCATGCGACCAACTTCACCAGCCACGATTGCAGGCGTTTCAACTAAACCCATCAGGCGGTCTTGCATGGATACCGGCTTGGGCTGCATTGTGATTACATTTGCAGCGCCAGGTATGTCTGCACCCACTAACCCCAATTGCTTGTAAAACTGCGGCTTTGGAATATCAGCATAATATTTAGAATGCAACGCATCAGCCAATGCCGCATCTGGCATATCGTTATACGCCGGATTTTGTGTGCGAAATTCAGCAAGTGTTGCCATTATGGTTTCCTTGGTCTTAATCCAAGCGGATCATTTGCAAGATCAGCGCCGCCTGATGGCGTTCCAAAATCCATTTTTCTTCCATAAGAAGATTCAAGGTTTTGTTTTGATCTACTAAGCAAACCTTCCATTACCTTAACTTGTTCTTTCATGGCATCTCTGCTTGTCATTGCTCCAGCTATTGTTGCCGGATTGGTAATTTGTGATTCCACAATGCTCATATCAGGGCCAGTTAAAGCGCCAAGCTCATACGCATCTTTTAGTCCCATCAACAAAGCTGTGTACTTTGAATTCATTCGCGCAGTGTCAGAACCGACCGGCAATGGAATAGACAAGCCTTGACTTGGCAATAATGGTATTTCTTTAGGAAAGACCATTAAATCTTTGTCTAACTCAGTTTTGTAATCTATTAAATAACCCTCAAAGTCTTTGAGTTTTTTGGCTTTTGCACTAAATTCTGTTGGTGGTGTAGCGCCAGTTTGTGAACGTTTTATTTTTTCTGCCGCAATGCGGTTTGCCTCATTTGCAATAAATTCGTTTCGCGCTTTTGGCGTTAAGCCCGCTGGCGGTTGGCTTGGGACAAGCTCAGGGGCATCAACTTTTGATGGTTGAATCGCTGCGGCTTGTGAGGCCGCTGGTGGAGCGATTGGCATCACTTGCTGCAAAGGCAAATAAGGCTTTTGCTTGGGCTTTGCGGCGGGCGTAGTAGGCGCAGCGGGCGCATCTACCAATAAGCCTGTGTATTCAGCCATTTATTTATCCTCCACATGATTTTTGCCATCTGGCGTTTGATAAACAGGTTTGCCGTCTGGCGTAAATTTGCCTGTTGGCATCGCGTTTAATGGCACACCCTTTGGTAATATTGGTTTGACCAAAGGATTTCCAGCTGGAACCAATGGCGTAGGCTCTGGGAATGGTATGCCTTCATAACCAAGTTTGGCTCGGGTTTCTGCCACTCTCAACATATAGTTGGCAACATCTTGCGGGGTAACCTGACCAGCGGCTTTATTCAATTGTGAACCAACCAAGTTAAGCAATTGCGGATTATTTGTTATGTTTGCCGGCAAATTGTTGGACATGATTAACTCAGCCGCAAAGCCTTTATATTGATCAGGTATGCCACCCATTGCCACTAATACATTTTCTGGGTAAAACCTAGTTTCTGGCATTCCAGTAACTGGATTATTTGTTTTTATTTCACGCAAAGGCGAATCTTTAGGATTTGTATAAATAGGCTTGCCGCCTTGAAATAAAGTCGCGCCTGGCGAAACGCTTTGGATTTGCCGTGAAGCCGCCAAATCAGCTTGTGCAGCCGCTTGTTTCTGTGCCTCTTGTTGCATCAAGTATTGAGCCAGCATTTGTTTACCTTGCCCAGTTTTCATGGCAAGAGGATTGGTTGGATTTAACAAATCCGCACTTAACAAAGGCACTTGTCGGCTTGCTCCTCTTTCCTCAGCAACAGCAGGAATTTCTCTGCCCTCAGTCATGCTTGGCAAATTTGTGATTCTTTCCCTATCTTCTGGGCGCATTAAGTTGTAACCAATTGCTGCCCTTGCCGCATTTGTTGGATCAGGCGCAATTAAATTTACTAATTCTTGTCTGCGATTTTCGTTTTCTGGAATAGGCACAGGCGGCTCAAATCTAGCCTCTTGTGCAGGCGTGATTATGTCGCCAAGCACAGTTTCTGTTTTGCCCATATTTCTGAAAAGTCTTGCCGTATCTTCTGACACTTGATTTTCGTAATCTTTTTCTTCTTTATCTGCTTTGCTGAGATTTTTGCCAGCAATGTAGCCTTGCAATATCTTTGCAAGACCTGCGTAGGGGCTGATTGCCACTCCCGGCATAGTAGGCATTTCAATTGGAGTAATAGATTGCTGTTGCATTGCCTCAGCCATCCTACGGCGGCGATTCATTGCCTGCTGATCGGCGGTATATGGGGATAAGTTTATATCTGCCATCAAAGTCTCCCGTAATTAACCATTAGATAACCGCTTGGGTGCTGGATCACTGCTTCTGGCATTACTTCCATCAGCTCTTGTGCCATCACACCAATTTGGCGACCGCCAAAAATATCGTATTCGTAAATTCCAACACCTATTGGGTGTGTGCCAAGTCTTACAATATTTGATTTTAAGCGGCGGTCAGACATTGCATACGCCATCATGCCAGCGCCGCCTAAGCTATACAAACCCGCTGTATTAGCATTTTGTGAGGCCACTTGCTGGTTATAAGTATTTTGATCAAATTGACCTTGTTGAGCTGTTGCTTGTGCAATTGGAGAAGGTGCAACATTTGAACCCATGTAAGCGCCAAATTGCGGATTTTCAATTTGTGAACTGCTGGTCAATGCGTTAATCTCATTCAGCGGCATTTGACGTTGTTGGATTGCTTGCGCCAACATCTGCTGTTGTGCAGTATTGCCAAACTGGCCCTGTTGCAATGCTTGGTTGAATCCTAGAGCATTTGCGCTCGTATCTAAGTTAATACCTTGTAAAACGGCCTGTGTTCTAGCATCAGTCTCTTGCTGACCCAGCAAGTTAATGGCGTTGTTGTAAGCCTCTGTGCCTGGTCGCAATCCCTGATTGATTAACTGGGTCTCAGTGCTAACCCGCTGTCTTGCCAAAGATGGCTCAAGTCGTTGCATGATTGCTTCTTGACCTGTCATGCCCGCATTGACCGGCATCTTGGCTATGCCGCTTGTGTCCAACGATGTCTGAACGTCAGGCCCGCCAAAGCTAAACGGTTTGTCCAGCACATTAGAAGCTATGCCAGTTCCTTTTTGAGCAAGGTTTGACAATGAAAGATCAACGTTTTGTTGCGCTTCTAAAGACTTTTGCGCGGTTGGAGTAAGGGTTTGCCGTACTGTTGGAACATCGCCCTCGTAACTTACTAACTGAGTGCCATAGGGCGTGTAAACATTGGGGTTTGATAGCTTTGCCGTAGCCCTTGCAGACTCAATATTTGCCGCGCCTTGGGCGACTGCTGCGCCCGTGTAATCAGGCGCTGCCGGTGCAGGTGGTGCTTTTTTTCCCATATCTTTCCCCTAAATATTTGCAATCATTCTTTGCCAATGTGTAAAGGACTAAATCCCCATCAGCCATGCCGTCCTTGATTCGGGCTTCTTCTGTGAAACCCATCTTTTCAACCAAAGTGACACTTTTTGAATTTGTTGCATCTACTGGGACAATTATCTTTTTGACATCGCAAACCACAAAAGGATAGTCAAAAATCACCGCCAAGTATCTTGGTGTCAACCGACCAGAAATGGCAATATGGCAAGTAATTGACCGCCTATTCCAATTCTCGTAAATTACACCGGCAACAAACTCGCCGTTTTTTTTCAATCCGATAGACCGGCTTCTTGCCTCGTGATAGCCACCCTCAATCTTTTCAGCAGTCCAATGACCAGCCGAATGATCGGTAACTATCTCAAAGCACACCGCCACCCTCGAACACCAGATCGGTTGCGACCCACTGCAATTGTATGCCTTGCGTTGCTGTTTTTAACAACGGCGCAAAGGTATAACCAATATTTGTTGCACCCTGCCAGTTGGCAATTGGCACTAAACCTGACCCCCAAAGGGCAGCATCCCACAAGCCTGTGTCCCAAACACCATAATTGCTTATGGAAAAATTGAGCTGTGCTGCTTCATCTGCAAGGTTGTAATCCACATTAACATCACCAAAAACTGATGGCGTTCCATCGCTTTGGATGTGGTAACGAATCATCTTGCATTGCTTTTGTAGGGCTGTTCCATAGGTTTGGAATGATTGCAAAGCAAAGCCGCTGATGTCAGTGTCATCGTCTGCGTTGCCATTCCAAGCCGCCGCCACATAATTACTGCCACCAAAATAAGGGTTGTCGTTAAACAATTCCCAGCAAGTTGCCGACCAGCCGGTAAAGTTGCACCAGCTCTTTGTAATGTTGTTCATCACATACTGCTGCTCATCGCCGGTGCTTATAGGCACATTCATAATTAATTGGTTTTCTTTTGGGTAATACAACAAACACCACCCAAAATTATCACCATACAAACTGACCGCCTGGCTGACCGCATACTGGATTTTATTGGTAATTGATACCCTTGGATCAAGCCTTGAGCTTTGCAATGCCCCCGACATGGGGACAATGCCATCTTGCGTGATGATCAGCAAGTCACCGCCAAACTTTGTGTAGCAGCGCCTGCCAATTGGAGCGCCCAGCTTCCACAAGCCCACCATTGAAATGCCTGTTGGCGTGGTAGGGTCGGTCAGTCGCCAAAGGATCAATTCGCCCTTGTTGGTGATAAACGCCAAATTGTCGTCAACCCCATAGCCAGCGTCCAGCGTCCATGTCATGCCAGCCATGATGTAGCCGCCTTGCTGCACCAAGCTGGTCATATCCAGCGCCACAGCCGCCCCACCAATTGCATTTATTGGCAAATACCAAACCTTTAAACTGCCGGTTTCAATCAACCAAATACGGTTTTTAAACAGCAAAATGTTTGAACAATTAGCCGTATTTACGCCAGTAATATCATAAGGCGAGCCATCTCCATCCTTATGCCAATTTGTGCCATCAAAGATTCGGAGCTTGTCTGCGCCGTTGACCGCCATCAAATAGGATGCCGCCGGTGTGGTGATGTTTGTGTACTGGAATTTTGAGTTTGTCAGACTGCTTACTGCCGCAGCACCCACCGCACCCGCGCTGGTGGCATCGTAAATTTTGCCATCAGATATGGCAAACAATTTGTTTGAAGTCCCCGAGCTGTACGCCATCAGTGTCTGCACTTCAGCGGGAAATCCTGTGGCGTGTTTGGTGTAGCCGTTTCGCAAGATAACCGAGTTAGTGCCAGGCCAAAAGTTCTGCAAAGTTACCGCATCCAAGGGATCCATTGCCCCCAGCGCATCCCGAGCATTCCAGCCCCCAATTGGCGCGGCAACCGTCACCGTCTGGGCAGACTGTTGGCGGGGTATCTTGGCAAATGAATTTAACATTAGGCTTTGTTTCGTCGTGATATGGCCTTAGCCGTAGCCTTAGCTTCTTCCTTTGAGCCAGCCCCCCAAGCCTTGAGGGACAACGCTAGTCGGGTCGGCTCGCCGTTCTTTTCCATTGGACCAGGCATATTGCCCATCCGCGCAAGGAATGATACTCGGCGCGGGTTGTCCCCTGACTTGACAGGCGGCTTTAAATCCATACCCTCTGCCTTTGCCGAGGCTCTGCCCTTGGCATTTAACCCGCCCTCGGGATTCTTGCCCTCCTTGCGTTGCCAAGCCGCGGTCATTTCTTCTTCTCAGGCTTTGCAGTCTTGGCAGCTTGTTTGAAATCCTTGGCAGACGGTGCGCCCTCAGTGCCTGGCTTTCTCATCTTCTCGCCCGAGCCTGCGGCGATTCTTGCCCTTTTTGCCTGAATATTTGCATACAAACCATCGAGTTTCATATCGTCTCCTTAGACACTAGGCCAATTGCCATCTTGCACACTCCACGGCCCAACCAGTTGGTTCATTCCAACCGGCGCAAGGGACATGGCAGAAACTGGTTGATCTTGAGCTTTGCAGTATGAAAGCGCCCGCATGAACTCGCCCAGCTCAATTGAGTAATCGAGCTTTTTGGCTTTCAAGAAGTAGAACTTTAATCCAGCCAGCATCAGATCATCAGGAAATATTGAGGTGTCTGTGTCTGCCGTGTAAGCCGATTTTGACCCTTGATCCGAGCCTGTAGCGCAAACCCAGTAATTCGACACATATTCAAAGGCAAAGTTGTAAACCGTGGTCAGGGCTTGGAAAATCCTAAACTTGTTGTTGTAGATTCGATAGCGCTCGCGTGGGCCAATTGAGATAATGCCGCCTTGCAAGAATTGCCAATCTTGTGATGACTTTGGCCCGAGGTTGCGCCAATGGTCAGTCCTGTCCCAATTGGTGTCGGAAATCATGCGGTCGTAGCCATCAGGCAGGTCATAGTCCTGTTTGGCAAACGTCATTGATACTGATGACGTTGAGGTAGCCACCGGCGTGTTTAGCGTCACCTGTGTACCGCTGTCAATCGTCAAAATCTCAGCATACGGCGCTTGCCCTGTACCTGTGATCACATTGCCAACCTGCAAAGCCGCAGTAGTTGGAATGTTTGTGATGACCTTTGAGCCTGCGGTGATGTTTCCTGTGGTGCTCACCGCAACCTGTGTTTGCCAGATGTACGCTTGCACCAAACGCTGCCATTCGTAATCCCTAACCAAATCCTTGCCCAACCGTTGAGCCAAAGCAAGAATCTGGACGGTCTGATTATTAGATGAGCCGATTACCGCCGCTGGCTGAGTTAAGCCCAGCTCTGCGGACATTTGGTCAACCAGTTGCAGTAATGTGTAACTCATGTCACTCCTCTACGGTTTCTTTTTTAGGTCGTCCGGCTCTTTTATTGATCATCGCACGAAGTTCAGCCAACTCAGCTTCTTGAGCTTCCAACTTTTTATCCATCTCTGCGCGGAGTTTGTCCATCATCTGCGAATCTTGCGCCGCCATAATGAAAGTCCGAGCCTTTGATCTTAAGTCGTTAAAGCCCATAATCTTGTCGCCAGCCACATCGGGCAGGTTTGCAAACTGATCAATGGTGAAAATGTTAAGGGCTTTGAATTCTGCCTTTTGTGTTTCTGACACAGCCGACCAAGCATCAATTGGTGTGCCGGCGACTTTTTGTTCTTTCTTTTGCTCAAACCGCGCCCACTCAATTGGGAAATCTTCCATGTCTTGCTCGCGCATAGGACGGTCAACAATTAAGGTCGAATCGCCTGGCACTAGCTTCTTGATAAAAATGCGCTCTTCAAAGATCGGGCGTTTCTCTGCATCTGATTTAAAGTTGTTTCGCACCTGCACCGCATGGAAAAACACCGCCATCTTGCCACGGTTGTCTTCCATGAAGTTATCGTTTGTCCAGCCAGCCACTTCGTTTTTCATGCTAATTCCTTGAGTTTTAAAGCAGTTTCCTGCATAAGTCCATCACCGAAAAACACAACTTCAGCATCCTGCGTTTCTATGAAATTTTCCATTTCAATCGCCGCTTGGAGCATTTGCTGTGTCGTTTGGAAAGTTCTCAAACCAACTCTGACCATGATTTTAACTTGATCCTTGCCAGTGTGAGCGCCTGCGTGACGATTTTTTACAAACGAACAATCCATGCCATGAATGTCAAACCGGCGAAACCCTAAAGCCGCCGAAACATTCATAGCCCGCATTCCTACGCTCGAACCGCCACCAATCAGGCTTTCCATCCCCTCTGGATGGTGCTGGGCAACCCATGCCACCGTCTCTAAATCATTTCCATTCACTAGATGCCATACCTTAACATTCTTTCCTTTGAGGGTCTCCCAAAAGTCTGGGTGGCAAACTGATGCCATCAGGTACTTAGTATTTTTCTGCGGCTTCCTTAACATCTGCGCCTTGTGCGGTCTAGGGTCACAGTCCACATGGAAATCAGGAATAACGCCCCTTTCCACCAGATAGTCATGCGCCCCCGAGACCGTCATGATCGGATGCCTAAGCTGCCGCCAGGTGTCCTCAAGGCTCGGGCCATAACACGCAATGGTCATGCGCCGGTCGTTGAACTTGCCCTTTTTCTTGAGCATGGGCAGGTGCATTGACTTTGCCATTTGCTCATGGCGCTCGGTGTTGGTCAAGACCCCTTTAAGCATTCCACCCTCATGTCACGAAATGGGAAATGGTATCTTGGCTCGCAAAATGTGATGTTCTGCATTCCTACCGACTGCAACATATCGTGCAATGGGCGCTGAAACCAGCCCCAACGGTGGCACATTTCCTCGGCCTTGTACTTAGGGTCACCCCACAGGGCATAGGTGGTCATAAAGGGCTGTAACGGTTCTTTAGTGATTACGCAGTTGGACACATAGGCGAAAACCTTATCCATGCAGGGCAGCTCTAGAATCATCTTGCCGCCTGGCTTTAAAACCCGCTTCCACTCACTCAGCAGGTCATAGACCTCCCACTCGTAAAAGTGCTCTAAAACGTGGATTGCGGCTACCGCATCGGCTGAGTCAGTCGCCAACTCGAGTTTTCTAAGGTCGCATTTGATGTCTGAAATATCAGAATGCAGGTCAACGTTTATCCAGCCGTCCCATTTTTTCTTTCCACATCCAAGGTTGTAGGCCGTTTCGTAGCTATCTTCCACTTGTCGATCAGTGTTGCTGGCGAGAATTCTTCCATCACGAACTTCTGCGCCTTGGAAATTAGTTCGTTCATGTCCTGTTGTGTTGTCCATTCGATGCCCTCTTTGATGTTGCCAATGTAAATGGGGAAACCCTCCAAAGCTGGATGCGGCTCTGCAACCACATAACAGCCTTGGCGAATTGCCTCAATTGCCCTGTTTGCGCTTTTGTAAGGAGCTGTGGCAGGGATCACCACTATATCGGCTCGGGCAAATTCCCTCAGCATGGTCTCATGCGACCAAGGGATTGCCCCATCAAAGTTTGATACCACCCGCAAAGAATAATATGCAAGGTCGGGCAGTATGCGTTGCAGGCTATCACGGTTGACATGATGCCCATACCAAAGCAACTTGACCCCATTGCAGTGCGGTGGCATCTCGGGGTACTCATAAGGGTCTGGGATCACCGTAGCATCCCGCCCCAGCTCTTTAATTCTTTTAGCCATCTCAGCGGTTGAACAAGTCACCGCATCAGCCAGGCGTAGCGCTTCTTGGTAGTGCATCCAATCAAAATGGTCATCACAAAAGTCCACCACCACCCACGCCCCGCGAGCTTTAGCCCGAGCCATCACCATTAGCTCATTAGCTTGCGGCTTGGCAAATATCAGCGTGTCAGCGGTCAAATCATTCTGGCTTGCCCAATCGCCCGCCGGTATCTTGGCTCGGTAGCGCCAGCTTGCCGCATCTTTATTGCCCCAGTGAATGAACGATGTGCGGTTGTTTAAGTCTGTCTTAACGTCAAGAATGCCGCCCAGCTCCATCATGTTTTGCTGGCGCTTGTTGATAATTGCTTGGATCAGTCCGCGCCCATGACCGTGAAATACAGCGTCTGGCAGGTAATCGTAGTAGGTCTGGAAATGCTCGGCCTGCAATGCCATCGCAGTGTTGCAGTAAAAGGTCTCGCCATCTTGCTCGATTTTGACCTCAATCAGCTTGTCGCCGTCTTTTAGTCTTTCGCCATTGACCCTGAGCATCTCGCCGGTGTTACAAGAATCAAACCCAAACAGCTCAAACTGGCGGTAGCCAAGGACGTAGAACAGCGATATAGCCCTCAATCCCGAGGTTGTGCCGCCACCTATCAGCATAGAGTTTTTGGGGCGATCCTGCCCCTTTTTAACGTATGGATGCCATATCGTGACCTGATGCCCTGTCAGGTTGTCAAACATTGCAGGATGGCACTGGCTGGCAATCATGTAATGCACAGTCTTGTGCGGCTTGTAAAACGCTATTCGATGTTCTTGCGGGTCGATGGCCAAGGCGTAGTCTGGGATTACGCCGTGAGCAATGAGCCAATCGTGTGCGCCCTTAATCGCCACAATGGGCGACCCCGCTGCTTGCATCTTTTTAATGACCTCTAACTGACCCTTGACACTAGGTGCGCTTGCCACCAACAGGACAGACCCAGTTTTTGCTGGCTCGGCTTGTTTGATCTGTGGATAACCTCTGGCGATTGCCGCATCCATGTAACCAAACAATGTCTCGTCTTCTGCGACACATTTACCAACTATTTTTAAAGGGACAGAACTCATTAAAAAGACACCCCGCTTTGTGGGCGGGGCATCAGTCTGGTTTAGCCTGCGCCAACCATGATTAAGCCTGCATTGTTCACCATACAGAATGGTGCGCTAGCAGAGGTTGCTGAGGTGTTAGCTACGATACCTTGGATAAAGCCAGCAGACACGGTTGTGTCGTCCAGTGAACCCGCAGTAGCTGTAGTGTACAAAGGTACTTTGGGATTGCATCCAACCAGCAAGTTAACCTTGAGCATACCGTTCAAGCCAACCCAGCCGTAGTAGCTAGAGGCAATCGCGGTTTGTGCAAAACCAACCATGTTGAAACCCAAAGCCGCAGCGTTTGTGGTGGTCACAGGCACAGCTCGCATAACAGGAGTGGTACTCGCTGAGTCTGCGTATGTGCTCATGATCACCGCATCAAATGCGTTGATGGTGGATTCGGCGCGTACAAACATATAAACGCCGTTGTTGGAAGTGTTCACTCTGCTACCAGGGGTAACAGGAAACAATGATGTAGAGCCTGCACTGGTTGACGCATAAGTAGCCGTCAAGTCAATGCCGATTTTGCCGTCTGTGACGTAATCTGCCATGATATTTGCTCCTTATTCAGTCATCACGCCTTGGAACTGGAGTCCCGAGGCAGTCATATTGCCAGCCCAGCCGATCAAGCGCACGATTGCGTCCTGATTGGTGGACATACGCTCGTCACCGATAGGAACGAAATTCCGATTGGTGTGAGGACGGAAGAAAATGTATTTTGTGTTCAAGAAGTAACCAGTAGATGTCGGAATATTACCGCCGATACCACCGTCAAGAACAACGTCTGCATTCATGTACTTGCTTGCAACAAAGCCTAATTCAGCCATTTTGCTTGAGCCAGGGAAACGTTGAATGTTTTGCAGAGACGACATGAAGAAGCCCCACAAGTTGTTGTCCAACAGGATCAAATCGACCACGTCAGAGCCGCGACTTGTCTTTGCATACAGGCGGTTAAAGCCGGTCTGGATGTTTGAGCTGGATGCTGATGCGCCCAAGTCAGTAGAGAAATCAAACGTCTGATTGCGCCAGAATGACCATGTTGAACGGTCGATGCCGCCAACCACGCCGGTGCTTGGAGATGCAACCACCATAGCTTGCAAACCAGTGATCTGCTTGCCGTTGTTAGCTGTTCCGTCCGAGTAAATACCAGTGCTGATCAAGTTCTCAATTGATGCCTCGGCAACGTCCAAACGTGCGTCAAACAAATCAATGATTTGCTCTTCGCCGCTGTTTTGGAGCATTTCCAAGCCGTTGATGGTCACTGCGACAGCGGCCTGCTTGATGGGGAACTGAGCCGCAGAGATTACGTCCGCAGGGCTGATGTCTAGGACTTCAGCGCCTGAGTAGTACATTGCGGTCGAGTTTGCTTGGAATGACAATTCTTGCAGAATGGTCGAACCACCTGTGAACGGCTTGTAACGGCCTTTCTCACGCAGGCGAGTCAACAACGCATTGTTTTTGGTCACGTTATCGGCAACGATGCCGGAACGAGACTCAATGGTGGTTGCTAAAACGTCTGAGTAATTGCTATTGGCGTATGCCATGATTTACTCCTTTTTAATTCACCTGCCGCAGCGCATTGGCAATGACGGCTCGGCGATCCATTTGATTGACTGCACCTGAGATGGCAGCGCCTGGCGCTCCCCTAACCTGTACAGCCGCTTGTTTTGCTTTCTGTACCTGATTCTGTGCGGCGTAGCTTTGTTGCTGTTGAGCAAATAAACTTTGTGCCAACTGCGGATCAAGTCTTACGGCGGTGTCGTATGCCACTTGCAATTTCTCGCGTTCTGACATATGACTGATGTCCCCTAGTACCTGCGGCGCCTGTAGAAGCGACAACATACGGTCTTGGACTGCCTCAAAGTGTGCGTTTGCGGGGTCGCCTGCAAACTGCTGGATTACCGAGAGTGCTCGGTTTTCATTCTGTTTCTGCGACTCGTACTGGCTCTGCGTGATGTGTGCCGTGAGCTGCTGTACTTGTTGCGCCAATTGATTGTAGTGCGAATCTTGCTGTGGTGGTGCTTCGCCGCCAAAGTAAGCCGCCACTTGCTCTAGTGGAATCTGGAATTGCTGAATCATCTGCGCGACCGCTTGCGACTTTTGCTGCGGTGTGCCAGTTCTTAGCAATGCCGCCGTCTGGAGCAATGGGCCAATGGCCTGCGATGGCGTACTGCCCTCATTTCGCAATATCCACTCATACGGTGCAAATTGCTCGGTGATTGCCCGAGCCTCTGCGTCCCTTTGTTTGTATGAGGTGATGCCCTTTTCGTAGTCAGCATCCCGCTGGGCAAAGGCTTGTTGTAGTTCAGCCGGTGCTTTTTCCCAGTGTTCTTTCAGCTCAAGGCGCAGGCTTTTGGGCATCTCAGCCCTTGGCTTTTCAGCCATCTGCGGTGCTTGTGTCTGGTCGGTTGGGAACTTGGGAGCAAACTTACCGCCCTCGCGGTTTTGTGTGGCAGCGTGTTTGCCACGGTTTGTCGGTGTCTTGGTCAGCGCCTCACGAATCGTATCGGCTCTGCTTTGCGGCTCGGCTGGCGCTTCAACTGGCGCAGGAGCTGGGGTTTCGGGTGCTGGTGTTTCTATCGTGTCGGGTGCGACAACTTCGTTTTCCATCACTTCATCCTTTTCATTTGATCGAGGGTCATTTTGATCATCTCCTTGCGCTCAGGCATGGGACGGTTATGTAAACGGTTTGCCATTTCTACGTTTAGGTTAGACATCTTAACAGGTGCAATCGGTGCGCCTGGTCGGTCAAACTCTTGCACGGTCGCCAACTGTCCGCGCAGCCTGTCTCGGTGGACTTCTTTTTTCTTGTTCCATTCGGCTTGAGCATACTTAACATCCGAATGCCCCATCTCGATTGAATCGGTGCGCTTAAGGTGGTCACGCCACTGCTTTCTGCCCTCAATCATCTTGCCATCAGGTGACATGAATGGGGTAATGTCGCCCATTACGGTGGTGTAGTCACCAGACCGCCCTGTGGTCTTTTCGTAAGGCTCGCTGCCGTCAGATGGAAAAACCCAAGTTGTTTTCAAAGGAACTCCAAAAGTGTTTCTAAATCTTCTTCGTCTTGCTCAAATTCAATCCGCTTTTTTAGCGTTTCAATCTGAACCATGACCGCATCATAAGTGATTACTGTTTGTGCCGCAATATTTATTGTTTCGGTGGGTGCAATCTTTTCACGCTGGTCAGGCGGCAAGCCAAACAATGCGGTCTTGATTCTTTCCCTGCGCTTGGCCTGTTGTTTCTTGTCCTGCTCCCAAGCCTTGTCGCGCTCATCAAAGCCAAAGTGACCGCCAAGCAAAAGCTCGGTAGGGATTGGCGGTATTACCGCTGCGCCGATTGTGGCAAACGGTAGCTCGGCAAACGAGGCGTAGCCAAACACTTATGCGCCCCACTTAGCCGCTAATCCATCCGCATAGGTCTTGTTCACAATGTCTGTGGCTGCGCTTGGTGCAGTGGAGATCGTGCCGGTTGTCAAGCCCACTGAGGTGATGTCAGTGTTTGCGCCGCTTTTGGCTGCTACTAAATTTGTTCTTGCATCCGTTGCCGTTGCCGCATTTGTGCCGCCATTTGCCACGGCTACGATCCCAGACACATTACCCGCTGTCAAAGCGGATTGCGCCTGTTTTTCCCACAAACTTGTGCTTGTGTTGTAGATTAAAACACTGCCGTTTGCTGGGTTTTGTGCCGACACATTGTGCAGCTCATCCATCTCGTAGCCGTTTTGCACCTTAACAATTAGCTTGCCATGAACGGGGTGAGCATGGGCAACAACAGCCACATAGACCAAATGCTGTGGTGCGTAAGGCTTGGTGGCCGTCAAAGTTCCCGCTGTCGTTGGGCTGAGATAAAGTTGCACCCCATCTGTATAGGCCGATGTGTCAAGGTCATCAACCAACCCAATGATGGTTACATATCCATTTGAATTGTTTGCCAAGTCACTTGTAATCAATCCTAAAGTCTGCGCTGATGTGGCATCGCTTGTAGCTAGCGCCTTGGAAACAGTTGGAAGCTGTCCCGTAGCGCCAGAAATATAGACCGCCGTGCCTTTTGTTAAGGTCGCACCAGTGGAATTTCGCACTCTCTCAACCAACACAGAGGCTGGTGACGTTTGCGATACCGAAAGATCAATAAGTGATCCAACCGCTGTAACGATGATGCTTGCATCAGCAGAGGCAATTGACGTTATTGTCTTCTCAGCAGGCAGCGTTACAAAGACTTGCTTTGTGCCAGCGGCCAGGCTCAGCTTTGCCCCGCCAGTTGATGAGCTGATGACTGTATCGCGGGTCAGCGTGTTAGCCGAATACGTCCCTAGCCCCACTTCCCATTGCGTTTCGCCTTGGATTGTGTAATAGGTGGTGTTCCCGTTGCCCAGCGCAGAAAAGGCTTGGAAGCCTGTTACAGCGCCGTTTAGCGTCAGCGTCCCAGAACCTGTGGTGGTTGTGGTTTCCTGTACCCTATCGGCTAAAACCAAGCTCATGAAACAATCTCTACACCCGCCGCCCGACCATCAGGCCCACGAATAATGCGCTTGGGTGCGCTGATTGCCTGCATTACGCCGGTAATCTGTCCAAGGGTTTGACCGTGCATATCAGCTAAACGGTTAATTGCCTCGCTCATGCCGTCACCCAAAGTTGCGTCAAGCTCCTCGGATGCCGCCATCTGTGCGCTCATTGCGGCTTGATCAAGCCCAGCTTTTGCGCCAATTTGTGCCACCAAGACTTTAGTCGCTGCATCAAGTTCTGCTTTCCATCTGTCATATTCTTCTCTCCCTGCCATTTCTCTGGCTTTAATTTGCATCTCATTATTTTGCCTTGCAACCTCAAACTCGGCTTTCATCTGCGCTAATTGCATTTCTGCCTGAGTCTTAGCCTGGTGCATTTGCATCTCGAGCTGCGCCTTGCCCTGCTCAATCTGGGCTTGTGCTTGCATCTTCATTTGCTCGGTCTGCACCTGCGCCTGCATCCGCATCTGCTCTGCCTGCTGCTCTGCTTGCATTTGCATCATCTCGGGCGGTGGGTTAGGCTGTTGCTGCTTGGCAGCGTCTGCCTTGTCTTGCAGGGCTTTCATTGCCCTCTCGACCGCGCTCTCCAGCCCGCGACCAGCTCTGAACCGGCGCACAAGGAATAACAGCATCTCAGAGGCCATAGGCAGGGTCTCAGGCGCTTGGGCAATCATGGGGATCGCCTCACGCAAGAATAGACCAATTGCTTGGATGGCTTCTTGTGCGCCCTGTTTCTCAGCCTGCTCATCAATTTGCGCCAGGCTGTCAGCCTCGACCGCAATATGGAAGTCGCGTATGGTGCTGTCTGACAACATCTGCAACGCTGCCTGCAATCTTTGCGGGTCTTGACCGTCCGGCGTGTTCATCACACCTGACATCTCCACAATCAGCTCGGGCGGGTAAAACTTACAGATAACTTGCGCTTTGAGTTTAAAGATGTCGGTTGCAAACCGCGCTACATCGCCTTGGCTACTCTTTAACCGCAAGCTACCAAAGTTGGCCTTGAGCTGTTGAGCACCAAGGGTTTCCTGAGCTTTAGACGATCCGCGCAGGATGTCCGATATGCCCATGATCTCGTAGATTGATTGCTTGACCTGCTCTCGGGCGCTGTAAAGCTCCCGCAAGGTCACAATGATCTGCGAGGTGTCCATCATGTCGATAGCGCCCTTTAAGCCGCCCTTTTCCGACATTGCCGCCCAGCCGGTCACTGGGAATAGCTTGTTGTCCACGCCCTCGCTGAACATCCGCGCCAGTTCCTTGAACTCAGCATTAAACACGCCAACCGCTTTACAGGCTTTGGTCAGCAGGTAAATGCGCTGGGTCAGGTTGTCCAGCTCTTGCGCCTGATCCTCGTACTCACAATAGTCAGGTACAGGAATCATCGTACCTGTTGTGGTGGTTGCCATCAACGGCTTGGGGCATGGGAAGAACTCATCAAGCTCTAGCGGGTCATCACGCTCATCTAATGCCTGTGGATAACCTTTGGCAATCCAGCAAACCTTTGCCGTGCGCTTGTTCCAAATCTCATAGACCATCGCCTTTTTGTCGTAGGTCATCTTGGCGGTCAATGGATTCTTGCCGTCCATGTCGGTGTTTGTACTGGTTAGGCCAACGTTCTTAAACACGTCACCAAAGCGCTCTACGCCCTCTTCTTTGGTCATGTAGACGGCGCGGGCAACCCACCAAACCTCATCCCATGTGCGAGCTGGTGAATGCAAGAAGTCTGACCAATAGACGTAATCAATTGGGCTGTGAGCTGCGTCAATGCGCTCTGTCGGGTCTTCCACCGTGTTGTAAACCTGAGATTCTTCGGTCTCATCTAATACGCCGTCATCGTCAGGTCGGTCATTGACGATTACCGGCTCGTATCGAATCCATGCCGTACCGCGACCAGGCAAAAGTCTGTCCTGCACCGCGCCACTCATTGCTGAGTCAAAGTCACCGAATTGGGTGGTCTCGTACTCCATGACGCGCTCAAGCATCGTGGATGCCAACCGACCGACAGGGTCTTGATCCATATAACGGCGTGAAACCTCGGGCTTGGCTTGGCGACCGTAGAGGGCTGGAAACAGGACTTGGATGTTTGACCAAAGAATATTGAACTTCATGCGAGGCATCTCAATAGCATCACGCTCGTCCCGATACCGCTTAACAACCTTTAGGCCGCGCTTCTCCCACTTGTCAAATATCTTGATGGCGGTCTCAATCTGGTCGTGCCAGTAAGGGCCAACATCCTCGCCCTCGTATGCGCCGTCTTCATGGTACATGATCAGTTACCGCTGGCAAAGAAGAATGTCACATCTAGCGTACCGCCCTCGGTTGCGTGCAGGCTACTTCCCACATTGGCGGGGAATCGGTGAAACCCAATGGCAGGGGTAATCGTTCCCGACATGACCGTGCCGCTTGCGCCGCCGTCTCTAAGCACCAAAGTTCCCGAGCTAGTGCTGTTAACGTAAAACCCAAGCAATTGGCATGGGCCTGTTGTGACATCTCCTGTTGCCGTGATGTTTTTATATCCACCGACTTCTGCTACTGGCTGGCTCATATACGCTCCTCTTTATGTTGCATCTCGTATTCCCACAGCTCATCGAGTGTGATGGTTTGCAGGGTCTTGCCCTTGGGCGGTGTTTGATCTTTTGCTTCTTGCCGATAAGCTACTGCAAGCATTCTAAACGCATCTGCTGGGTGTGAGCACCAGTCGTGGCGCGGAGTTTGTCGAAAAGTTTTCTTATCTTCATCATATTCACGCTGATATTGCCTTAACGCTTCCAACCCCTCATCGCATCTGGAGTCAAAATAACAGATGGGCAGGATCATCCGCACCGCTTGGATGCCGTCTTGCACACCAATCTCAGGCACTATTGCCAGCTTGCTGATGCCACCCAAATGTGCCGCCAATTGCTCAACAATAGACTTACCACCGCTTGCAAGGGTCTTGGCTCGAGCATCATGCGGCAGGAAATGGCGGGTGTATCGGTAGCCCTTGGCGTTGACCACATCGGCTATTTCCTCAATGCTTGCGCCTGATACGGCGTAATAATCCATCACCCTGATCTCGCCCCTAACCACCTGATACCACCAGATGGCGGTGTCGTCCCGATAACCTAAGTCCCATGCGGTAAATACTGGGGATTCTGGCTCAAACGGTAGCTCACAAATCCTGCCCTCGGCATCAGCCT
>Ga0209768_10000471_pt1 | contig 27532 bp, 31 predicted proteins | sample LauGreSBDMM110SD_3_FD_187564 | JGI IMG/M metagenome (GOLD analysis project Ga0209768, IMG submission 187564) | Freshwater lake microbial communities from Lake Michigan, USA - Sp13.BD.MM110.SD (SPAdes) (version 2) | ecosystem: Environmental > Aquatic > Freshwater > Lake | place: Lake Michigan... | reverse complement strand
AGCAAGCCAGAAACACAAAGCGATGGCACTGCATTAGAAACAGGCGACCTATGGGTTGACACTAGTGATACTGAAAACTTCCCAACAATCTATAAGTTTAATAAAGACTTAATGAAGTGGTTCTTAGTTGATACCGGCGACCAAAGTACAGAAGACGGTTGCTTATTTGCTGATGCTCGTTATAACACAGCAGGTGCAAACAGCGATACAGACGGTGCTATTGTTGACTTGTTAACAAGTGACTATTTAGATTTTGACGCTCCGGATCCAGCACTATATCCAAAAGGTATGTTGTTATGGAATCTACGTCGTTCGGGATTCAACGTTAAGAAGTTTGTACAAAACCATGTTGACGTAGACGCTGACAACACACGTTATGATCCAGGTCTAAGCGGTGGTCAGTCAATGGCTGATTACTATCCACATCGTTGGGTTACTGAGTCCGGTAATCAAGACAATGGTGCAGGTACGTTTGGTCGTAAAGCACAACGTAAAGTTGTTGTACAAGCTCTTCAAGCATTGGTCAACAGTAATCAACAAATCCGTGATGAAGAATCACGTGTATTCAACTTGATCGCTTGCCCAGGTTACTCTGAGCTAGTAGGCGAACTTATCAGCTTAAACTACGATAGAGGCTTAACAGCATTTGTTGTAGCTGATACTCCTGCTCGTTTAACAGCAGATGCTACTTCATTGTTAGCATGGGGTACAAACCAAGCTCTTGCATTTGAAGATAACGACAAAGGCCTTGTATCAAGCGACGAATATCTTGGCTTCTTCTATCCATGGGGATTCACAAGCGACAACTTTGGTAACAACGTAGTTGTTCCTCCAAGTCACATGATGCTACGCACAATCGCTCTAAGCGATCAAGTTAGCTATCCATGGTTTGCACCAGCTGGTGTACGTCGTGGCGGTATTACCAACGCAACAGCAGTTGGTTATGTTGACGGCGAAGGCGAGTTTAACTCAGTTGCACTAAATGTTGGTCAACGTGATACATTAGCCAGCGTGAAAGTTAATCCGATTACATTCATTACCGGCACTGGTCTAGTTAACTACGGTCAATACACAAGAGCTCGTGCAGCTTCTGCACTAGATCGTATCAACGTAGCACGTTTAGTAGTTTATCTACGTAGACAGTTAAATGCACTGGCTAAGCCGTACATTTTTGAACCAAACGACAAGTTAACCAGAGATGAGATCAAAGGCGCTGTAGAAAGTTTAATGCTAGAACTAGTTGGACAACGTGCTCTATACGACTACCTAGTAGTTTGCGATGAGAGTAACAATACTCCTTCTAGAATTGATAGGAACGAGCTATACATTGATATTGCTGTTGAACCAGTTAAGGCTGTAGAGTTTATCTACATTCCATTAAGACTGAAAAACACTGGCGAGATCAAGGGACTTTAATCCTATAAATATATAAAGAGGAAGAATACTATGTCATCAGCATCATTAGCAAAATTTACAGTACCGTTGGACGGTCAACAGCCGCAAGGCTTGTTGATGCCAAAACTAAAGTATCGTTTTAGAGTTAGTCTAGAAGGATTCGGCGCTGGCGCACCAACACAAGAGTTAACAAAGCAAGTAGTTGACGTTACAAGACCAACAGTGGCCTTTGACCCGATTACTTTAGACGTATATAACTCACGTGTATACCTAGCAGGTAAGCACACATGGAGTCCTATCACATTAAACGTGAGAGACGACGTAAACGGTGGAGTCAGCAAGCTAGTAGGACAACAACTACAGAAACAGTTTGACTTCTATGAACAAAGTTCAGCAGCGTCGGGCATTGACTACAAGTTCTTAACACGCATTGAAATCTTAGACGGCGGCAACGGCGCAGATGCAGTGGGCGTTTTAGAAACATGGGAAATCTATGGTTGCTACCTAGAAAACGTAAACTACAACAACTTAGCATACAATGCCAACGAAGCAGCTACGGTTCAAATGTCTATTAAATACGACAATGCGATCCAAACAAGCAACAGCACATCTGGTATTTCTCAAGTTGCAGGCCGAACAGTAAACACATTAGTGTCTGGCGTAGGTTTATAATAAAAAGGCTGGCAACAGCCTTTTTTTGTGACCAATCATTATCTACGTAGTTAATAGTAGATAAATATTAATATGGCAAGCAAAGCACTCCGTCAGTTCATCGCAGGCGCTACTAATCCCAAGGGAAATGTTGGCGACTTTCAACACGCCGCTAGATTATTTGTAGACAGCGATCTACGTCTAACTCCCAAAGTCAAGTTCTTATATCACGTTAGTTTTGACATCAATCCCAATGCTCTTAAGAACTTCAGTTTAAAGTTTCAACATCAGAATGAAATAAACATGTTGGTTAAAGCAGCAGAACTGCCTAAGTTTAACTTGCAAACTGAAACACTTAATCAATACAATAGAAAGAAAGTAGTTAATGTAAAGATTGATTACCAACCTGTTACCATTAGAATGCATGACGACAACTTAGGTGTAGTTGGACAATTGTGGCAAAACTATTATGGATATTACTACGGTGATCAAGCCGCAGCAAATATTCCAGGCGCTTATAACAGAACTGCTATGTTGAACTCTAACTTTATTAGAGGTAGATACGGACTTGACAACAACAGTAGTATTCCGTTTTTTAACAACATTACCATATTTCAGCTGGCCAAGCGAGCATGGTACAGTTACAAGCTGATCAATCCGCTGATTACTTCATGGACTCATGATAGTCTAGACAGCTCTGCAAGTCAATCAAGTGAACAAAGTATGCAGATAGCATACGAATCAGTCGCATATGATACCGGATACGTATCACAAGGATCGCCACCTGGCTTTGCAATGGAGCACTACGATAAAACACCTAGTTCAATATCGTTAGCAGGCGGCGGAACACAAACACTGTTTGGTGGTGCTGGCGTACTAGCAGGCGCAGAAGCAGTGTTTGGTGCACTGGGCTCAGGTAGAGCATTTGAAAGTCCCGCAAATTTTATAGCCACAGCCATTACGGCAGTAAATACCTATAAGAATGCTAAAACGTTATCAAGCGCAGGCGTAAAAGGCGAGTTAACTAATATAGCAGTAAGAGGATTGAATACCGTGGCATCAACAGGTCTAAGCGGTTTACAGAACACTAGTTTTCCAGTAAACAACCCCAATACTAGCACACAGGCAATTCCTCGTAGCGTAACAGGAGGCGGAGGAGGCTAATATGTCTATTAATTTACCACCAGTTGATGCTACTGACAGCAGCCAAGAAGTTAAGAGCTTTTTTGACAAATACTTTAGACATCAAATAACTTTTCCCAGCAATCAAATCGATGCAGTAGTTGGATTTTTTTTAAAACGTGGATTTGACGAAGAAGCAGCTCGTAGTACGGGCATTGTGATTTTAAATCAAGCTAGGCTTGATGATGTAAACGTATTCAAACTATTAGACACCTTAAAAGGCCTAGCAGACGCACAGTTGAGTTCTGTAGTAACAGAAGTGCTAAACGCCTATCGAGAGCGTACTAGCACATTAGGTTATAAGATAACCACAGTAGAAGAAACTACTGAAAGCCGCAATATTAGGCCATGAGTCGATTTGCACAAGGCAAGTACACTGTAGAAAACCCGGAAAAGTATGTAGGTAATAAGAAGCCCACATACCGAAGTTCCTGGGAGTTTGCATTTATGAAGTTTTGCGATACACATCCTAGTGTGCAAAAATGGGCAAGTGAAGCAATCAGCATACCCTATCGATGTCCGCTTACTGGTAAGAGCACAATATATGTACCAGACTTCTTTATACAGTACACAGACAAGACTGGTAAGTCGTTTGTTGAACTGATAGAAGTAAAGCCTCAGAATCAAACACTTGCTGAAAAAGTAGGCAAAAATAGACACAATCAACAGCAGTATTTTAAAAATGTTGCCAAATGGCGAGCTGCACAGGCTTGGTGTAAACAACAAGGTATCAAGTTTCGTGTAATAAACGAACAAGACATGTTCCACAGTGGCGGCAGGAGATAAGTATATTATGACCAAAAAACTAGAAGAAATCTTAAATCTGCCCGAAAACAAAAAGATTGTTAAGAAAGCAGAAAAACCAGATATTGTAGAGCGATCACAAGCCACTGCTCCGTTGTTGAGAGACCTTTCAGAGTTTGATAAAATTGCTGCTAGCCTCCCACAAGTTAAGGGACTTGGCGATTTAGCTGACAGTGAGTTTGACGCACTTGCTCAACGAGCTACTGATGCGTATGATGACTTGATGGATCTAGGTATGAACGTTGAAGCAAGATACAGCGGTCGCATTTTTGAAGTAGCTGGCGGCATGCTTAAGAACGCCATTGATGCTAAAAGTGCAAAGATCGACAAGAAACTAAAAATGATCGAGTTGCAACTTAAGAAACAACAGATTGATCAAAAAGCGGGACAAGACGACAGCGTTGATATTCAAGGTAACGGCTTTATTGTATCTGACCGTAACAGTTTACTTGAAAAACTTAAAAATATGAATAAATAAGGTATCAGGACGTTATTATGAAATCATTCACAGAGTATCTAAAAGAAGAAAAAGAAGCAAAGAAGTATACCTTCAAAGTCAAAGTGGCTGGCGATTTGCCCGACAACTGCGAAGACTGTATGGAAACTGCTTTACAAAAATATCAAGTTTGCAAGTTTAGTAAAGGCAAGAGCACACCTATCCAAGCTAGTCTTTTAGAGTTTCCTAACATTAAAAATTCGTCAATGACCATTTTTGAAGTTGAACTAGATTATCCAACAACCAGTGCAGTATTATCAGAACTGTTGGCCAACTGTACTGGCATTTCAAGAGATTGCATCCGTGTACGTACACCGTTAGAAGAAGCTAATGCTGCAATCGAACAAGAAAATGTAGTTGACGAAAAAACTGATAGAAAGGCTTTGCTTTCTCAGGACTACGGCAAAGAAAATAATCAAAGTCTAGTAGGTGACAAACAAGTGTTGTCATTGTTAAGAGACTTAACAAAGAGTAGAAAAAATACCCAGCCAACGCAATATAAAGGCGTTAACGATGTATTGCTGGCTAAAAAGTTACATCAAGAAAAAGCAACGGAGATGCCTAAAGCCGGACCAGCTCGCGGCCTGTTTGCATCTAAAGGAAAACAAAAATGAATTTTCAAGAACTTATTCAACGCATGACTGACATCGATCAGTCAGTTACAGAAGCCGACAAGGCTGATAAAGATTACGACGGTGACGGCAAAACCGAAAGCGGCAAAGACGAATACTACGGTAGTCGAATGAAAGCTGCTTTTCCTAAAGACAAAGAAAAAGAAAAAGAAGTTGACGAAGCATTTATCGAAGGATGTGGTGCAGATATGCCTAGCAGCATGATGGGCATGAGCACACCTAAGCAAAGTGATTCGGTAACTATGAATCTCAGCATGAACGGAAGCGGCGCCGGCGGCATTGCAGATTTGATGGCTATTCTAAAAAACATTGACAGTAGTTCGGACGATATGGGCGATGCAGAGATCATTATCCCTATGGGTGGACAAGGCAGCGATGGCCCGGAACTCATTGGGGATGACTACGCTAATACACCTGATGAAATGTATATGCAACACGATATGGATCAAGGGGGCGATTTAAATAGACCTAAGAAAGCATATCCTCCAGCAGCTTTAGGAGACAATTCTATGGCTTTAGAAAATTTAAAAAACAGACTAGGCAATCTATACGAAGTTGTCAAAAGTCGTTAATAGGATATAATCCGCTCAAAGAGGCCCTGGTGGCCTCTTTTTTATTGTAAATAGCTATATGGCAAGTAAATCACTAGACGGCGTTTTAACCAAAAAAGCCCACACTAAAGAAACATTCACAGAACGACACATTGAAGAACTAGTAGCGTGTTCTTCTCACGATGACGGATATCATTATTTTTGTAGGAACTATTTTTATATACAGCATCCTGTTAAAGGCAAAATGCTATTCCAACCATTTGAGTTTCAAACTAGATTATTAGATGCGTATCACGGACATCGATTCAATGTTAACATGTTACCTCGACAAATGGGAAAGACTACCTGTGCCGCAGGATATCTACTGTGGTTTGCTATGTTCCATCCAGACCAAACTATTTTAATCTCAGCACACAAGTATACAGGCTCCCAAGAAATTATGCAGCGTATTCGATACGCTTACGAACTATGTCCTGATCACATACGCTCAGGTGTAGTAAACTATAACAAGGGCTCTATTGAGTTTGATAATGGATCACGTATTGTCTCTACAACTACTACTGGCAACACAGGTCGTGGTATGTCTATTTCCCTACTATACTGTGACGAGTTTGCATTTGTGCCTCCAAATATTGCCGATGAGTTTTGGACGTCAATCTCTCCTACACTAGCAACTGGTGGACGAGCAATCATTACTTCAACACCTAACAGTGACGAAGATACATTTGCTATTATTTGGAAAGAAGCAAATAAAAAGTTTGATGAGTTTGGTAACGAACAAGAGATCGGACTTAACGGATTTTTTCCGTTTACCTGTGCATGGAGCGAACATCCAGACCGCGATGACAACTGGGCATCAACCGAGCGTGGCCGTATTGGTGAAGAACGTTTTCGTCGGGAATACAACTGCGAGTTCTTAGTCTATGATGAGACACTGATTAACAGTATTCACTTAGCCGGTATGGAAGGTAAGCCGCCTATACTAAACATGGGACAAACTCGATGGTATAAGAAACCTACGCCAGACAACCTGTACATTATTGCATTAGATCCTAGCTTAGGCACAGGCGGAAACTCGTCTGCTATCCAAGTGTTAGAACTGCCAACATTCCAACAAATTGCAGAATGGCAACATAATCTAACACCTATTCAAGGCCAGATTCGTGTGCTAAAAGACATTGTAAAATATCTTATAGATGAAATTGGTATTGACAACTCCGGAAATATCTATTGGAGTATTGAGAATAATACTGTTGGTGAAGCAGGCCTAGTCTGTATTAAAGACATTGGCGAAGAAAACTTTGGCGGATTATTCTTATCAGAGCCTGTACGTAAGGGGCATGTTCGTAAGTTCCGCAAGGGCTTTAACACTACGCACGGTGCAAAAATCTCCGCAGCAGCTCGATTAAAGTATCTAATCGAAAGTAATAAGATGAAGATTAATAGCAAACCACTAATATCCGAACTTAAAGCATTCATTGCATCCGGTGTAACTTTTAAAGCTAAATCAGGCGAACAGGACGACTTAGTAAGTGCTATGCTACTATGTGTTAGGATGAGTCAAGTGCTTGCAGACTGGGATGTTAGGGTGTTTGACAGCATAAGCACCGGCGATACAATGATGGGTGACGACGATTATGAAATGCCAATGCCTATCTTTATTTCGTCTAATTTAGGCTAAATATCAATATGAATAAAAACTTCAATCTAATCGCAAAAGAACTGTTTGGCAAGATTCGCACACAGTTTCCTAAAATCCAACTAGGTGATCAGGATAGCAAAGTTACTAGCAAGACTGAAGATGCTAGGTTTTTTGACTTTGACTATATGTACGAAGGTACATCACTAGGCAGAATAACTGTAAACTTGTCAGACGAAGACGGACTTGTTGTCATGTATTCTAATGACATTGTTGAAGGACAATCTGAGTTTGTTAAAAATAACTTCTTTGATTTTATTAAAGAACTTAGAGAGTTTGCTAAACAACGTTTCTTAAACTTTGACACACGAGACATTACTAAGAGCAACTTAGATCGCAGAGATTTTAACTTTTTATCGCAGAATACCGGAGAAGGCAATATGACCGAGAGTAAACTATTTGGTACTAGTAAGACTAGCTACCAACAGCTAGGTGATTCAAAAATCATCTTAAAACACAGCGCCCCTGTTAATCAAGCTAACCCAGCCGGCAGAACACAGCGCATTGAAAGTATCTATATTGAAAATGCACAAGGAGAACGTTTCCGTTATCCATTTAAGCATTTGAATGGTGCTCGTGCTCTAGCACAACACATTGGTCATGGCGGAAATCCGTATGACAGTATTGGACAACACGTTATTGGTCTAAGCGAAGAGTTAGCACAGTTACGTAAGTTTAAAGGTTATGTAGAACGCAATGACACCATTAGCGAAAATATGGGATCTATTCACAGCAAGGTGTTAGAACGTATTGATTCAGTTAAAAAAGAAATCTATAACCTACAGCACCCAAGCCGCTATGAATTATTTGCAGAATCATTTAAAGAGTCTTTAGCAAAAGAAATTCCTGAAGATGTTATGAATGATTGGGTTGATCGTTTGACTATCCGTAGTTTCAACGAAGAACTAAAAACTGTATTTCCTTATATCTTTAGACTAGTTGACGAAAGCGATATTCCAGTAAAAGAATTATCAATCGAAGATCTAGTTACCGAAGAAGACCTTGCTGATACAGATACCGGTTACGGAGAAGTTAAAGAGTTTGCACAATACGAAAACTTTTTAGATCAAATTATTGAACGTACTGATATTTTCAGTGACAAGGAAGACAGTCAAGGTGCAGCAGTTGACAAACTAAATCAACTAATAGCTGAGCCGTTTCCAGTTGGTCCAGACGGTACTAATGCCATTGAAAGTCTGTCAGGTATCATTGAAGACGACGAGCTAATGGACATCTTTAAAGAGCTAGCAGATGTAAGTCCTGACAGCGATGTAAGAGACATCTTAAAAGATTACATCCAAATGAAGGATGAAGAAGAAGGTACTGATGTACTGTCAAAGATTAACTTTACCGAAGAAGAACCAGGAATGGACGGTGCCCCAGAAACTCCAGAGGAGCCAGCACCAGCAGCAGAAGTTCCTCCAGCAGAGCCAGCAGCAGAAGTTCCTCCAGCAGAGCCAGCACCGGCAGCACCACCACAACCTGTAACTGCTGATATCTGGGGTGAAAGTTTTACTAACGCAGTTAACAAGGCTAAGAAAGCTGGAGCAACAGCAGAAACAGTTATTCGAATAGCAGGACAAGACATGTCTCTAGGCGAAGCTATTACCAAAGCTGGTATGAAGGTTGAAGATGTATTTGGCAACAAATCTGATGAACTTATTGAGTTTGTCAAGTCAATGTACAATAGAGAAGAAGGCAACTTTCCGAAAGGTGAAACCGGTGTACTGATTGCGTGTGAAAAGAAGTTTGGTGAAAGCTCGCTTTCTATTGCTAAAAAGGTAATTGGCAAGCTGCATCAAATCAGTGAAATGACTAGAATGAAAAAACTAGCTGGACTATCACGACAGTAATACTATATGGCTCTAAACTGCAAAGAGCCATTTTACAACATAGAAATTACCACTACCGGTGATGTACATCTATGTTGCCAAACTTGGCATCCTAAAGTCATTGGGAATCTTTTAGACAACAGTTTAGAAGAAATATGGCTTGGTGAAGAAGCTCGCAAAGTACGCGAGTCTATCATTGATCAATCATACACCTATTGTAATCTAGACATCTGTCCATCATGGATTACAAAAACTATCTCAACAGACACACTAATCAACACAGATTATCCGGGATGGGTTTGGCCCGAGGGAAAGTCTATACAGTTTCCATTGCCTGAGCTAATAAAGTTTAGTTTTGATTCTAGCTGCAATCTACAATGTCCCTCTTGTCGCAGTACTAAGAAACAATATTCTCCAGCCGATTCTGCATACATTAAATCAGCTATCATCCTTGAAAAAATCAAATCTGCCTATTTGCCTAAGCCGTCTGATGCCAGGTTCAAGTTTACAGTTACCGGCAGTGGCGATGCAATTGGCAGTCATTTATATCGAAACTTTCTTATAAATCTAGACGGGTCGTTATTTCCAAATATGAGTATTAATTTGTTAACAAACGGAGTCATGCTCACTGAAAAGATTATCAATCAGATGAGCAAGATTCACGCTAACATACACACTATTGCTATCAGTGTAGATGCTGCTACAGAAACTACTTATAACACTGTGCGTAAAGGCGGAGACTTTGAGCAGTTAAAGCGCAACATCGAATACTTAAATCAGTGCCCTACGTTAGCTCATACAACACTCAAATATACATTTGTTGTGCAACAAGATAACTTTAGAGAAATGAAACCGTTTGCAGAATGGCTGTTACAATATCCTCGATCGCAAATTCGATTCACACGAATGGTACAGTTTGGCGCACAATCAAAAATACATTTTGAACAACAGAACTTATGGAACCCTAAACACCGGGACCATGCAGAGTTTTTTGAATACATCAATCAGGATTGGATAGATCATCCTCAAATAAACTGGTCAAACATACAACACAAGCCTACTGCCACTGCTTTAGTGTTTCGGCGAAATTTCTCTCAGATCTAACCACGATTTCTCTTGCAATGCTAAATAAAAGTGCGTATAATAACATATATGCACTTTTTGTTTTAGGATAGGCTTAAAACAAATACAGGCAAAACTAAAAACTTTATTAGGCTAACAATAGGAGAACATCATGGCAACATTAGCTGAAATTCGCGCAAAACTCAAGGAACAAGAAACCCGCAGTTCCGACGGTAATCAACGTTCAGGTGGAGATAATTCAATTTATCCATTCTGGAATCTCAAAGAAGGTCAAGAATCAGTAGTTAGATTCTTACCAGACGGTGATGCAGACAATACATTTTTCTGGATCGAACGTCAAATCATTAAACTACCATTTGCTGGCATCAAAGGCAGCACAGAATCAAAACAAGTTCAGGTCCAAGTACCCTGCATGGAAATGTACGGCGGCACTTGCCCAATCTTGGCAGAAGTTCGCGGCTGGTTTAAAGATCCAAATCTCGAAGATATGGGTCGTAAGTATTGGAAAAAGCGTAGTTACATTTTCCAAGGTTTTGTAACAGATGATGGTTTGAAAGAAGATGCGCCAGCTGAGAATCCTATCCGTAGGTTCATTATCGGCCCGCAGATCTTCCAACTTATCCGCGGTGCGTTGCTTGATCCAGAAATGGATAACCTGCCAACTGACACTCTACACGGTGTAGATTTCAAACTTGCTAAAACTAGCAAGGGTGGCTATGCAGACTACTCAACTAGTTCGTGGAAACGTCGCGAACGTCCGTTAAGTGACGACGAGCAAGCCGCAGTTAAGGCACATGGCCTTTACAACCTCAAAGACTTCTTGCCTAAGAAGCCCGGAGATGTTGAACTCAAAGTTATCAAAGAGATGTTTGAAGCATCTGTTGATGGCGAACCATATGATATGGAACGTTGGGGTCAATATTTCAAGCCAGCCGGTATGAGCCAAGCTACAGGTGATCCTAACACCAAAGCAAAGCCAGCCGCATTGGCATCCGACGATGAATCATATGATGATGATGCACCAGCTGCCGTAGTCAAAGCTACACCAGCTGCCACAGCAAGTGCGCCTGCAAGTACAGGTGGCCGTGCTGAAGACATCCTGTCAATGATTCGTAATCGCAAGCAACAATAAGTCTGAAAACCGATAAGGGCCTTGCGCCCTTATCGCCATCTTAGGAGTATAACTATGGCAACAAAAGCATTTGATTTAACAAAGTTTAGAAAAACTTTAACTAAGAGCATCGACGGACTCGGTGTTGGATTTAATGATCCAACAGACTGGGTCAGTACCGGCAACTACGCTCTTAACTACTTGATTAGTGGAGACTTTACTAAAGGTGCACCGCTGGGAAAAGTAACAGTATTCGCCGGTGAGTCTGGCGCAGGTAAATCTTATATCTGCTCAGGCAACCTTATCAAGGCAGCACAACAACAAGGCATTTATGTAGTGCTAGTTGATAGTGAAAACGCACTTGATGAAAAATGGTTACACGCACTAGGTGTTGACACCAGTGAACAAAAACTATTAAAACTCAACATGGCTATGATTGACGACGTGGCAAAAACCATTAGTGAATTCATGAAAGAATACAAAACTATGCCCGAGGAAACTCGTCCAAAAGTATTATTTGTAATCGATTCATTAGGCATGTTGTTAACGCCAACTGACGTTAATCAGTTTGAAGCAGGCGAAATGAAAGGTGACATGGGTCGTAAACCTAAAGCACTTACCTCACTAGTTCGTAACTGTGTAAACATGTTTGGTAGCTATAATGTTGGATTGATCTGTACTAATCACACCTACGCTAGTCAAGACATGTTTGATCCAGATGATAAAATCTCAGGAGGTCAAGGTTTTATCTATGCAAGCTCAATCGTTGTAGCTATGCGTAAATTAAAACTAAAAACTGACGCTGATGGTAATAAAACTACAACTGTTAACGGTATTCGTGCAATGTGCAAGATTATGAAAACACGTTACAGTAAACCTTTTGAAACAGTACAGGTTGAAATTCCTTACGCAACAGGTATGAGTCCGTACAGTGGCCTAACAGACTTAGCAGAAGCTAAAGGTATGTTAATAAAAGATGGCAACAGACTTAAATACGTTTCTACAGATGGTACAGAGCTAAAGATGTATCGTAAAGAATGGGAACGTAACGAACAAGGCGGTTTGGATAAAATCATGCTTGAGTTTAACGATGCACCTGTAGTACAATCTAATGTAGATCCCGAAACTGGAGAAATTTTAGAAAATGAATGAAAATCAAATTGCAGATATTTGGATGCTCTTCAAAGAGTATGTTGATAAAAAGGCTATCGAAGCGTTAGGTGAGAGATATATTGATCTTTTAGCAGATCATGGCATCACTGACAAACAACTTCGAGCATCTATTGGGTTTGACGAGACCTTAGACGAGGCTATCGAGTATTATCTTGATCAAGACACTGTCGACGATGACGGCGATGAGGAAGATAACTGGGACTTTGACGAGGCTGAAGAATGATTCACGATTTCATTGAAATCGACGAGGCATAAATGGGTTGGTATACCGACGTATCTAAAGATATTTCAAATATTCCAAATGCTGTGGCATATTTTGAAGCCGAGTTGTTGGCAGCAAAGAATGATACCCGTATAACGGGAAATATTGAAAAGGCAGCTGCCAGTATGCCAGGTATCGTGGAGCATAGATTCAGTCAGCTTCAGGAAATTGAAGCAATATTGGAATATTTGAATATCGAGTTGAGGCGTTTACGAAGCCAACTGTTTCGTAAATACCTCGAAACTTACCAACGAGCATTAACATCACGAGATGTTGAAAAATATGTCGATGGTGAGGCGGATGTTGTTGATTATGAAAAGATTATCAACGAGTTTGCCTTACTTCGCAACAAATGGCTAGGCATTACTAAAGGCCTAGACATCAAGCAATGGCAACTTTCAAACATTATTAAACTTAGAGTAGCTGGAATGGAAGATGCTAGTCTATGACACCTGTAGATTTTCTACTAGAGCAAATTTATCAATCATTACCGATTGCTGAAACAACTATCCCGAAGAAAGATTTACGAATTATTGTAAGTCTTAAAAAACAGGTACAACAACACAGCTTTTTAACTGAAAATCAAAGTAGGTTACTGATAAAGATTCTGAAAGAAAACTTAAAATCAATATTGGTAATCAATCCTGACGCAGAAGAAATCATATTTCACAATGAGTGGTCACAGGCATTTAGAGTGATTGAAAAAATCCGTAAAATTTACCGAGATCCAGCACATGCTGACGCATTATTGATTGAGTTTAACTTTGATAAGAAGTTGAAAGACATCATCCAGCGGCTCAATGAAACCATTGACGGTGTAGTAGTGGCTGTGGGCAGTCGATGTTATGCAGTGTCGTTCACCGAACAAAATATACATGCTGTGATCACTGCTTTCGCCAAGGAAAAATTTGAAATAGACCAAAAAATCTTGGATTTTTACAATGACATTAAAAAAATCTTAGACGCTAGAGAAAATCCATTTGATGTGTTTAACTTGAAAGACTCTAAGTTAAAGGCGGCAGTTGAACAAGGAGTTGGAGTCATTGACCGAACTAACTTGAACTTGTTGCAAGACCGAAAATTCCGGTATCAATACCAAATTTCTGAGAAAAATCAGGAAACTGACCTGGCCACAGTTATTGCCAATAGACAGTCTCCTAAAATTTTTATCAACAGTATCGAACACAGTCTGACCAAGGTGTTGACTGCATTGAAAAATCTACATAGATTTCCATTGCTTGTAATCTTCGAAGGGCATGATGCTAAAATTAACAAAAATCACCTCGATATTTTGTCAGAGGCAGCGGCACACAATATATTAGACGATCAGGTTGGAATATATTTTAGATTTGAAACAGCAGCTGATCCGCTTGGATTTAATCACGCTGTTAGTTCACTCGGCTACAATAAAATACTATCCGAGCACACGTCTATTGCAGGTATAGCAAATAACAAACTACCAAAATTTATGGTAAAAAATGGTTGGAAACCAATGAGCGTGATCAGCTTCACCAATGGGTTTAAGAATAACAAGAGTTCAGTGTATACTAACGATGTTGACTTAGTGATTTACTACGGCGACAAACAACCATTGTATGGAGGTATTGATGCCATTGTGTAAGATTGTCATTAGAGACGAAGTAAACATCAAGATAGAAGGTCTTCCGATTGAGATCCGAAGAAAACTGTCAAACAACTTTAAATATGAAATACCATATGCCAAGTACCACCCTGCCTACAAGTTAGGTCGATGGGATGGACAGACAACCTTGTTCGGCATGGGTGGCAATGGCTACATTAATCAACTACCTCGTATTTTAGAAATCCTTCAAAATTCCGGATATGACGTCAGCGAGGTCGAAGACCAACGTCAAGAAGCCAACATTAAATTTAACAAGGTTACTGAGACGTATTGGGCTGATCAAGGCAAGACTTGGCCTAAAGGTCATCCACAAGCAGGTCAACCTATTATGCTCCGTGACTACCAAGTAGACACAGTGAATAGATTCCTAGAAAATCCGCAGGCATTACAAGAAGTTGCAACGGGCGCTGGTAAGACCATTACCACTGCTACGTTGGCACAACTATGCGAACCCCTTGGTAGAACTATTACGATTGTTCCTAACAAGTCACTAGTTGAACAAACAGAAGAAGACTTTGTCAATGTGGGATTAGATGTAGGCGTGTACTACGGAGACCGTAAGGATCTTTACAAAACGCATACTATCTGTACTTGGCAGAGTCTTAATATTCTTGACAAGAAAAGTAAGAATATGGAACATGCTATTCTAACACTGGCAGAGTTTCTTGAAGGAGTTAGGTGTGTCATTGTAGACGAAGTGCATATGGCCAAAGCAGAAGTTCTAAAAAACTTGCTAACACAGAATCTAGCAAATGCTCCTATACGTTGGGGATTAACAGGCACTATACCCAAAGAAGCGTTTGAATATGAACAGATATTTGCCAGCATTGGGCCTGTCATTGGCGGCATTAAAGCACACGAGTTGCAAGAGTTAGGCGTACTGTCTACTTGTCAAGTTAGTGTTGCACAGCTTATCGATTTGCCAGAGTTTAGCAGTTATGCTGATGAATATAAGTATCTTGTAACCGACGAAGATCGAATGATCTATGTGAGTAAAATGATTAAAGGCATTTCAGAATCTGGTAATACGCTAGTCTTGGTTAACCGGATAGAAACAGGTAAATTCATTGTTAACGAAATCGAAGATAGTGTGTTTATATCAGGTGAAGTAAAAACTAAAGATAGAAAGACAGAATATGACGAAGTTAAAACTGCTACTAACAAGATTATTGTGGCGACTTATGGTGTGGCCGCTGTGGGTATTAATATCCCCCGTATTTTTAATCTGGTTATGGTGGAATCCGGAAAGAGCTTTACACGGGTTATACAAAGCATTGGGCGAGGCATTAGAAAAGCACAAGACAAGGACTTCGTTCAAATCTGGGACATTACCTCGACATGTAAGTACGCAAAGCGGCATCTTACGGCACGGAAGAAGTTTTATAAAGAAGCAAAATATCCGTTCACAATAGACAAAATAGACTGGAAATAAAGGTTGACAAACACCCCTCGGGTGTTGTATTATAACTACATGCAAATATTAACACTAGATAACTTATCCTTTGATTTAAATAACCTTCCTGAAGAAGTAGACGACAGTATGAGGTTCGCCGTATTAGATAACAGTAACCCTAACGAGCCGGACTTTTTCTTTATGCCGTTGATTTTCCTAGAAAGCTTCAACAGTCCTGCAATGGTATTGAAAATTGGAGAACACCAAATCACCATGCCGTTGGATTGGAGTATTGCAGTAGGAGATCCGCAAAGCTCATGCGACATTGAGATATTACCACTAACCAGTCTCAACGATAGAGGATTCGAAGCATTATGTTTTAATCCACTGAGTAGTTTTAGAGTAGAGTTTAGGCCGGTGGAAATAATTAACTTTTATAATGATGTTAAATGGTATTTTCCTAAAATGAAAAACGGTCAGTTGTTGGCAACTCCATTAGGATCAGAACCTAAACCACTATGCACATATTTTGTAAAAGAAGTGTCTAGGCAAAACGAAATCATTCAACTAGACAAACTGTTGTAAGGATTTATATGGGTACTCTTAAACCTGGTGCAACCTACGTATACGAGCGCAATGGCGGAACTGTATATGCTCGAGAAACCGGAGCACATCCCAGTACACGCCAAGTAGTAGGCTACGAGTACGACCCTATTACAGGACACCAGATAGATTACGATTCTAGAACCGCCGACGGAAGACCGTTGCACGATCATATGATGGAAAGTAAAATGTGGGGTGAAATTCGTCGAGCTGCTCCCACCAATCCTGCTTTACAAAAGGCCTTAGATCGTGCTATAATGATATACAGACTATCTAAGGACAAACCATTATGAGCGAAAAGATTGAACTAAAAGAAAAGCTGGCAGCAGTTGATATTGGTGCTAAAACTCTTTGGGACGAAATGGACGCTGATCAGCGAAAGAGTCTTAAGCAAGAGTTCTTTATTTTAAATCGTTATGTTAGCAACGTGAAGGGTCAGAATAGAGAAACACAAGAACACTTTATCCTCACTGTCAACGAGTTCTTTAACAAGTACTGGAATGATTTACAAAAGCATCCTAAGCTAATGTGGTTATTGTTAGCTATGTGTGGACATGAAAGTAAAAAAGTCTTTTTTCATGAGTGGATTGGTTATAAGAAAAAGAAAGATAATAAAAAGACAAAGTTCTTATCCGATGTGTATCCACACTTAAAAGACGACGAGATCGCAGTGTTATCGGAAATTACCACTGCACCTGAGATTAAAGAACTAGCAGACAGTCTAGGTTATAGCAAAAAAGAAATTGCAAAAATGTTTTAATGTTGAACTTACAAGTGAATAAAACCAAGCCGTATGTATGCCAGTACTGTAAACATGGGTACACTAAAGAAAGTACTTTGTTTACTCACGTGTGCGAACAAAAGCGTAGGCACTTACAAAAAGATGAAAAAGCCGTAATGATCGGTTATCAAACTTTTGTAAGATTTTATCAAATAACACAACATGCAAAAGGCACAAAAACATACGACGAGTTTGCCAAGAGTCCTTATTATAATGCTTTTATAAAGTTTGGAAGTTATGTTAATAACGTTAATCCGCTATATCCAGATCATTATATAGACTGGGTAGTTCGTAGCGGAGTAAGACTTGATCACTGGTGTAGAGATGCACTGTATGAAAAGTATGTACTAGAACTGATTCATAATGAACAAGTAGATACAGCGTTGCAAAGATCAGTTAATCATATGCAGTCGTGGGCCACTGATCATAACAGTGCGTGGAATCATTATTTTAGTTATGTTAGTACCAACAGAGCCACTTACGATATTAAAGACGGTAAGGTTAGTCCTTGGTTATTACTAAACTCTAATAGCGGAAAGAAACTATTAGGCTCACTGAGCGACGAACAGTTAGCGTCGATAAGTACTGTAATAGATCCGGAAGTTTGGCTTAAGAAGTTTAAAAAACAACGAGCTGATTTAGATTTAGTTAAAGAAATTGTTAAAGAAGCTAACTTATGATATTAGAGGTTGCATACAATGCCCGATATTGACATTGACTTTTTAGATCGAACAGATGCATTAAACATTTTAAAACATGTTAAGGCAAGTCGTCTTGATGGCACAAAACTAGTAACACACAATACCGGAGTATACTTACAAAGTATACCCTATGATCCAGTAACAAATTTATCAAATATAGAATACAAACAGGCAGAAGACAGAGGCTATTTTAAGTTAGACTTTTTGAATGTGAGCATATACAAAGGCATCAAGGATGATGCCCACTTGCAATATTTAATGGAGACCGAGCCACTATGGGATCTACTAGAACAAGACGATTTTACGGATTTACTATTCCACGTAAATGGGCATGGGAGCTTATTGAAACAGATGAAGCCATCTTCCATAGAAGAGTTGGCAATGTGTCTCGCTTTAATACGCCCTGGAAAGAAGCACCTTATCGGGAAGGCATGGACGGAGATTGGGATGGATATTTGGACGAAACCGGAGACTGGTGAATACTACTTTAAGAAAGCACATGCCATAGCCTATGCACATGTGATTGTAGTACAGATGAATCTAATCTGCGAACAGATAAGTTACGGGTATAGTTAACGACTAGGAGGGGGTCGCCTAACTAGTTGTACACTTTTTCGTTTGATTCGCTTTAGTGTTAAGTTTAGTAGGTTGACCACTGGTCCTAAAACTATCTTAACATCTTTGCTGTTAAACGTTTTAATGCTGTAGCGTAGTGGTTCTATTTCTCGACGCAAGAATATGTTTATAGGAACTTGGCGATTAGATTCCCACCACCATACTTCACCTAGTTCTAAAAACAATGACTTTTCTTCAGGGGTACGTATGGCCTCTATGTCATAGAAGCTAGTGACATACTGGTCCTGGTTAATAATGATACCTACATATTCATCGTTTCCGTAGTTTAAAACGCTGATAAAAGGTAGTTGATTCTCTATGTTATCTCTTAGTTTGACCATATAAATAGTATTAGGGAACTTAATCCAAATGCAAAAAATTTCAAGTTATTTATATCCAAACCGAATCAATGTTGTTGCGGATGTGACTTTATTTCCAGTGAGGTGGAGTATCATGTATCAAAATCGAATTAAACTATATCAAGGTGTAGACAATGTACTTACCTTAGATGTCAAGAACTCAGATCAAAAGCGTATAGATATCAGTAGTATGATATTGAAAATGATTGTGTCTGATGTCTTTGGCAGAGAACTAGTAACAGCCGATGTTACTGCTTCCGCTACTACAGGCCTAGCAACTGTTAATATTGCAGAAGATGACTTGGCCAACATTACACCACAGTTTTTAACCTTTTCTATCTATCGACAAAATATAGACTTATCTAGAACTGTGCTGTATGCAGACACACAGTTCGGTGCAGTTGGTAAAATGGAGTTGGTGGGAACAGTTATGCCAAAGCTAACGCCGCCGAGATACATTACACGTTTTGCACCTATTAGTAATAACTATTCTATTCCATACATTACATACTACTATAGCGATGCAGTTGAGGTTAGAAAGCCTAACTTCTTGCAAGCAGAAGTAGATGAAACAGTTGAAATGATTTTTGCCAATGCAGGACTAAGTGGTCCTGTTACTGTTCAATACACTACAGAAGATGTAGTCAGTACAGGCACTACCTGGATTGACGTAGAAACATTTAATATTGTACCGTCTACAGCTTCGTTATCAAAAGTCTACGAATATCCTACATATAATCGAGAAATCAGTTGGATGAGAATCAAATATTCACAAGTGATTAATAACACCGGAAAACTTGACAAAGTTACTATAATACTGTAAACTTAGTCTATGAGCCTTATCATAGACACTGTTACATCCCACCTACCTCCTAAGCGAAAAGCTACGCCTAGCGGTTGGATTAGTTTTAATGCTGTTTGTTGCCATCATAACGGTAACACTATGGATACTCGAGCTAGAGGCGGTATAATGATCACCGAAGGCGTGAGCTATCACTGTTTTAACTGCGGTTTTAAAGCCAGTTGGCAACCTGGTAGACCGCTCAGTGTTAAGTTTAAAAAACTGCTACGTTGGCTTAATGTTGAAGATAATATCATTACCAAATGCGGTTTAGAAGCACTGCGTCTTAAAGAAGATGACACATATGTTGGTGCTGTATCTGCTATACCTACATTCATTGACAAGGCACTGCCAATGGGTGCAAAGCCCATGTTGTCGTGGATTACTGAGAATCCAGAAGAGATGCACCCTGCATTAGAATACATGTACAGTAGGGGTTACACCATCGATGACTATAACTGGCATTGGACTAATGAAGACGGATTTCAAAATAGATTAATCATACCATTCTATTATCAAAAGCGGATTGTAGGCTATACTGCTAGACTTATTAGGGACGGCAAGATTAAATACATTTCAGAACAACAACCTGGATATGTTTTTAACTTAGACAATCAATCTTATGATAGAAAGTTTGTGCTAGTAACTGAAGGGCCGTTAGATGCAATATGTGTTGACGGATGTGCAGTAATGAGTAACGAAATGAGCCCGCAGCAGATCACTCAACTCAAACAGTTACAAAAAGAAGTTATCATTGTACCTGATAGAGATGAAGCAGGTATTAAACTTGCAGAACAAGCGATTGAACAAGGCTTTTCAGTTAGTATGCCTAACTGGCCCGAAGGTGTAAAAGATATAAACGATGCAGTAAAGAAATACGGAAAACTTTACGCACTATGGGCAGTTGTTTCTAGTAAAGAAGCAATGCCTTTAAAAATACAGTTAAGGATGAAAAAATGGATAAACTAAGAAACTTATGGCGCAAGATATTTGCTCCCTACTATCGTTGGAAAGAGCGTAAACGTATGGCTGCGAGGATTGCCGCTTTGACTAAAGAAGATCCTTACATTTACAAATGATTACCTGGGGTATATCAGCAAATAGTCACGATGCTGCCATAGCAGTATTTGATAACAGTCAACTGGTCTTTGCCAGTCACAGCGAACGATTTAGTGGTAAGAAAAATGATCCCGATCTGTGCGACAGTATTGTTAACTATGCAAATCGTTGGGGTAAGCCTAACGAGATAGTATGGTATGAAAAGCCATTGTATAAAACTGCTAGACAATGGTTTGCGGGCCAGGGCTTTAATCACCGAAGCAACAATGTAAAACGCTATCTCAACAAATGGAACATATCTGCACCTATATCAACAGTAATGCATCACGAAAGCCATGCTGCTGGCGGATTCTATACCAGCGGCTATAAAGAAGCCGCAGTGGTAGTGATAGATGCCATTGGCGAGTTTGAAACATTAACTATTTGGCAAGGTAGTGAGCAAGGATTGAAACGAGTATACAGCCAAAGTTATCCCAATAGTCTAGGGTTATGGTACAGTGCCATGACGCAACGATGTTTCTTAAAACCCAATGAAGAAGAATATATTCTAATGGGTATGGCTGCATATGGTGATCCCAATAAACTGTATGACAGGATACGAAACGACTTCTTTGATGATAACTCTAATAAGCTGGTTGCACTAAAAAGAAATCTACATCGAGGCTGTCGAGATTGGGCTCCCGACTTAACAGTTAATGATATATTTGATATTGCAGCGGCAACTCAGCATGTATATGAAACATACTTTAACAGGATTGTCAGCAAGGCCAAGGCACTGACCGGTAGTGTAAATTTAGTTGTAATGGGAGGTTGTGCTCTCAACTGCTCTGCAAATCCCATTGCATTTAAACATTTTAAAAATGTTTGGATTATGCCTAATCCCGGTGATGCAGGTAGTAGTATTGGTGCAGTGCTGGCTAAAACACAAACACAAATACCGTGGTTAGGTTGTGATCTAGGATATAACTTAAAGATAAAAACCGCACCCGACCAAATAGTAGATCATCTACTAACTGACTCGATATGCGGTGTTGCACAAGGCCGTGCAGAGTTTGGCCCTAGAGCATTTGGTAATAGGAGTTTGTTAGCAGACCCTAGGGGTAATGATATTAAGGACACAGTAAATGCAATCAAGAAGCGTCAACAGTTTAGACCCTTTGCTCCAGTCATTCTGGAAGAAATGGCTGATAACTATTTTGATTTGTGCGGTAACAGCAGTGATCATCGGTATATGCAATACATCAGTCGGTGCAGGCATCCTGACTTATTTCCTGCTATCGTTCACAGGGACGGCACTAGTCGTGTTCAAACTGTTCCACGAAACGGAACACCTATCAGGCGATTACTAGAAGAATGGTACGTGATGACAGGATGTCCAATGTTGTTGAATACCAGCTTGAATATCAAAGGCAAGCCAATGGTTAATAACCGAGTAGACGCCTTAAACTTTGAGAGCCACTACGGAGTAAAAGTCTTTACTTAACACACAAGAGAATATATAATAGTACAATGACAACAAGACAAAACGCAGACTACGGATATGATATCCAGAAACTATATTTAGAAATGATGCTAGGCGATGCAGAGACATTTGTACGCTGCCAAGGCATCTGGGATGACACGCTATTTGATCGCAAACTACAACCAGCGGCAAAGTTCTTTAAGAGCTATGTAGATGATCACAGTATTATACCAACACCTGAGATTATTAATGCAGCAACTAATAGCGATTTTAAAGTACCCGACGGATTACAAGAAGCGCATTTTGATTGGCTACTAACAGATTTTGAAACTTTTATTCGCCACAAGGGTTTAGAAAAAGCCATTCTTGAAGCAGCAGATATGCTGGAAAAAGGCGAGTATGGCTCGGTAGAGGAAAAGATTAAAAAGGCTGTGCAAGTAGGTCTACAGAAAGACATGGGCACAGATTACTTTCTTGATCCTCGTGCTCGACTGTTAAAGATTAAAGATAACAACGGACAAATGTCAACGGGCTGGGAAGCACTTGATCAAAAGTTGTTCGGTGGATTTAATCGAGGCGAACTCAATATCTTTGCTGGCGGATCAGGCGCAGGTAAAAGTTTGTTCTTGGCTAACCTAGGTGTTAACTATGCACTAGCAGGCATGAATGTTATCTATCTAACACTGGAACTTTCAGAAGGTCTAGTATCCATGCGTATTGACTCAATGATCACTGGTATTAGCACTAGGGAAGTCTTTAAGCAGATTGACGAAGTAGAGATGAAGGTTCGTATCATTGGTAAGAAATCTGGTAGCTTTCAAATCAAATACATGCCCAGTGGTAAAACAGCCAACGATGTACGTGCATATCTAAAAGAATATGAAGTTAAGACAGGACGCAAATGTGACGTACTGTTAGTCGACTACTTGGATTTGTTAATGCCCGCAGGACAAAAGATTTCGGCAGAGAACTTGTTTATTAAAGACAAGTATGTATCAGAAGAACTGCGTAATCTAGCAATGGAAAAACAATGTGTGTTTGTCACTGCGGCACAGCTGAATCGTGGAGCAGTTGAAGAAGTAGAGTTTGACCACAGTCATATCTCAGGCGGCCTTAGCAAGATTCAAACTGCGGACAACGTGTTTGGTATCTTTACCAGTAGGGCAATGCGTGAACGTGGCAAGTATCAGATTCAGTTGATGAAGACACGCTCTAGCAGTGGTGTTGGACAAAAGATTGATCTTGACTTTGACGTTGACACACTACGTATTACCAGCAGTGATGATCAAAGTGATGATCAACCTAGCGACTCACGCAGTTCAAACATTCTCAATACTATTTCTCGTAAAAGCAATGTCGACGGCGAGTTCCAAAAAGGTCAGCCTAAAGAAGGATTTGATCCTTTTAATCCTGCCCCTAACGCAGGGCGTAGTGATCCTACAGAAGGGATGATTGTTAAGCCGTCAGCTGTTAAAGTTGAAAGTACTAAGCTACGACAGCTATTGAACAATCTGCCTGACGTTTAACTTCGGATTGATATTCGTAGTTGACAGTAGTGGGGTTTTCGCGCAGAGTGAAAGCCCCATTCTTATGATGAAACGCCCGAGCCATATCTGTCTTTGGGCTTAGTGTTACGAATCTAGTGATGTGAGGACGAGTGGCTAAAATGTGTTTTTGAGCTGCTCGTATTAGTTTTTGTCCCGAACCCTTTTGATAGCTCCATATGGTATAGAACACTGCCACAGTGGGTTCACTGTTGCTGTCTAGACCCTGTACATCTTCGGGAACATCCTGTGTATATTTTACACAGGTTACTGCTGCTGGCGCTCCGTCTTGATGCAAAACAAATATTTCTGCTTGTTCGTGTATCCGTGCTGCCGACGGAATCTCTGGGCGGACTGGATCGTCCTTGATCAAGTTGATTAGTGGATCGTTTAGATTTTCAATAACAGACAGCATAATTTCCCCCGGGATAATATACTTACTTATCTCCCAGGAGAAAAATCCAATGATTAAGTCATTGTTATATAACTTTCTTTTATTTTCTTTAACGGACCTTTGAGATCTATACCAATGTCTTCTGCCCAACCCCAAGGCTGTGTTGGCATGTGATGCCCGATTGATAAAAATGGTAACGAGCCAAAATGCACATCTTGACGCATAATACCTAGTTCTTTAAGACGATTGCCCACAGTGTTGTTTTCAAAGCAGATGCAGAAACCCGTTTGCCAGCCCTGTTGAATAGCAGTCAGTGCCAATGAACTGTAAACTCTACCAGTTTCGTAGTGCAGCTGATTGCTTTTTTCACTGCTATAGATCATTGGTAGTACAATCAATAGTGGTGCTAGTAGTTGGCTGTTTTTGCGATCTATATAGTTGGGCAGCTTATAACTGTCAATAACTGGAATAGTACTTTGATCATATATCCATCGTATCAAGTCTGCATCTTCTAAAAATATAGGTTGCCAAAGATCTGTGCTACTCTGCGCCTGATCCCATAGGGTGTTGCGTAGGCTTTGTGGCACCGTTTCGCTAGTGTCAAAACTGCGGTGCGTGTGGCTAAAAGTGTTCCATGCATCATTCATATACTGTGATCCTTATGTAGTCATTGTTGTTGTGACTGAAGTTGACCAGCTCGGGTCTAGCGCCATGTTCTATGATGTTTAAAAACAAATCATATAACGCCAGCAGTTCAGCAGTTTGTTGCGGATGAAATACCTGCGATCGTTCTGTTAACCAACGCTTCAGTTCGTTGTGTATACTGGTTTCTTGTGGTCTACGGCTAACAGGTTCTCCAGTGGCGCTCCAATACATATTGGCAGTGGCTGCTACATGAGTAGTAGTTCCGTTGCTGAGGTCGTTGTACACAGCGCCGCTAAACAGGGTAAAGTCTCTATGGCATTTGCCCACGTCATATGCATAGCTTTTAAACAGATCATTTGTACTGCGTTGTTGTTCAATCCACCCAACCATATGGCCTATCATGGCATCACGTTGTGAAGCAAACCAGCTGCCTAGATTGTCACTGCTGCGTCTGGACAGATTTATACTGTCCTGTCTTTCGTAGACTAACCCGTGAGCAAGACACCACTGCTCTATACTGCCCACAGTCATGCCAGTGTGAAATACCATGCTGCTGTACAGTGCATCGTTGTCGTTAAACACAGTGCGGCCTTGATCAAAGAAGTCCATAGTGGGCTTTAGTGTAACTGCCACTGAACCCGGTTGTTGTTTAATCTCTGCTCTAAAACAGATTTGATTTTGTCTAGCAGGACTTAGGTGTATAACCCGCTGTAGATCCGTTGCCAATGTCATATTGTATCCTTGTTATAAAACTTAGCGCCTCGTGCAGCCACGCTGTCGAATGTGTCGTATAGGCACTTCAACCGTAGAAATACACGAGTCTCAGTACTGAAGTTGCGTACACCATGTATCACAGTGCTGCGAAACATGCTGGGATGGTCAGTGCTGTAGTGATAGCTGTAGTTGAGATCACGTTGATGATCCACTTCATACTCCGTAGCACGGGCCAAAACCGCACCCGCGGGCAGATGATAAAAATCAATGGCTGCGGGCGTGTCGGGCAGTATGGGAAACATGATACCACTCAGCATGGCATGATCAGTGTGTGCTTTCAGCGTGTAGCCCGGTGGATAGATCATAACGTCCACGTCAAACTGACCAAATGGACGGCTAACACGAAACAGTTCAGTTAGAGGCTTGATCTCGGGTTCATCCTTGATTAGTCGTCCCAAAGTACCATCTAGATTGATAGTTTGCCCAGTGACCTTGCCCCCAGTGCGAAACATAGTGGTTTTACCCGCGGGGCTGCGAGCATTCATCCATTCTCCAAAGCCCATGGTAAGATGCTTGTGCCTATTATACCAATCGATCAAGGGCGCACGATCGTAAGTGATTGAGTTGAACACTATGTGATTAGAATGTACTTGCATGTGAATATTTAACCGTTTGCAAGGGCAAGCCGCCAAAGTTCGACTGCGAAGCAGCAAGCGAAGCGCAGCGCAAAAAAATCGGTAGCGCAGATTTCACAAGCCATTATATAGTCACATTAAGCCTAAAGCCCGCTATTACCGCCGCTGCAAAGGAGCAGCAGTAATAGCTCGCACGTCACGTCTATCTTGTGTAAACATAGTTTACAGTGAACTTCACAGTGACCCGATTGCAGTAAGCTACAGTAACTGATACAGTATAGACAGTGAGTGAGCGTATCAAGCCTTGACATGCTTAAACAGCATAGAGTTGGCTGAACTCGCTAGCCTAGCGTGTGTGTATAGTGATCTATTGGCGCCCCTACAGTAAGCACAGTGAGTAATACAGTGTATATAAAGACAGCAAGGGCTAGAGCCCTTTTTTTTTCTTCGCCTCTTGGCTCGAAAACCTTTAGTTGCGAGCCCGAACGATTAGCTTTATAGAGATCACGATATAGCTCACAGTGTATGTACAGTAGAGAGATCGTGTGTATACAGTGGAGAAAATGCTAGCCCGAAGTGGGTCCTGCACTCTAAAAAATTAGTCGCGCAAAAAATTGTAGGGAAGTACTTACAGAATCTGGCTGGTGATTTAGCACCACTAAGCGTATAATAAGCGTAATAATAATATAATATATAAAGCCTCGACCCCACCTCATCACCTCGACGTCGCCTCTACCACCGACCACCATACCTCGAGATAAAAAAAATCCCTAGGTACCGGGAGCGAATCGGCCTAGGGATCGAAAGCGTATCTCACGATAGGCTTTTATGGATTACATGTGCTAAATACTCTGCCGGGAGCGAATCGGCCTTAGGTGTATACCTAGCTGTTGTATAGAGCTTACGCCCTACGCATACATGTAACCTCTGCAACAGCACGCCAGTTTGCTGGCATGCTCTTCTTTAAGTCTGCTAGCTTCAATACCATACGTAGTGATAGCTCTCGCAGCTTCTTCTTATTGTCCTTAATGAACGTGAGTATCTCATCTACAGTGTACTGCTCGAACTCGTAGTCTTTCAGCATGCCGTCCTCTACGATCTGCTCAATACGCAAGATCTTCTCACGCTCTGTATCGATCGTAAGGTCCAAGTAGTGGCAACGGCTCTCTAGCGCAGCCAAGTGATCCTGTAGCTTCTTGCTTCGCACGTTCTCAAACTTGATGTTAGTGATAAAGATAGCACCACCCTTGAACTCGAATGAGTTGGGCACACC
>Ga0209768_10000470_pt1 | contig 27546 bp, 26 predicted proteins | sample LauGreSBDMM110SD_3_FD_187564 | JGI IMG/M metagenome (GOLD analysis project Ga0209768, IMG submission 187564) | Freshwater lake microbial communities from Lake Michigan, USA - Sp13.BD.MM110.SD (SPAdes) (version 2) | ecosystem: Environmental > Aquatic > Freshwater > Lake | place: Lake Michigan... | reverse complement strand
GAGGGCTTGTGCGAGCACTCGGTGCCCGCGGGTTTGTGCAGCAGGATGTAGGCCTTGGTGTGGAATTGCCAATGAATACCCTGCACTTCATAGACCATGCCATCGGTGGGCGTGATGTCTTGGTCCTCGTCCATCAGTTGCAGGCCAGTGCCTGTGTCGATCTTCACCAAGCCTTGCTGAACCAGCCCCGCGCAAATGCGGCGGGTGCCAAAGCCTTGGGAGAAAAGCAGGTCTGAGAGGTACATGGACAGTTAACTCTTCACTTTGTCCAAGGTTTGCTGCCCTTGCACAATGAAGTGAGGCTACCATTCAAGCCGCTAACGCTTTGGGTGCAATAGCTGGATTATTCTTAAATTTCAGCTCCGCAGTCCACAGATCAAGCGCTTCTTGCATACGAATCCAGCTCAGTGGCGATCCACCCACAGCTCTTGCAACGCGAATGGCCATCTCTGCTGTCATTGCCTTGCGTTCATGCAGCAAATCAGACACCGTTTGACGACTGACCAGCAGCCTAGTGGCCAGCTCACCTTGTGTCCAACCTAATTCCGGTAAGACGTCTTCGCGAAGTACGGCACCCGGATGGGTAGGTTTGCGATTAGGGTTTCGTAAAGACCGCATCAGTGATAGTCCTCCAAGTTAACGTTTATGACGTCTTCGCCACTAAATTCAAATGTGATTCGCCAGTTTCCTGTTACTGAGACAGCGAACTCGCCCTTTCGATCACCTTTTAAGGCATGAAATTTATATCCAGGTAAGTCCATGTCTTGAGCTTGCGTTGAAGCGTCCAATCGATCCAGCATCCTCTCAATGCGTGCCCCATATTGTCCAGGAACACCCTTAAAGCTTCCTTTGGCAAAGAACAGCTCTAAACCTTTATGCTTGAAAGTTGTGATCATGAAATTGAATTGTAAACAACAACCTTACATTGTCAAGTTATACATTACATCTTTGATGGGATGGCGTGCCATCCAGAACAACTACTTTTTTTATCAAATTTTGGATCTGTGACGTGCTCTCAAAGCTTTTCAAAACCAACGCTATTAAGAGAAACGCCCTTATACCAATTGGCCGTCTCATTCAATCCATCTTGCAAAGAGAAAGGCGGCTTCCAATGCAGTTCTTGTTGAATCTTGGCGCTATCGAGATACAAAGAACCAAACAAGCGATCCACAGCGCTGGATTTCCCCAGCACCCCCGCAGCAGTACGAAGCAAGCCTTGTGGCACTGAAAACAAACGCGGGGGTTTATTCAGGGCCTTTGAAATGAGTTCAACCAACTGGCTGGTTGAAACATCTTGTCCATCCGACAACAGATACAGCTTGTTGGCGGCATCGGGGTGTTCAAGCACAAGCAGAATTGCATCCACCAAATTACCCACATACAGCAAGCTTCTTCGGTTGGCTATGCCCCTCAAGGGCAGTGGCCAACCCTTGTTGACAGTTTGAAGAAGTTGCAGGAAGTTGGCACCTACGCCTGGGCCGTACACCAAGGGGATGCGCAAAATGACCATCTGCATGCCGGTCTCGGCAGAAATTTCCCATAAGCCTTGCTCGGCTTCCCACTTGGACACAGCATAGGCATCTTCAGGAGCGGGCGTATTGGTCTCAAGATAGGCGTGAGGGCTTCCCTCGCCATTCACCTTGACAGAGCTTAGGAAAACAAACCGCCGCACACCTGCAGCAGCAGCTTGCCGTGCAAGATTTAAAGTACCTGCTGTATTGACTGCGCGAAAAGCAGCATAGGCATCTGTTGAGGTTTCTTGGGTGATATGCACCCGCGCAGCGAGGTGAACAATATTTGTTACACCCTTTAATGCAGGGGACCAAGCTGTGTCGGCGTTGATGTCACCTACGCTGATGCATTCAGGGTGAGCAGAATTTCCAGCTTGGGTTCTGACCGCTATTTGGTAGGGCAAGTTGCGTCTTTTAAGCTCTGATACAAGATGCTGGCCCACAAAACCCGTTGCCCCAGTTAACAGCAAACTCATAGGGCTAGGTTGCTTTAAGCTTTTCAGCCATATGCACCCAATCCACCACCTCGTCGCTGGGTTGGTAGCCTGGCACCAAGCTTTGCAGCAAGCCTCGAATCTTGGCCACATCATTGGTTTGCACAGCCGTATTGATTTCGTCTAGCTGCAGTTGCAACGTGAGCCAAGGCATAAAGTCTTCATTCGCCTTCATGATGCGAGGGTGCTGTGTAGGTTGGGGGTTGTCACCAATCAACAATTCCTCGAAGAGCTTTTCACCTGGACGCAAGCCAGTGATGGCAATGTCAATGTCCCCATCAGGATGCAGCTCATCCTTCAAAACCAAGCCAGACAGCTCCACCATGCGTTTGGCAAGATCAACAATGCGAACCGGTTGACCCATGTCGAGCACGAACACATCGCCGCCTGTGCCCATGGCACCCGCTTGAATCACTAACTGAGCGGCCTCGGGAATGGTCATGAAATAACGGGTGATGTCCGCATGCGTCAAAGTGATGGGACCACCCGACTTGATTTGGTCACGAAAGAGCGGCACCACCGAACCGCTGGAACCCAAGACATTGCCAAACCTAACCATAGAAAAAATGGTGCTTGCTTGTGTTGAATGATGCTGAGCCAAAGCTTGCAACGCCATCTCTGACAAGCGTTTAGACGCCCCCATGACGTTGGTGGGTCGAACCGCTTTATCGGTGCTGATCAGCACAAAGTTGTGCACACCATTGGCAGCGGCGGCCTCGGCACATACGCGGGTGCCCAGCACGTTGTTACGCACGCCCTCGGCAGGGTTGTGCTCTACCAAAGGCACATGCTTGTAGGCAGCGGCGTGGTAAACCGTTTGTGGCTTCCAGGTGGTCATGATGTCTTGCATTCGAGCGGCATCACACACAGAAGCCAACAAAGGAATCAGCTCGCAAGCTTGCCCTTCAACAGCATGAGTTTCCATTTGTGTTTGCAGCTCTTGGTGTATTTGGTAGAGCGCGAATTCGCTCATGTCTACCAACAGCAATTGTTGCGGCAGGGTGCTGAGTATTTGGCGACACAGCTCGCTGCCAATGCTGCCGCCCGCGCCTGTGACCAACACGGTTTTGCCATGGGTATTGCGGTTGAGCAGCAAGCCGTTGGGTTTAACGGGTTCGCGGCCTAGCAAGTCGTCGATGTCAAGCTCGCGCAAATCATTCACGGTGATGCGACCGGATGCAATGTCGCTGAGGTGAGGCAAGGTACGCACCGATAACTTGTGCGCGCTTAAACTTTTCAAGATTTCATTGCGGCGCTGGCGAGAGACCGAGGGCAAAGCCAGCAACACATCGGTGACAGGCATTTCCACCAAGACCTCATCCAAGTCGGACGGGTTCAAGATGGGCAAGCCATTGAGCACATTGCCTTGCAATCTGTCGTCGTCGTCCAAGAACCCCACCACACGCATCTCAAAACTGTTTTCCATGGCCGAGGCCAGTTGACGCCCTGCACTTCCCGCGCCATAAATCAGCACTTGCGGCAACTTGCTTTTGTTGATTTGGCTGAGGTACAAGCCACCCAGCCAGACCCGCGCAAAAGCGCGTGAGGCACCCACCAAAATTAACATCAACAGTGGCTGAATCAGACCTATGGTTCTGGGTACACCCTGAAAGCCATAAAAAGTGAACAAGGAGGCAAACAGCAAGCCATATAACAACATGGCACGCGCCATGGCACCCATGGCGGGCAAGCCGCTGTAGCGAAAGATGGCACGGTACAAACCTGAAAAAATAAAGATGGGTATCGCTATAAAAATGGAAGCGAATACGGGCACGATGAGAGTGGCAGAAAAAGGAATGAACTCTCCTAGACGAAGGTAAAACGCTAACCATACAGTCAGAATGCACAGGCCTATATCTAAACAAACAACAATAAAGCGTTTTGTAGCTCTGTGCAAACCTAATACGATAGTTGATGCATCAAATAAGTAAATAATTTTTCCTCAATACTAAATTTAAATTTTATGGCCAAGGCAAACTTTAGCATTCGTCACTGCGTTAAATCATTGGCCGCTGGTAAGTGCCTTGCCAAATCCATGCTGTCATGGAGCAACCTCAGAACATCCAAAACATCCTCGCCAGAAACGCGAAACACCACAAAGTGGCGACCTTTGCGCCCGTGTCGGGCGACATGCAAAGTACGAATTCCTGGGCCTATCTCATCTCGAGCTTTGGATCCCAAAATTTCTGGCCCATCATTTAGAGCTTCGATCGCCATTGAAACTGTCTCTGCGTAGAACTCAGCATGGAGGGCTCCAAAATTATGTGCTGTCCATTTAGACACTTCAAATAAATCTAATTCTGCTTGCCGAGCCAGTCGAACCTGCCAAGACCGGTTCATTCCTCAGAAATCGCTCTAGTCGCAATAGATTTAAGGTGAGATCCAAGCGATTCCCTGGAGTCAAAAGTCGTGAATCGACCAGCCTCAATGTCAGCAACGCCAATCTTTACAGCGCTTCGAAGCGCCTCCAGTCGGCAAGCATCCTCTGTCTCGCGCGTTTCGATCATCCGCAGCCCATCTCGGAGCACCTCACTGGCATTTTGGTAACGACCGCTACTGACCAGCTGTTCCACGACATTCGCTTGATGATCGGTTAACACAACATTACGGGTAGGCATTTGGAATTCCTTGCTTTTAATTGGCATATTATGCCAATAGCTTCTCTTGCGGTCTACGGGTCATGATGCGGTACCGTCAAACCCATTTGCACCCATCACCAAAATCATCGTGGTCTATTAACCTTGATTTTTCTTGAAATTGGCCGCTTCACCTAAGAGTACTTCCAGACGATCCATTAATTGAGATCGCCCAAACTCTTGTTGTGCATATTTCTGACCATTCAACCCCAGCTGCTTACGCTGGTCTGGTGTCATCGCCGCCAAGGTCAATACCGCTTCTGCCAAACCTGCAGCATCTCCAGCATCACAGCTTAAGCCTGCGCCCGCATCAGAGATCACTGCGGCACCTTCACCGTCCAGCATCCCAAGTATGGGTTTACCAACCAACAGATATGACTGAACTTTGCCAGGAATAGTCATGCTAAAGACCGGATCGCTCTTTAATGAGACCAACAATGCATCTGAGTGGGCATAGAAAGATGGCATGCGCTCTACTGGGAAGCGGCCCGGCAATAAAACTTGATCCTGTAAATCCCGTCGAATCACTTCCGACTTCAACCATTCTGACTTGCGCCCGTCCCCTACGATGATCCAGCGAATAGCGGGGTTATATTTAAGCAGCTCAGCAGTTTTCAACACCGCCGGCATATCTTGCGCTTCACCAATATTGCCGGCAAAGAGCACTGTAAATACATTGTCCTTTAGAGGTATCTCAGGTGCTGGCTTGACGTTTTCAACTTCAAACACCTCTTCTGCCCAACTGGGGAAGTAACGAATCTTTGTGTCGTCGTTGCAGTATTTGGCAATGCTTCCCAAAAATCCATAAGACTGACCCAATACCAATGTACAGCGGTTATAAATGAAGCGAACCAATTGTCCAACCCAACCCAGCACTCTAGGCGACCGAACCATCCCAAGCGCGGCTAAAGTTTCAGGCCACAAGTCGAGAGCCCAGAAAACTATGGGGGCGTTTTTCACCTTGCCCAGCATGACCGCAGGCAGGCCGACCGTCACTGGTGAGGGTTCGAATACAAAAATCACATCGACATGAACACCACGCAGTAACCACGGCCCCCACATACACCCACCCAGCACAAAACTCAGATAGTTCAGTACCAGACGGGAATCTCCCATCCCACGAGGCAGCATGGGTACGCGAAAGATCTTCGCACCTTCAAAGTAGGAGAAGTTACCAGGCCGCTCAAGATAGATATCGAAAACTTTACCCGCGGGATAATTAGGAACGCCGGTTAGCACGGTGACTTGGTGACCTCGTTGCACCCACTCCTTGACCAAGTCGTTGATTCGAAAATTTTCAGGCCAAAAATACTGACTAACGACTAGTATTTGCAAACTTAACTCAGTATTTCTTCCAGACGACTCGGTTCACATAGTCGGTGTAGCTGTGAATAATGCGCACCACCTTATGACTGACATTGGGTATGCTGTAGTCAGCTACAAGACGTAAGTCGCGATCATTGCCACGGGCCTGCGTTTGCAAGATCGCTAAACCTTGGTTAACGCGCTCCACATCCAAACCCACCATCATCACAGCAGCCTCCTCCATACCTTCGGGTCGTTCATGCGCTTCGCGCAGATTAAGTGCAGGAAAGTTAAGAATGGAAGACTCTTCGTTGAGGGTACCGCTATCAGACAACACGGCCTTGGCATTCATTTGTAAGTGAACGTAATCGTGAAACCCCAGCGGCTTCATCAATTGCACAAGTGGGTGAAACTTTGCGTTTGTTGCATCCACTCGTTTTTGTGTGCGGGGATGCGTTGATACCACCACGGGTAAGCCGTGGTCTTGTGCAACTGCATTCAGTACCTTGACCAATTTTTCAAACGACTCATCAGATTCAACATTCTCTTCCCGGTGAGCGCTTACCAAGAAGTATTTTTCTGATGCCAATTTCAAACGCTTTAAGACTTCTGAGGATTCAATCTGCGGTCGGTAGTGAAGCAACACTTCGTACATGGGGCTGCCGGTTTTAATGATCTGGTCCGGCGGCAAACCTTCGCGCAGCAGGTAGTCGCGAGCAATTGAGCTGTAGGTGAGATTAATGTCGGCAGTGTGATCGACAATGCGGCGATTGGTTTCTTCAGGCACGCGCTGGTCAAAGCAACGGTTACCGGCTTCCATATGGAAAATGGGGATTTTGCGACGCTTAGCCGGGATCACCGACAGACAGCTGTTTGTATCGCCCAAAACGAGCATAGCGTCGGGTTTTACTTCATTTAAAACACCATCCACTGCCGAAATGAGATTACCTATGGTGTTAGCTGCACTGGTGGAATGGGTTGCACAGTCGAGAAAAAAATCTGGCTTGCGGATACCAAGGTCCTCAAAAAAAACTTGGTTAAGCTCATAGTCATAGTTCTGTCCCGTATGAACAAGCACGTGTTCGCAGTACTCATCCAACCGGGCCAATACACGCGAAAGGCGAATAATTTCGGGTCGCGTCCCTACCACCGTCATAACTTTGAGTTTTTTGAATGACATGTTTTGTCTTTCCAATGAAGTCACAGGGGGCAACCGCGGGTGTCAGGGCGAGCACGGTCAAAAATCTCGTTGGCCCACAACATGACTAGCATTTCCTCAGCACCCGTATTGGTGATGTCATGCGTCCACCCAGGCACTGTATCCACGATCTGGGGTTTACCCCCAGAAGTTGTCAACTCGTGCGTTTGTCCAGACAGCATATGGCGGAAACGAAAAAGCCCCTGCCCCTTGATAACCAAGAACTTCTCAGTCTTGCTATGGTGGTAGTGTCCGCCACGGGTTTGGCCGGGGTGGGCTGAGAAAAACGAAAACTGACCGCAATCGGGTGTTTTGAGCATCTCAACAAAAACCCCGCGTCTATCAGCATGTTGCGGTATGTCGTAAGAAAAATTTTCTACAGGTAGATAACTTACATAGGTGGCATAGAGCGCACGAGCCAGCCCAGTGCCCACGCGCTCTGTCACAAGCGAGCCCCTGCTATCGTAGAAGGCCTTAATCAGATGCGCCAGTTCGCCAACCGTCGTAGCGTACTGAGGTTGAACAGAAGCAAAGCCGTCCGTTCCCAACACAGGAGCCCCTCCATCCATGATGGTTAGAAATTGCTCGACCACATCATCTATATATACAAGTGTCATTGAAGCATTGGCGTCATTCACCTGTATAGGAAGATCGCGGCTGATGTTGTGACAAAACGTAGCAACCACCGAGTTGTAGTTTGGCTTACACCACTTGCCAAAAACATTGGGCAGACGAAAAACATGAACTGGTACCAAGGGGTCTTCTTGCCCTGCTAACGCCAGAATAGCCTCCGCATCGCGCTTGCTTCGACCATAGGGGTTGTCCTGTGCTGCCTGCGTCGAGGAGGCAAACAAAATAGGAATGGACTTGCCAATGGTGCTTGCGACGCCTGCTACAGCACGGCATAGGTAGCGAGTGAGGTTGGTATTGCCAGTTATAAATTCATTGATGTCCTTTGGCCTATTGACCCCAGCCAAGTGAAAGACAAAGTCAACTCCTTGGAGCAATTGGGGCAGTTCCCCAACTTGCTGATCGCGTGAGAAACAAACTACCTCAACATCATTGCGCTCTTGTAAGCGCAAGCGAAGATTCATACCAATGAAACCGTTTGCGCCAGTAATCAAAATCTTCATGTTCTCAGTCCGCCGCCACGACAACTTCGCCACGAACGATGCGTTGCATGAAATCCAATTTGAACAATAGTGCTTTCATACCCTCGACATCAAGACGGGTAGTGTTGTGCGAGTTGTAGTCTTCTCCATGTGTACTTTGCGTGATGCGACGCTCACCTTCCTCCACAAACTTGGCATAGTTCAAGTCTCTCCCGTCCGGAGGAATTCGAAAATATGCGCCTAAGTCTTCAGCGTTGGCCATTTCTTCTTTACCCAGCAAAGCTTCATACAGTTTTTCACCATGGCGAGTGCCCATCACATGAATAGGATGGTTGGGTTTACCCATAAGCTTAAGTAGAGCTGTGGCAAGAACCTGCACCGTCGCTGCTGGGGCCTTCTGAACAAAGATATCTCCATTTCGACCCTCGGTGAAAGCATACAAGACTAAGTCCACAGCGTCCTCTAAAGTCATCATGAAACGCGTCATGCTTGGATCGGTGATAGTGATGGGCATACCCGCTAAGACTTGTTCCACAAAGAGCGGAATGACAGAACCACGCGAGGCCATGACGTTGCCATAGCGTGTACCGCAAATCACGGTGCCAGACTTTTCCAGATTGCGACTTGTGGCCACCATAACCTTCTCCATCATGGCCTTGCTTATTCCCATGGCATTGATGGGGTAAACGGCCTTGTCTGTGCTGAGGCAAACAACACGTTGAACTTTCGCCTCAATGGCCGCTTCCAGCACGTTTTCTGTACCCAGTACATTGGTTCGCACTGCTTGCATCGGATAAAACTCACAAGAGGGGACTTGCTTGAGTGCTGCGGCATGAAACACATAGTCAACTCCGCGCATGACTGAAGCCACACTGCGTTCATCACGCACATCACCAACGTAGAACTTCAGCTTGGGATGGTTGTAACGCTTACGCATGTCATCCTGTTTCTTCTCGTCGCGACTGAAGATGCGAATTTCAGCAATATCGGAATCCAAAAAACGGCGAAGAACTGCGTTTCCAAAAGATCCCGTTCCTCCTGTGATCAATAACTTTTTATTTTTAAACATTAACAACTTCTTTTTTTCGTTGCTGGATGACTCCAACTAAAAACCTAAACGTCTCATCCGCGCAGCGTAGCCAAGAATACTCTTGAACCCGTTCAAAACTCGCGTTTGCCAATTTTGTACGGGTTTGCGGCGACTCAATTAACTCACGCAAAGCTCGGGCAATGTCCTTGGGCTGCTCTGGATTAAAGAACACTCCGGCCTGACCTAGCACTTCCGGCATCGGCCCTCGGTTTGAACAGGCAATCGGCAAACCCGACGCCATGGTTTCCAACAAAATATTGGGCATATTCTCACAGCTTGAAGCAAACAGTCCCAAATCAGCCTGTGCATAACGAAGATGCAATTCATTAAAAGGGATAGCACCGTGATAGTGCACCCAGCGACGCTCAAAATCTAAGCGGTCTATGGTTTGATTCAGCCGCTTGAGCGCGGGCGGATAAGCAGGGCCCACCAAATCCAACACTATTGGAAAACCCTGTTTGCGCAAGGCGGCAACCGCCTCAACCACATGCCATTGGTGCTTATATTGGTCAATGATCGACACATACAGCACGCGATACGGGTGGGCATCGTCGTACTCAGCGATGGGTCGCTGCAGTTTGGGCGGCTTGTTAAAGCGGGGATTGAGCCCATGAGGAACTATGCATGTTTGCCCGCGCAGCTTGCCGGTGACACCCAACACCACATCACGCGCATATTCCGTCAAAAAGATCACTCCATCAGTTTTTCTAAATGAGCGCGATTGAACCAAGCGCAGCAAAAGCAATTTGAGCGTAAAGGAAGACCATCCAAAGCGGCGCAATTCATGCATCTCAAACGGCAACAGGTTTTGGCTCATAGTCACCACTGGGTGAAAATTTCCCGCATAACTCCCCCCAGGTACAAACAACGCATCACAGCCTTCATCACGAGCGGCTTGCGACAAACGGTAGCGCTGCCAAAAAGTGCGCTTTAGCAGCCCTTTATCCGAGGCCGATGGATTGCACTTACTTAGCCAGGGCTGAGCTTCAAGTGCTTTCAAAGTTGGCTTGCCACCCCAGACCACAATACGGTCAATATGATGCTGTGCAGGTTGCACAGCACGCAGCAATTCCATTAGATGCGTGACACCACCACCGGCGCGCAAGTTCGTGGCATCAATGCCTATGGTGTATGTATTAATCCTGTCCATACTCTTCATCACTTTGCAAATAGCTCAGAGCCCTGCTGCCACCGCCAAGCATCCGCACACATTTGCTCCAAACCACGGCTGGTTTTCCAGTTCAGTAGTTGCTGCGCAAGTCTCGTGTCTGCCCAACACTTAGCAATGTCCCCCACTCGACGCGGTCCAATTTTGTAGGAGATCACACGGCCAGAGACTTTTTCGAAAGCTTTGACCACCTCCAGTACTGAGTGCCCCGCACCGGTACCCAGATTCAGTGTCAGTAGGCCATGCACACGGTTCAAATAATCAAGTGCGGCGACATGCCCATCAGCCAGATCGCAGACATGGATGTAGTCACGCACCCCTGTCCCATCAATTGTCGAATAATCATCGCCCCAAATATTGAGGTACTCGCGCTGGCCAGCCGCCACTTGCGCCACGTAGGGCATAAGATTATTGGGCAGTCCTTGCGGGGCTTCACCAATCAGGCCAGATTCATGTGCACCCACAGGGTTAAAGTAGCGCAAGCGAGCAATTCGCCACTGGGGATCGGCCTGATATAAATCGGTGAGGATATCTTCTATCAGCAGCTTGGTGCGACCATAAGGGTTGGTGGCAGATCGATGGGAATCTTCACGAACAGGCACGTTAGCGGGATCGCCATAAACGGTGGCTGAGGAGGAAAAAACCAGCGTCTTTACTGCGGCTCTGCCCATGGCGGCGAGTAGTTGTAATGTGCCAGTAACGTTGTTGTCATAGTACTCGAGTGGCTTTTCGGCAGACTCGCCAACAGCCTTAAATCCAGCGAAGTGCATGACCGCGTAGATTGGGTAGGCAGCAAACAGACTGTCAAGTATTTTGCTGTCGCGAATGTCGCCTTGAATAAATGCTGGGCGCTTACCGCAAAGAGTGGCAAGACGATCAATCACATCAGCGCGACTGTTACAGAGATTGTCGAGAATAACCAGTTGATGCCCTGACTGCGATAGCGCAACACAGGCATGGGAGCCAATAAAGCCGGTGCCGCCAGTGATAAGGATGGTTTTCATTAAAAAGTAACCCCGTATTCCCGCCGCCATAACTCAAACAGCACCAAAGCAAACAAGCGTTCGCTGTTACTCCGGCCTCGATCTTGGCCGCGTAACAGGCCATCCACTGTACCTGCATCAAAGCTGCACTCTGGGTCGCGCAACACTTCATTAAATAACGACCTGAATGCTCCGCCTTTCAACCACTCACCCAACGGGATTGAAAATCCCTGCTTGCGCTGCCGGTCAAACTCGGGCGGCAGCACACGGGCTGTGAGGCGCTTGAGCAATATCTTCTTGTCCTGCGCAGTCGCTTTCAAATGGGATGGCACTTTGCCAAACGCAAACTCGATCACTCGATGGTCAAGAAAAGGAGCGCGCAATTCCAGTGAATTCAACATGCTGGCCCGATCCACCTTGACCAGAATATCTTCAGCCAAGTAATTGGGGAAATCCATGCGGGTAGCACGCTGCAGCAGGTCGGGGTGCACCGGTACGCGGCTGCGCAGCACATCCTCGGCCTGCGCATGCCAACCAGAGTGGGCTGCCAACAAACGACCTCGCGTGGTGGCATCGAAGCAAGAGGCAATGAGCGGCAAACCCTTTTCCAAGTCCACCCCCAAGCCTTGCAACCAGTTGCGCCCCTTTACGCCCACCGGTAAAAGCTTTTCGGCGGCCAAAGCAATGCCATTACGCAAAGGGCGTGGTACGGCTCCCAACTTTTTCTGCATCCACTGTAAGCGGCTGTAATGCCCATAGCCTCCAAACAACTCATCGCCACCATCGCCGCCCAAGGCTACTGTGCAGTGTTGGCGCACCAACTGGCTGACCAAGAAGGTCGGAATCATCGACGAATCCACCATCGGCTCATCAAACTGACGCGCCAGACGCGGCAACAGATTTGCCGTGGCGTCTTCGGCCGTCAACTCAGTATGTCTTGTGCCAAAGTGGCGAGCGATCAGGCGTGCGTGTTCGGTCTCGTCCAGCATTCCGTGGCCGGGAAAACCAATCGTGAATGTCTGCACTTGGCTGGAGGCTCGCACCGCCATTGCCGTGATCAAGCTCGAATCGACCCCACCACTCAGCAACACGCCCACAGGAACATCGGCCACCATCTGGCGGCGCACCGCGTCTTCCAGCAAGGCCTCAAGCTCATCCAGCAAGGCGGATTCTTCTAAAGTACCTTGGGCCGTGGCTAACTCAGGCAACTGCCAATAGCGCCAAATCTTGGCCTGTCCGGTTTGCAGATCAAAAAGCAAGGCATGCGCCGGCGGCAGTTTATGAAAGCCCTGCAACATGCAGCGGTCACCCGGCACATATCCCATGGCCAGATAACAATCCAGCGCCTCGGGGTCAATGCGTCGTGGTAAGGCAGAGTCTGCAAGAAGCGCCTTCAGTTCTGAGGCAAAACGCAACACACCATTTGCCTGGTGATAAAACAATGGTTTTTCACCAGCACGGTCACGCGCAATAAACACTGTGTGTTGACGCGCATCAAAAAGCGCAAAAGCAAACATGCCATTGAACCTTGATAGGCAGTCCGTGCCCCATTCACGATAAGCGGCAAGAATCACTTCTGTATCCGAATGTGATCTGAAACCATGCCCCTTGGCAATCAGCTCGTCACGCAGATCGGCAAAGTTATAAATCTCGCCATTGAACACAATGCTCAACGTACCCGATGAATCGTGCATGGGCTGATGCCCGGCAGGCGATAAATCAATAATCGCCAGCCGCCGCTGCGCCAAGCCAACCCGCCCATCCCCCGACCACCATTCACCCGAATCATCTGGCCCACGATGCATCATGGCATCGCGGCCAATGGTCAACCAAGCGCGTTGAGCTTGTGGGTTGTTAGAAACTATTCCAACTATGCCGCACATATCAGTTAGTTAGCTGAAATTATCGATACAGCCGCAAAGCGCAGCCAATCGGTGTTGGACGTAAAAAATACTTTTCCATATTGGCCACCTTGGCAGCATCTGGCTGCATGGCCTTGACCAACGCACGAATCTCGTCATCTGATTTGAGATGCTGAAATTGATGCGAGCCAAAATTATCAAAGGTATTGAGGCTGGTATTTTTAAATCGTCGCTTCGTGTAGCCCCAAGCAGATTCAGCGGGCAACTTGGGCACATCGCCCATCACGCAAAAACCTGACTTTTCCAAAAAAATGCCCAAGCCAGGCACCAAGCGCAACAAGGCCATCAGCCTCGCATAAAACATGATCACAGCAAACGGCATACGCGACAGCACTGCTCGCAGCGGCTTGTAAACCAAGTGGAAACGTGCCCATCGCACCACACCCTGATCGTTGAGCGGATAACAATTAAAAACAAACTCGCCTCCTGGGGCAGTTAGCGCATAAAGGGCCTGCGCGGTTTTCTCAACCGAAGGCGTGTGCTGAATAACATTGTGGCAATACACAATGCCATCAATACACAGATCACGCAGCGGTGGCGCATCAATCGAGCACTGAATCACATCCACGTTCTCCAGCCCAGCCAGATTACGCTGCACCACATCATCTACAGAGTGAGACAGATCCATCATGATCACGTGGCGTGCGCCATATTCAGAGAACCATTTTGTTTGTGCACCACTCCCCCCTCCAGCGTCCACAATTAATTTACCCTTAAACGCATCAGTGCTGCCAAAGGTGTTGGCCACCGTGTGCTTAAGCCAGTTGATCTTGAAATCCGTGAAGTTGAAATAGTTCCACTCATCGCCAAATGACTTTACGCTTGCCTTAGGCGCGTAATCTACAAATCGAGGGATGCCATTGATGATGGGATAGTGTGCACCTGAAGGTGCAATCAACTTACCCGATTGAATAGAGCCGTCAGCAATAGTGACCGCATCGACCAATTGCAACGGCGCTTTAGTGACCGGCTCGCAAAGATAATCTAGAAGCTTGGGAGTCATTAGAGATGTATCCTTAGAATATATAAAGCAGCTGCTTTTTAGAAATTGGGCGTATGCCCAACGGAGCGTTTGATCACACCAATAAGCCGATCGCAAACCCGCTCGCCCAACAGCACCAAAGCCCATTTGTAAAGGTGGAAGTAGGCTGTACAACCAAACCCAACTTCAGTCTCCAAACGCTTGGCGTAACGCAAAAAAGAACGAATACCGCGCTTACGCTGGATAGAAAGAAACGGATAAGAATATTTAGAGAGATCAATTCGCACTCGTTCCGTCAGGTGCGTGCCATGCAGCTCATCCAAATATGCCGTGACCTCAAAGTACGCCTTGGTAAAGTTGATAGAGTTGTCGTGAGACACCGAACCCGGCGTGAAACGACTTTTTTCAGCCTCAGAGTTGCCAAACATCGGCTTGTCATCACGAAAAGTCTGAACCGCTTGAGTAATTGGAATATCGCAATAGACCGAATCGTGTTTAAGGCAAATCTGGGCCATTAAATAGATTTGATAAAGTAAAGTTCCATCTAAATCGGTTGTTGAAAATTGCAGCGCTTTTTCCCTGGCAACCGTGAAGCCACAAAGCGAAACACTGCGTTTGAAGAGCCACGCGACAGTCTCTTCCCCTGCCGGTAAAACTTCGCTTTTGGGCAAATAACGAAAATATTCCGTGCGACCATCTGGATGCTCAGTCAAATACGAACGCAACACATAGGGCTTGTCACGATTTCGTTTGAGAAATTCGATAAATTTATTCAGCTCACCCGGCACAAATAAATCATCGTCGCCCATGAACATGATGTATTCGCTCTCCGCACATTCCACCAATCGGCGCAAATTGCCATCAAAGCCACGGTTTATCGCATTTTCATGATAGTGAATTGGGTAGGCAGATGACTCGGCGAATGCCGCGACAACAGCGCGAACCTCATCTCTTTGGGGGGCAAGGTCTTCGCAAACAACAACTTCTACCTCCGCTGGGTCGCAATCTATCGAAGTGAGCAAATTACGCAACTCACTGGGGCGGTTGTAGCTGGGGATGCAGATGCCTAGAAATGGCGAGCTCATTAGGAAAGCGAGTTAATGAATGTAAAAAATATTGAGGCTGGTTTTAAAGTGTGCACCGCATCCCTTGCAGACAATCTCATCTGCTGACATTCTTACGAGTTCTTCTGAATTACATTTCGAACAGCGCATCAGCTTTAGGATATCCAGTTTTTCGTTCCTGCTGCCTTGAGAAAAAAAGCGGCGCATCACCCCGAGAAAAAGTAACCTGCCCTTGGCCTTGATGCCTAATGGCAGGTGCTGGGTATCGGTATCAGTTGTTGGCGGCGCCCAAGTTGCATCCAACTCCGGATTCACTACGGTGAATTTAATCTTGTCTTTCCAGAAATAGCGCATATGAAACTCACCGGCATGACGCGGCATCGTTTCACGCGTAATGATTGCCTTGGCCCGTTCTTCATAAAGCTCAACCAATTCTTCGTCATAAATCCATGCTGGCTTTTTTCGAATAACCAAGCCCGCATCGCGCACCGTAACTTCAAGGCGATGATCTTTATATGGGTTAATTCGCTCCATAAAAGCGTCCGGTGTTTCAATATAACCAGCTCGCGCCACACGCTGCAACTCAGCTAAAAACTTTTCGGGGTGAGGTGTGTGTTCCAGTACATGTGCAGCAATCACATAATCAAATACTTTATCTTTGAATGGCAGGTTCTCGCCAAACGATAAAACAGTCGGGCGATCGTGAACCAGAGCATCCCAAAATCTCTCCCTTGTTTCTTCATACGCATCAAGTAGAACGTTAGATCTTGGATAGGGATTGCCACCAGCGCCCACTTCCAATACCAGCGCATTTTTCGAAACTGGCACATGCAAGCGACGCAAACTCCACCGCAACTTGGCCAACCCTAACTTACCGGCCAGCTGCATCGCCAAAGATTCTGGCTTAAAAAATGGACTGCCTGTTTGAATATCAGTCATGGGATTTACTTATTGTCGCCTCTACGAAAAGTGACACCTCAGGATAAATATCAAGCATTTTTATGTCAGGAGTTAAGCCCTGCTGGTATTCACAACGCGTGACTTTAGAAAATCCTCCTCGCTCTAAAACTGCCTTGATTAACTCAAAGTCATACATGTATTTGTGCCTTGCTAAATAACTGCCTTTTCCTTCAACAAAGAAATAATCTTCTAGCATCTCTGCCTTCTTTCCAAGACCATAAAGTGACACAGCATAAGCAAGGTCTGGAATGGAAATACGTATCGTACCCCCAGGCTTTAATGCATTCGCACAGGACTTAAGCAAATTCTCTGCATCATCTTTAAATAAGTGCTCAAAAAAATGGGATGAATAAATAAAGTCTACTGAATCATTTTTTAAGGGCAAACTCAGTGACAGGTCATGGTAAAGAAAATCATGCCCTCCCAAAATCTCGCAATACTGATCGACACTGTAGTATTTGTTAGAACCAGTTAATCGATAGATAAATTTATGCATCCATCTCGGCCATGATGCGATCAGCGCATTCAAGCTGCCGTCTATATTCAGCCATCCTTTGGCCACCCGAAGACCGCAACCTAGATTTATCTTTACCTTTCCATCATGTATATCAGCAGTTGCTACCACCTTTCTGTTTTTTTTTAGCTTCCCTAACAAGCTGATTCCTAAATCTATAAAAGCGCGTAGCATTTAAAATCCTTGAAAATTATCTTTAATCGCCATCACCAACGAAGGTAATAACTTTCGACATCCGCGAAACTATGTCATGCCCATCTTTGACGACTCGCAGATTGCCGCCCTCTGCAACTTGACGCCTCAAACTATCATTTTCAACATAAAGCTTAACTTTTTCGATCAATTCATCCTTGGAGGAGAAATAGTCTGCTTCCTTGCCCGCTTGGTAAATGGTTGCCATGTCGTCAGAATATTCAGACAGAAGCAGGGTTCCTGTTGCAGGAATTTCAAAACAACGCCTTGTGTAAGTGTCGCGATTCAACTTGGAAAAAAAACACAAAGCCACTTTTGCACCTGAAATGGCCTTGTTATAGTCGTCATTCCAAACAAGATGCACCGGGGATAAATACTTTAATATTTCTGATTGCAAAAGCAACTTATTCCATTCATATGGAGGCCCAAACAATCGCAACACATAGCCGGCTTTAACGATTTCTTCCAGCAACTCAAAACGGCCATCGTTTTCATAATGCCCGATAAAAACAACATCACATTCGTATCTTGATTTATCTTCATCTGAAATAGATACAAAATGATTTAATTCAGGTACAAACCATGACCTCAATAACTCAACACGCTTTGCACCAATTTTAATAAACTCATCTAAATTGTGATGGCGATAAGCAAATACCAAGTCATAAACCGGTACGCTTTTCAAAAAATGTTGCCATAACCAAAACGGATGACCGGCTGCAAATGGATCGTCATTGTTGTAGCCGAATATCTTGCACCCGGGTAAATCTCGCTTTAGCGCGACGATAGTTGCAGACACTATGTGCGTGCCGCGATATATGAATATAAGCTTGGGTTCAAATTGAATTGCCTGACGGATTAAATCGCGATTCAATTTATTCAACGCAGGACCCATAAGAAACTTATTCTGTGCCCGCCGCCATAACCGTCTTATTGGATTGCGCGATTTGAAGTAATTTTGCCAATAGAACGACTCAACCTCATGCCCTAGTTTTTTGAATGCTGCCACCACAGCAACTTCGTGGATAGCCGAGTGCCCGTCCCCCACAACGAGTATTTTCATTGGGACTGCTTTTTCAAAGCTTTATCCATGCATCCGGCAACAAACCCTTAAAACCCCACCACATCTTGCCTTGTCGTATTTCAAAACCAGGTGCAATAACCTGCTTGTCGGCATTCGCAGCCAGCCAAGCGCCCCACCAACTGAAGGTGCTATTGGCAATAATGAAATGTTGACATTGAGTCATCAACCATAAATCAGCATAGGCCTGCTCATCCCCTTGGTTGTGTGCCACCAAGGTAAAGCGGTCATCTGGCAGGGGAACGCGGGCGCGGGCGGCTTGGGCTTGGTCTGAGAAAATAAAATAATGTGCGTTGGGCGCGATTTGCTCCATGGCATTGACTGCGCGGGTGTAATAGTCGTCCGGGGCGTTATTGATGCCCGCCGCAGAAGGTTCATCAAAAAAGCGCATATGCACCGCCACGGCTTTGCAACTGCGGATCTGCGCGGCCATGGCCAGGTTGGCGGTGTCGGTGGGCGGCGTAATTTGTAGGTCTTGGCGAATGGTGTCTGCCACGTCTTTGAAGTAATTTTCGCTTTGCCAATAGCCTTCCAGATAAACCGTGTTTTTGGGTTTAAATTGCAGCAGACGCGGGTCGAAGTCTATAACCTCTTGCCATACATAGCACCGTAGATCAAACTGAATTTGTTGATTCCAGCGTCGCTTCAAGTAGCGCCTGATGCGCGGAAATGGCTGCAATCGTTCCGCCGAAGTTGCCTTTCGGCAGGGAATGTTGAAGTTATTAAGTTGATAGTGGCGCTGGTAAACATCATCAAATGCAAAACCGCTGACGTCATCAAGCACCAGCTCTGTATTGTTGACCAACGCTAAACGGCGCGCAGCTGCGTAACAAAAAAGCTGATTGCCCATACCACCAAGCACTCGGAGTACTATCTTGTTCATGTCAAATATTCTTTATGCTAGACAGCTTCGCACTTGAATATGCTAATTTAATATTCACCAGTGGGTATTTTTTCAATAGGACTTAATCTAAGATTTTGGTTATTTAGGGAATTCTTGGGTGATTTTCGAATTACAACTAGGAAATTAAAATGTTGACTCACGCGCTATAGAACACAAAATTATGCGTCCCTAGACGCTGTTCACCTGCTACCACTTTCTGGATAATCGCCGGTGTAATCTCTATCGCGGCCTCATCTGCGGTAACAGCAAGATACCCTTGAGCAAAAAACAATTCAAAGGTTTTTGCAAAATTTGGGTTCATGACGACGCCTGCGGGTTGGTGTTCGGTGCTGGATATTTCCATCATCCATATGGGCCGTGTTTCGTTCACAAGGGTTTTTTTTGCGCCTTGCAGCATCATGAATTCCGCACCTTCTATGTCCACCAGTATCAGCGCCTTATTGCCTTGCAAGGTGTCACCCAGCACACGATCTAAAGTTAATATCGGCACCTGCGTCACATAACTCTCTGGGATAGCCGCCCAACCCATAACAAGGGATGCACCTGTTCCCCCCCCCCACATCTGTAAGATATCGGTATGACCACCCATGGCTACAGGGATAACCTCTGCTTGCTTAGCCCAACCATTTTTTTTAATATTCTTAAGCAAGTAATGCAAATTTCTGGTGTTGGGTTCTATTGCAATAACGGGCTTGCCCATGCTCAGCGCATGGCAGCAGTAATACCCCACATTGGCGCCGACATTCACCAGCACATCTACATCGGTCAGTAACTTACGTACCACTTTGGTTTCGTCTGGCTCAAAGCTCCCATCGGCCATCGCGTCGTGTCCCGAGAAGCTAAAACCCCAAGGCGTCATTTTGGCGGGTGCGCTTTGATCAAGTACGTCCCTGCTGTTACGTAGAAATTGTGCAGCAGCTGGAAAATGCTCTAGGGTAGTACGAAGTAGTTTTCTTATCATGCCCTTTAATTTTTCTTTTTCTCTGCAACGCAATGGTAGCCAAAACAGGCTAGGTCTTCAGAACTTATATTGCGGCGAAGGTTGAAATAGAGCTTTCCAACAAGGGCAAATATGTATGCCAGCGGCCATGCCCAGTTACCATTCATGCGCTCCAGCCCACCAAGGCGCGTGACTTCTTGTTCAATAAGCGCATGCCAGTCACCGTTGGCAGTTAACTCTTTGATCTCAAATCCGCGTAGGTTCAGGTGGTGCTCGTACCAATACTTAGAAAACCCACTGCAGAAGTGATACGGGGCCATGTGTACATTTGAGCTGAAAGGTGCAGTTAGGATGATTAGGCCACCCGGTTTAAGAAGACGATCAAACTCGTCAAGCGCATGGGTTGGTTCTGGGACATGCTCCAGGACCTCGCTACAGAGAATGACATCGAAGCTGGAGTCAGAGGACGGGATATTGGTGATATCACTAACCAAATCGATTCGACTGGTATCCCAAGATTTGTTCTGCAAGCCCTCCGCCGGTACTCCCCCCACCTGACCTTCATACTGGCAAAAATCCTGCGACACATACACAAGGTGCTGGCAATGCTGACGATTCAGGAGTTCGCCAGCACCGGCATCTAGAAGTCGCAAACCAGCAGGTAATCTTGATAGCGTGCGCTTGAGCCATGCTTGGCGGTTAGGTTCGTTGGTACTGATTTTGAGCATAGTTCTGTTGCGATTTTTTAGGCCTTGAAAAAAACAAATATTCCAAGGTTATATGTTGTGGCGGCAAGTTCTTGTAACGTTTCGGGGTTGACTTGTACTTCTCGCACCGTGCCGCCAGCACCTATCACGGACAATTGCTTAAGCATCAAACCGTGATCGTTTGCCAGCCGAATTAAATTTCTTGGGTCAAATACTCTATTGGCATTGAATTCCACCCGCTCACAACCAATGGGTGTGGAAAGGTAAAAAACTCCTCCAGGCTTGAGCAGCAACGCCATGTTGGCAATACCCCGTTCATATCCATTAGGGTCAATGGGGTCACCATAGCGGCCAAGCCCGAAATGTTCAATCGCATGGAGGCAAGAAAGAGAATCACAATAGCCATCGCCAGAATTCGGCAAACTATTTGTGTTCATCAGATCTGCCTGCTTGAACAACACGCCGGGTATCTGAGTGCTGATAGGCCGAACATCAAAAACTTCGATGCTGCGAAAACTTGCTACATGGGCAACAAAACCGTCCACACGCGAACCGATGTCCACATGCTTTTGTGGGTTCGCATCAAATACCCAACGAGCCACCAAAAGATCTTGCCAGAAGTATTCGTTTTTGGTCGCACCCCCTTCTTCATATCGATCATGCAAACATGGCATCCAAGTCAGGGAGCCGGAATAGCTCCTCCTGAATTTCAGCCAGTCATATATAAAGCGGGGAAGACCGCGCAATGACCGAATAAAAAGAAGTGGGTCTATGCCAAATTGGCTGGAGGCAAGCCAGTGAAACTTAATGAGCGATTTTTTTAACATGTAGGAATCAATCTACAAGCCGAAAAATAGCCCACTTGAATTAAATTTATATTTGGCATGTATTCTCAAGTTGCCCTGAAATTATCTTTAATTGATTCAACTGGAAACTGTGCAAGCCAGACCATCCAAAAAAAGTAGATACATGAAAATGCTATGAGTGCAAACACTACACCTTGAGAGCCAAAATGTGAAGCCGCATAAATATTTAAGATTACCCCAATAATGGCAGACACAATTTTGGCAGTAGTCATAACCGCAGTTTTCATTTCTGACATCAACTTAAGGGCAAGCATCTGCGCTGAAGAAAAAACGCCGCCTGCAACAATCATCCAAGGAAGCAAATAAGACACCTCGTGATACTTAGTGGCCACCAACAGTTGAAAAATTCCTTCATGCAGAAATAAGGTGAAAACAAAAGCAAGCGCAGTTATTGCAAGACCAGCAAAAGTAATTCGCCACGCAATTTGGTGAACATCCCTATTGCGATTTTGATCTGTTGTACTGCCTGACCTCTGATAAAGAATGGGTCCTAAAAAAGTCATTGCCATGCCCAAGGCAAGACCAATCGGAACATATCCCAACTGAAATACCACGGCATATAAACCAACATCATGCCCGGATGCATAAGTTTGTAATGCCCATCGGTCGGAAATTTGCTGTAACCATGTAAAAACTCCAAACACTGAGAATGGCCAAGAATAAGCCCATATCTTTTGCCCCCAGTCTCTAGACATGTGGGTAATGGCACCCTCTGGACGAATAAGTTTTTGTAAAAAAAGGAGTTGTGAACCTGTAACAAGTAGCGATGACAAGAGATACCCCAAAATCACAGCTGTGCTTGAACTCCCTATCCAAAGCATCATGCCTACTGCTAATAAAATTCTCAGCCAAGGTTCCACGCCTCCGTGTAATGCAACAACAGACCGCTGGCGCGCAGCATTCTGAATACCTCCAACAGCAGAGCTACAGCCATTGAAAACCGAGAGCATCAAGGCAGCGGTGACTAGCACTATCCATTCAGACTGTCCGAGCCAAAGCAACCCAACTACCGATGTGAATACAAGAATACCTACTGAAATAATGGCATAGACCATTAACCGGTGCGAGGCATTCAAATACTCTGGAAGTTCATTTTTTTCGCCAGCGATTGAATAAAAACGACTGATGCCGGCTGTCAAGCCGCCCATCACCACTTGATTGACCAACCCGGCGATGGTGAGCCCAAGAGTAAGTTGTCCATATTGTTCAGGTTCAAGATACTCGGTGAGAACGCGAACAAGCACCAAAGCCCCAATGACTGCAGCAACCTGACCAATCAGTATCCAAAAACCCTCCAAGGCTAATCGTCGGAAACGCAAATAATCAATGATGGCCATTTTTCTTCTTATGCATAAATTTTTGAAGCCCCAGCCAATAGAAGATTACTCAGCACTTATGTTGGGTTGGTAACCGTGCTTTTTAAGCAAAGCAAGTTTTTTTGCCCCTTCTAAATCCGCAGTCACCATTTCTTTGCACATTTCTTGCGCCGTGATCTCAGGCACCCAGCCTAATTTTTGTTTAGCTTTGCTGGGGTCGCCCAGCAATGTTTCTACTTCAGTGGGTCGGAAATAACGCGGGTCTATCCGAATGACAGGCTTATGGTTGTGGTAACCCACTTCATCAACCCCAGTCCCATGCCAAGTCAAGGACATGCCCAGTTCAGCAGCAGTCCACTCTATGAATTGGCGCACGCTGTATTGCACGCCGGTGGCGATGACGAAGTCTTCAGCTTGCTCTTGTTGCAGCATCATCCACTGCATGCGCACGTAGTCTTTGGCGTGGCCCCAGTCGCGCAGGGCGTCGATGTTGCCCATGTAGAGGCACTCTTCCAGGCCTTGGCTGATGTTGGCCAAGCCACGGGTGATTTTGCGGGTGACGAAGGTTTCGCCGCGGCGCGGGCTTTCGTGGTTGAACAAGATGCCGTTGCAGGCGTACATGCCGTAGGCCTCGCGGTAGTTCACCACTATCCAGTAGGCGTAGAGCTTGGCCACGGCATACGGGCTACGGGGGTAAAAAGGCGTGGTTTCTTTTTGGGGTGTCTCTTGCACCAGGCCATACAGCTCTGAGGTGCTGGCTTGGTAGAAGCGGGTTTTCTTTTCCAAGCCCAAGATGCGTATCGCTTCTAGGATGCGCAGTGTGCCCATGCCGTCTACGTCGGCGGTGTATTCGGGACTCTCAAAGCTCACGGCCACATGGCTTTGTGCGCCCAGGTTGTAAATTTCGTCGGGCTGGGTTTCTTGGATGATGCGCACCAGGTTGCTGGTGTCGCTCAGGTCGCCGTAGTGCAGCTTGAAGCGGGCGTTGTCAACATGCGGGTCTTGGTAGATGTGGTCTACGCGCTGGGTGTTGAAGGAGCTGGCGCGGCGCTTGATGCCGTGGACGGTGTAGCCTTTTTCCAGCAGAAATTCAGCCAGGTAGGAGCCGTCTTGGCCTGTGACTCCGGTAATGAGGGCGACTTTGGGGGTAGTTGTCATACTGTGTTGTGGTCTAGAAAATCTTGGTAGGCAGTGGCGAGGCCAGATTCCAGCCCCAATTTTGCTTTCCATCCGAGTGCATTCAGCAGGCTGCTGTCCATCAACTTACGCGGGGAGCCGTCGGGTTTGCTGGTATCGAAGTTGATAACGCCTTGGTAACCAATGGTCTTGCCAACAGCCAGTGCCAGCTCTTTGATGGTGATGTCGTCACCAAAGCCGACGTTGATGTGGCTTTGCATGGGCTGGGTGTGGGTGTCTAAGGTTGTCTTGGGTAGGTTCATGACAAACACGCTGGCGGCAGCCATGTCGTCGACGTACAAAAATTCTCGCCGTGGTGTGCCGCTGCCCCAGATGGTGACGGTGGGGGCGTTGGCTACTTTGGCTTCATGAAAGCGGCGGATCAACGCCGGGATGACATGGCTGTTTTCTGGATGGTAGTTGTCGCCGGGCCCGTAAAGGTTGGTGGGCATGACGCTGCGGTAATCCACGCCGTGGCTTTGTCCGTATTGGCGGTTGTAGCTTTCGCACAGCTTGATCCCAGCAATCTTGGCAATGGCGTAGGGTTCGTTAGTGGGCTCCAAGGTGCCGGTTAACAGCGCTGACTCGGCCATGGGCTGCGGGGCAAGTTTGGGGTAAATGCAACTGGAACCAAGGAACAACAGCTTTTGCACCCCATTTTGAAAAGCGGCGTCAATGACATTGGCCTGCACCATCAGATTTTCATAGATGAAGTCGGATGGGTAAGTGTTGTTGGCATGAATGCCTCCCACCTTGGCAGCAGCCATGTATACCTGCGAAGGCTTTTCTTTAGCAAAAAAGTCTGTCACCGCTAACTGGTTGGTGAGGTCTAGCTCGGCGCGGGTTTTTGTGACAAAGTTGTGGTGTCCCTGCTGCTTTAATGCACGAACGATCGCACTTCCCACCATGCCACGGTGACCTGCAACATAAATTTTTTCTTGCTTATTCGCGCCCATAGGTGTCCTCAAACCTCACAATATCGTCCTCACCCAAGTAACTGCCCGATTGCACTTCAATCAACTCCAAGTCAGTTTTGCCAGGGTTCTCTAAACGATGTTTTACGCCTAACGGAATGTAGGTGCTCTGATTTTCTGTAAGCAACACTTCCTCCTCCCCGCGAGTCACCAAAGCGGTACCTTTCACAACAATCCAGTGTTCAGCGCGGTGGTGGTGCATTTGTAAGCTGAGCTTTGCGCCTGGACGAACTGTTATTCGCTTAACTTGGTGCCGAGCCCCTACATCCACACTGTCGTATGTGCCCCAAGGGCGCGCTACTTTGCGGTGCTGGATGGATTGCGAAATGTTATCTGCATCTAGGCGAGCCACCACCTGCTTAACCTGCTCAACATGGTCTTTGTGCGCCACCAACAAAGCGTCTGGAGTGTCGATGACAAGCAAGTCTTGCGTGCCCAAAACAACCACCGGACGGTGGGGCGCGTGTACATAAGTGTTGCTGGCATTCAATGCAAAACCCAGTCCGTCTATTCGGTTGCCTTGGGCGTCGGCTGGGGTCAGGTCTGCCACAGCGTTCCAGCTGCCGACGTCGCTCCAGGCGCTGGCAAAGGGGAGCACGGCAACGTTGGCGTGGTGCTCCATGACGGCGTAGTCGATGCTTTCTGAGCGGCAGGCTTCAAACGCCTGCGGCTGCGGGCGCACAAAGCTGCCGTCTTGGGTGGCTTTGCTCATGGCATCTTGGCATGATTTCAAAATATCCGGTGCATGTAATTCCAATGCTTTCAGCATAGTCTGGGCACTACACAAAAAGATGCCGCCATTCCAAAATGCTTTACCTGACAATAACAATTCCTGTGCCTTCAACAAAACAGGTTTTTCCGTGAAACCCTCCACATCAAAAGCACCATCTGCTCGTTTGCTGCCCTTACGGATGTATCCAAAGGCTGTACTTGGGGAAGTTGGAGAAACGCCGAAAGTAACAATTGCCCCTTGGTTAGCAGCATCAATTCCTTGTTGAATCGTATTTGTGAACCCTTCTACGTCGGGGATATGGTGGTCAGAAGGGCAAAAGAGAAGCAGATCTTTGGGTTTTGAAGCCAAAACAGCTATGGCTATGGCCGCGCAGGTGTTATGCGGAACAGGTTCAAGTAGCACCGTACCGTAAACCTTGGCTGCCTGCATTACCTCGGCCACCAAAAACCTGTGTTCTTCAGAGGCCACACACACTACATCGATACCAAAGTTAGACACTCGCTCCAATGTCAGTTGAAGCAGGCTTTTCCCTCTAATTAGAGGCACAAATTGCTTTGGGAAACGTCTACGGCTAAGCGGCCATAACCGAGTTCCTGAGCCTCCAAAAAGAATAATCGGTACGATTTTTAACTGAAGATTTGTTATGAATTATTCATTTAACAATTTATTTTCAAATGTAAAAATTCGTGAGCAATTGTTCAATTAATATCGATACCATTAGTGTCCGGTAAATTTCATGATTGAAGTCCGCCAACGTAGGCTACATGATCTCTGCAAGCCGATTTGCGATTCCGACGATTTGAAACGCGACTTTTAGACGACGGAGTACCGTTACCGTAGCATTCAAAACACTGCTCAATATTTGTATTCCAGCCCTAGTCAACTAAAATCTGCGGAGGAGTTGGCTTGACTTAATAATTAGATACCTAATGCACCACCTGCGTGAACCATTAGAAATTAGTGCCCGCCACCTTTCACAATGACAAAGATACCCTTCCAAATAATCCATAAATCGAGCATCAACAAACCAAAGGAAGAGCGTTTCAAATACTCCTCCACATACTCATATTCGTACACGGGGTTGCCCATCTCAGTTGTGCCTTTGTTAATGTGTCCCAAGCCCAGCAAGCCACCCCTGAGCAGTGATCGGGTCACATTGCCCTGCGCCTTGTCGCGTTCGTAGTGCAGCACTGAAATGGGCCGGGGACCAACGATGCTCATATCGCCATTCAGCACACTCCAAAACTGCGGCAATTCATCTAAATAGTACTTCTTTACAAACTCGCCCATATGGGTGCGGCTGTCAGGTTTCCATTCGGCTGAGAAGGCAATCCAGTCGTGCCGCTTTGCGCCTTCGGGCTCAATGTACTTTTGCTTTATCAAGCGGATTTTGTATTTCGGAATTTGCTTGCCCGCACTTACTCCCCAATAATAAAAAAACATAGGGCCAGCGTTTTCGGGGATCAGCCACCCCTCTATGACATAAGCTAACTTGAGAAGCAACAAAATAGGTGCTGAAATGATCAGCAAAACCAGAGCAACCAACTTATCAAACGCAGTCTTGAAAAAGCGTGAGGGTAGCGGCTCATTCATTTCGAAGATGTGCCGGTACTTCTGCTTAATTTCCTCAGTGGGCGGCTTGTAGGGGAAGGCTTCTTTGGGTTCTACGATGGTGGTCATGTGTTTGATCTGGGAATATTTGTGATTTATTTCCACTC
>Ga0209768_10000469_pt1 | contig 27547 bp, 24 predicted proteins | sample LauGreSBDMM110SD_3_FD_187564 | JGI IMG/M metagenome (GOLD analysis project Ga0209768, IMG submission 187564) | Freshwater lake microbial communities from Lake Michigan, USA - Sp13.BD.MM110.SD (SPAdes) (version 2) | ecosystem: Environmental > Aquatic > Freshwater > Lake | place: Lake Michigan... | reverse complement strand
GCCACGGAGGGTCTCCGGGGCGTTAGCGTCATCGGCGACGGCGGCGATCGCCTTGTCGGCGCCAGCGGTGCCGGCTTCGAGCCCACACAGGGCGGCGTAGAGCCGGGCACGGGTGCCGAGGGCGGCGACGGCCGGCGCTTCGCCGGCGAGTCCGGCCAGTCGGTTGGCTTCGTCGTAGGCCTTGGCGGCCTCGGCGAACTTGCCGGCTTGCTTGAGGTCGTCGGCGACGTCCGTCATGGCGACGGCGGCGAGGGTTTCGCCCGGATGGGCGGCGGCGAAGGCGCGTCGGGCGGATTCATCCTGACAGGCATTGAATTCTTGGCCGAGGGCTTCCCGCTCGCTCTCTTGCCAGAAGAAATAGGCGAGGAAAGCCAAGATGCCGACCACGAGACCAAAGGTGCCCTTGACGATGACATCTTTGTTGCGTTCCCAGAAAAGCCAGAGGCGGTCTTCGGTGTCCGCGTTGACGAAATCCTCATCGACGACCACGAGGTTGCGGTCATCGCCGGCCGGGGGCTGCTTGTTGGAACGGTCTTCACGCATGGGGGGTCAACCCTTGGGAAAGGACCGATTGTGTCAACCCCCGCCTCCCCCGCCTACGGGCTTGTCCCCGCCCCCGGGAGGGCAAGGATGGGTGGACTCATGAGCGCCTCCGCCGCCCTTCTTCTGCGCCTCCAAGCCGCCCAGGCCAAGGGTCAGATCTCCGCGGCCAGTCTGGCTAACGCTGGGGAATGGCTTCGCTCGGGGGCCCTGCCGGCCGAGGCGCTCGCCGCCTTGCAGGATCTCTGCGTTCAGGAGGCTTGGGCCGAACTCGAGGACCGTTTCTATAAAGGGATCGCGTTTGGCACGGGCGGCATGCGCGGCCGTACCGTGGGTCGGGTCTCGGCCGCCAACGAGCTTGATGCCCAGGGACTGCCCGTGCGCGCCGCCATCGGTTCCGCCTGCCTCAATGACATCAATGTCCTCCGCGCCGTCCTCGGTCTCTGGAAGCATGTCTCCGCCACCCAGCCCGGGGCGCGTCTGGTCGTCGCCCATGATGTCCGCCACTTCTCCCGCCACTTCGCTGAGCTCATCGCCGGCGCCTGGAGCGCGCTGGGTGGGGAAGCCTATCTCTTCGTCGGCGCCCGCTCGACGCCGCAACTGAGTTTCACCGTCCGCCACCTGGGCGCGCATGCCGGCGTGGTCATCACGGCGAGCCATAATCCTTCCCACGATAACGGCTTCAAGTGCTGCCTCGGCGACGGCGGCCAGGTCTTGCCGCCGCACGATGCCGCGATCGTCGCCGAAGTCGGTCGGCTCGGCCCCGCCGATGTCGCGCCCTACCTCGACAAAGACCTCACCGGCGTCCTCACCGTACCCGCCGCCGCCGAAGATGCTTACCTCGCTCGTCTCGCCGGCGTCGTCCTCGATCCGGAAGTCATCTCGCGCCACACGCCGAAAGTCGTTTTTACGAATGTCCACGGCACGGGCGATGTCATGGTGGTGCCGGCCTTGCGGCGCGTAGGCATCGACCCGCACGTGGTCGAGGAACAGCGCGAGCACGACGGGCGCTTCCCGACCGTCGCCTCCCCGAACCCGGAGAACGCCAGTACCTTCGCCCTCGCCCTCAAGCTCGCCGAGGAGATTGGCGCTGACCTCATCCTCGCGACCGACCCCGATTCCGACCGCGTCGGCGTGGCCTGCCCGCTGCCCGCGGGTGGCCATCGCCTGCTCAATGGCAACGAAGTCGCCGCGCTGCTCACGGAGTTCCGGATCTCCTCGCTCAAGGATGCCGGTGTCCTCCCCGAAGCGGGCTCCCTGAACGCCGCCGTGGTGAAGTCGCTCGTGACCACGCCGCTCGTCGCCGCGATCTGCGCCCGCCACGGCATCCGTTGCGTCGAGACGCTCGTCGGCTTCAAATGGATTGCCCGCAAGCTCGAGCATTGGAGCCGTCGCCTGGCCGAAGGCGCCGGCGCCGAAGCGCCAGCGCTACCGCTGCCCCGCCGTGCCCCGCTGGCGCTCCGTCATTCGACCCTCTTCCTGCTCGGTGCCGAGGAAAGTTACGGCTACCTCGCCGACGATGCCGTCCGCGACAAGGACGCCAACGCTACGGTGGTCATGCTTTGCGAGTTCGCCGCGCTCCTCCGCTCTCGCGGTCGCACGCTCCTCGACGCGTTGGACGTGCTGCACCTCCGCCATGGGGCGCACCATGAGGACCTGCTCAACCTCGCGTTCGAAGGCGCCGAGGGCGCCGCCCGCATCCGCCGCATCGTCGCCTCCTGGCGCACCGCGCCCCCGACCGTCATTGATGGCTCAAAGGTGCTCCGCGTCACGGATTATGAACGCGACAAGGTACTCGACGCCGAAGGCGAACGCGTGCCGCCCGAGGAATTCATTCTCGCCGAGCTGGCCGATGGCCGGCGCATCGCCGTCCGTGCCTCCGGCACGGAGCCAAAGGCGAAATTCTACTCGTTCACGCAGGCCGCGGTCGCCGACGCCGATGATCTCCCGGCCGCCCGCACGCGTGCCCGCCAATCCGCCCTCGCCCTCCGCGCCTGGCTCGAGACCGATGCCAAGCGCCGGGCCAAATAATTCTATGAAGATCCTACCCCTGTGTGCCTTCCTCCTCCTGGCCGGTTGCGCCAGCCCTCTCGGCGATCGCTCGTTCGTCACGGACAAGACGCCCGTCGCCGCGGCCCTCGCCGGCCAGCCCGCCGGCCAAGGTTCGTTCGAGGACCGGGTGCGCACGGCCAACGAGAAGAACGACGATCGTCTGCTCAAAGGCGATTGGCGTGCGACCAAGTCCGCCGTCGGCCCCCAGCCGTAAGGCTTACTTCGCCTTGGGCTTCAGCGGCAACTTGAGGCCCATCTGGGCGTCGAGGTAAGCCGCAAGCTGGTCGACCAAGGCTGCCGCGAACTTACGTCGGTTGGCCTCGGTGTCGCGCACCCCCTTCGAATGGCTTTCGATCTGCAGCCCCGCGAAGCCGGTGCCGGGTGCGGTGTGGGTGCGGACGTTATACCCGCCGTTGAAGTAAGGCTCACCGGGGACGGGCTTACCGAGGCTCGGCGTGGACGGGAAGCCGGCTTGCTCCAACAAGGCACCGAAACTCTGCGGTCCGTGCAGGAGCGCTGGGTAGGTGGACGGATTCTTCAGCGCAAAAAATTGTAACGTACCTTTCCGGATGAACTCCGGCTTGCTGAGGTCGGCGTCCGGCAGGCCGAGCTCATCCCGGGAATGGGCATACCCGAGTTCGAGCCGCGCATCGGCGTGGCCATGACCATGCAGGTCGATGTAAAAGCCCTGGCCGTGCTGCGCGACGACGGCCTGCTGCGCGGTCCGGATGAAGCCCTGGAAATCCTTCCAGGTCTGTTCGGTCAGCGGATGGCCGGCCGCGCCTTCGACGATCTCCCGGTTGCAGTCAATCTTGCGCCGATGGATCCGGCAGATGATCACGTGCGGGTGCTGGCCGGTGCGCGCGACGAATGCTTCGTCGATGGCCCGGGCGAGTTCCTGGGTGTTGGTGTCGAACGCGAAGGTGCCCTTCGCGCGGTCGGGGAGTTCGGACGGGCGGTCGCGTCCGCCATGCGCTGCGGATAGCACGAAGGGCAGGCTGCCGGCGATGTATTCGACGTAGTCATTGCGGCCGAAATAGGTCTTACCGGGGACGGGAGGCTCGGCGGCGCGCAGGACGGCGGCCGCCGCGAGCACGATGAAGCAGACGAGGCGGGGCATACTGTAGTCAAGCTGGCCCGACCCTTCGGGTCAAGCGGGTGGGTTCAGCGGACGGCGCCGCCGGCGAGCAGGGCGCGGACGGCGGCCTCCTCTGGCACGTCGTCCGCGGTGCTGGCCGCGCCGATGCCGTCCTGCAGGACGAAGCGCAGCTTGCCGCCGCGGACCTTCTTGTCGCGGCGCATCGCGGCGAGCATCGGTTCAAGGGAGAGCGGCGCCCGTAAGGCGGTGGGCAGGGCGTGCGACTTCAGCACGGCCACGACCTGTTCGGCCTGGGCGGCGGTGCAGTGCTTCAGCTCGGCGGAAAGGCGCGCAGCCATCACGAGCCCGATAGCGATGGCTTCGCCGTGCAGATAAGTCCCGTAGCCGGCGGCGGCTTCGACGGCGTGGCCGAAGGTGTGGCCGAGGTTGAGGAGTGCGCGTCCGCCGTGGGCACTGGTCTCGCGTTCGTCGCCAGCGACGACGCCGGCCTTGATTTCGACGCAGCGGCGGACCACGCGCGGCAGAAGCGGATGATTCCAGGCGAGCGGTGCGTTCTGCTCCAGGAGACCGAAGAGATCGGCGTCGGCGATGAGGCCGTGCTTGATCACCTCGGCCATGCCTGCGGCGAACTCGCGCGGCGGTAGCGTGGCCAGCAGGTCGGTGTCGGCGAACACGGCCGACGGCTGATGGAAGTTGCCGACGAGGTTCTTGCCGGCGCCGAGGTTGATGCCGGTCTTACCGCCGACGGAGCTATCGACCATCGCGAGCAACGTCGTCGGGACCTGGTAGAAATCGACACCACGCTGGTAGGACGCGGCCGCGAAGCCGGCGAGGTCGCCGATGACGCCGCCGCCGAGCGCAAAGACCGCGCCGTCGCGGGCCACGCCGTGGGCGGCGAGGAAATCCCAGAGGCGCGCGAGTTCGGCGGCGGACTTGGCGGTCTCGCCGTCCGCGGCCGTGGCGAGCACCGGCATTAGGCGCGCGAGCTCTGCGGCGAAACCGGACTGGGCGGCGACGACGCCGGGCGAAGTGATCGCCACGCATTTCTGACCGGCGGAGAGCCGCTGCTCGGCCGTGGCCAAGGCTTCCCGGCGCACCCCGGATCCGATGCGGACAGGGTAGGAGCGCTGGCCCAGCTGGACGGTGACGGTCTCGGCCGACATGGGTTCACGCTGGGGTGGGGCGCCCCCGCTGGCAAGACAACCTCACTCGGCCAGGCCGACGATCGAACGGGCGTAGGCCCGCGCGTCGAAGGGCTGCAGGTCGGCCGGCTGTTCGCCCACGCCGATGAAGCGGACCGGCACGCCGAGCTCGCGGACCGCGGCGACGAGCGCACCGCCGCGGGCGGTGCCGTCGAGCTTGGTCACGATCAGCCCAGTGAGGCCGACGGCTTGATGGAAGATGCGGGCCTGTTCGAGGGAGTTCGCGCCGAGCGAACCGTCGAGGACGAGCCACTTCTCATGCGGCGCACCAGCATGGGCCTTTGTCGTGACGCGCACCACCTTGCGCAACTCTTCGAGGAGGTGCGCCTTAGTATGCAGGCGGCCAGCGGTATCCAGGATGACGAGGTCCGCGCCCCGCGCGACGCCCGCCTTGACGGCATCGAAGGCCACGGCCGCGGGATCTGCGCCGGAGGCGCCGCCGACGACTTGGACGCCCAGCCGGTCGGCCCAGGCGGAAAGCTGTTCGCCGGCTGCCGCGCGGAAGGTGTCGCACGCGCCGAGCAGGCAGGTTCGGCCCTCCTGGCCCCAGCGCCAAGCGAGTTTCGCCGCGGTGGTCGTCTTGCCGGCGCCATTCACGCCGAGGAGCATAATCACGTGCGGCTTGGCGAAGGCGGGGTCGGCCACGGTCTCGCCGCCGAGCGCGCGCACGATGGTCTGGGCCGCGGCTTCGGCGGGCGAGGTTTGGCGCAGGGCGGCCTCCGTCTTCCATGCGGCGCGCACCGCTTCGACGATCTCGTCGGCCGTGGCGGGGCCGAAGTCGGCGGCGAGCAAGCGCTCGCGGAGTTGTTCGGCCGACGCGGCGTCGAGCGGCCGCGCCAGCAGGTTGGCCATGGCTTCGGCCGTACGGCTCAGGCCGGACTTCAGTCGTTCGAAGAAGCCCGCCATGGCTCAACCGCCCTCGGCTTTGCGCGGATCGCGCCCCAATTCTTCCTTATAGCTGTCGAGGATGCCGTTCACGAAACGCTTGGATTCCTCGGTCGAGAACTCCTTGGCGATATCGACGGCCTCGTTGATGCTCACCACCGGCGGGATGTCCGTGCGGCGCATCAGCTCGAAGATGGCGAGGCGCAGGATGGCGAGGTCCACGCGGGCGATGCGGCCGAAGGCCCAGTTCTTGGCGTATTTGCCGATGACCTCGTCGATGAGAGCGAGGTCGCGGATGACGCCTTGGATGAGCTCCTCGGCGAAGGCGTAGTAGTCGCGGGGCTGCGGGCGTTCGGAGAAGAAGTCGAAGAGGGCTGTGACCATGTCGGCGTGGCGCTGTAGCTCCCAAGAGCACAGGAACTGCATGGCCACGACCCGGCTGTCATGGCGGCGGTTGCGTTTGGCGGGCGGCGCGGCTGGGTCGGGCACGATCGCTTCCTCGGGTGCGATGATGGCAATCTCGATACCGGCGGGGATGTTGTGGCGGCGGAAGGCGTCGACGGTTTTCTGGTTGGAGGCGATAATCTCAATCAGGCGGCGGTGGCTGCGGATCTCCTCGCGGAGCGCCGTGCGCGGCTCCTCGACCTGCGAAGGAAGCGGGAACGGCCCCGAGATGCGCGCCCCGGTGTCGGCGACGCTGGCGACGATGTCGGCCGCGGCTTGGTCGGCCATGCGGTAGTCGACGCCTTTGATCCGGATGCGGATCTTGGCGCGCGCGGACGCGGAGATGGGCGAGTCGGGATCCATCGGTCAGTTCTGGGCGAAGGGCTCCTGGCCGCCGCGCTTCCGTTCCTCTTCCTCGACCTGATCGAGCCGCTCGCCGAGGCTGACCCGGTGACGGGCCATCGCGAGGGCGGCATGGGCGAACTCGGTGCCCCGGTCCAGCGAGCCTTGGCAGCGGGCGACGGCCTGTTCGCGGTTGTTCGTCACGACGATGCCGTTGATTATCGGGACCTCGGAGCGGATGGCCGCGTCCTGCAGGGCGTGGGCGGTCGAGTTCGCGATGATCTCATGGTGCGGGGTGTCGCCGGCGATGACGACGCCCAAGGCGATGACGCAGTCGTAGTCGCCAGTCATGGCTGACATGTAGGCGGCGTAAGGGATTTCGCCCGAGCCAGGGACGGCGAGTTCGGTGATGGCGGCGGCGGGCACGCCGGCGGCGCGGAGGCCTTTGATGGTGTTCTTCTTGAGGGCCTGGACGAGTTCGGCGTTATAACCGGCCGACACGAGGGCGAAGCGGAGTTCGGCGCCGTCGACGGCGTCAGGGATGGGCTTATCGAGGCTCATGGCGGAAGAACGAAAGGCCGATGGAGTGCGTTCCGACCCAGCCTGCAAGCGGAAAAGGCCCGGACCGGTCAGAACGGGACCTGTTCCACGATCTCGAGCCCATACCCGCCGAGGCCGACCACCTTGCGCGGGTTGTTCGTGATGAGCCGGATGCGGCGCAGGCCGAGGTGCGAAAGGATCTGGGCGCCGATGCCGTAGTCGCGCGCGTCCATCGCGCTGAGGCGGACGCCGGCTTGGTCGGCCTGCACGCCACCGAAGGGCTGGGTGACGTGGACGATGACGCCGCGCCCGGCCTTGGCCACGGCTTCGAAGCTGGCCGCGAGCGAGGTGCCCGCCCCGAAAGCGCTGCCCCGGAAAAGGTCGCCCAGCATGTTCTCGCGCTGCACGCGCACGAGCGTCGGCGTTTCGTCCGGCTGGCCGAGGGTGAAGACGAGGTGCTGGCGGCCGTCGGGCAGCGAACGGTAGACGCGCAAAGCGAATTCTCCCCACGCCGACTGAAAGGGGCTTTCGGCGACGAGCTCGACGAGGCGTTCGCGGCGGTGCCGAAACTCGATGAGCTGCGCGATGGAGATCATGCGGAGGCCGAAATTCTTCTTGAGCTCGATGAGCTCGGGCAATCTCGCCATCGAGCCGTCTTCGTTCAGGATCTCGCAGATGACGCCGCTCGGGTGCAGGCCGGCGAGGGACGCGAGGTCGACCGCGGCTTCGGTGTGGCCGGCGCGCTGGAGTACGCCACCCGGGCGGGCTTGGAGCGGGAAGATGTGGCCGGGCTGCACGAGCGCCTCGGGCTTGGCCGTCGGGTCGGCGAGGATCGCGATGGTCTTGGCGCGGTCGTAGGCGGAGACGCCGGTGGAGATTCCTTCGGCAGCGTCGACCGAAACGGCGAAGGCGGTGCGCTGCGACTCGCGGTTCTCTGGCACCATCTGGGAGATGCCGAGGTGGCGCAGCTGATGCGCGACAGTCGGGACGCAGATGAGGCCGCGCGCGTGGCGAATCATCATATTGACCGTCTCGGGCGTCGCCTTCGATGCCGCCATCACGAGGTCGCCCTCGTTCTCGCGGTTCTCGTCGTCGGTCACAATCACGAGTTTCCCAGCGGCGATATCCGCCAGGGCTTCCTCGATAGTGTCGAAGGGCTCGTTCATGAAAGTGGGAGGATTGAACTTGGTCGTAACCTCCCTCGGTGCAAGCGGGGAGATGACACCCCGACTTTAAAATCGACCGCTTTGCGTCTATTTAGCGGCGGCGGCCTTGCCTTTGCCCTTGGCGGCACCCTTGCCCTTGGCGGCGGTAGGCGCGGCCTTCATGGCTTCGGCAATCTTGCCGCGGGCTTCGCTCCAAGAGGCCTTGGGTTCGGCCTTGGCGCTCCAGATCACGAAATTGCGAAAGGTGGCGGACTGGCCAGCGCAGGTGAAGCCGGGGTTGGCCTTCTCGGCCTTAAAGAGGTCGTCGCTGCCGAAGCCGCTGATCTTACCGTCAATCGTCGCAACCATCGTGTCACCGACCATCTCGAGTACGACGCGGTGCCAGGTGCCGGCGGCGAAAGCCTGAGCCTGATTCAGGAAGATGATGCTCTTCTCGGGGCCGTCGTGATCATGGTCATCCTTCTGCACGCGGAGGGACGTCGGCGTGATCATCACGCGCGCGACATGCTCCTTGGCGTCGTTGATGCTGAGCGAGATTGACTTGGCGCCATCGAGGCGGAACTCGAAGGCGGCGACAAAATCTTGGAGCTTCACGGGCACGCGGCCGGCGGCGCCATGCATGTCGGCAGGGACCTCTTCGACCCGGATGCCTTCGGCGGTGCGTTCCCACTTACCCTTGGCGATCTTCCACTCGGCGGCCTGGACGTCTTTAGTCAGCGCATCGCTGACGATTTCCTTGTCGGGTTGGGCGAGGAGCGTGACGGGTGCGTCGGCCGCGCCGAGCGGCGACACGAGGGCAAGGAGGGCGAGGAGGCGGAGCGACATGGGGTTGTGCTTCTTGGAACAGCGCAAACCGCCGATGGTTGCGATTATTCGTAGGTCAGCTGCGCGGTCGCGTTCGTCGTGGCCGATGAAACCGTCCGGACCCAATAGGCATTGATCCAATGGGGGAACTCGAAGGTCTCCTTTGCGCCTGGGGCCAACTTGAAGCTGCGATAGGCAGCGAAGCGGCCATCACCCGCGGCGTCGAGTTCGACGGTAATCGTCGTCTCAGCGGCGCCATGGTTTTCAAGCACGAGGGTCTTCTTGTCGTAGCCGGTCATGAGGTAAGGGTCCGACGGTTTGCCGGCGGTGACGTCGCTGTTCTTCCACGGGCCACCGAAGCCGCGGGGCTTGCCGAGCTGCCAGAGATCGTCGGCCGTGCCGACCCAGACGGCGGCCTTACCGTCATCGGAGCGGATGATGTGGCGGTCTTCCTTCGCCGCTTCGGGCGAGACGCCGCTGAGTACGAGCAGCCCGCGGTAGGAACAGAAGTCATGGACGGCGGTATCACTGGTCGCAATCGGACGCATACGGATCGCGCCCTTGGCGTTGAGCGCCGGGAGTTCGTAGAAAGTGCCGTGGGCCTGGAGCATGTCGCGTTCGGTGCACACTTCGCGCGCCTTACGTAAGGCACTGCGGGCGAGCAGCGCGTCCTGAGACGGTGAGGCTGAGCGAGGCAGGCGCCAGCGCACGCCGCTCTCCTCGAAGACCACGGAGGCTCCGTCGGTGGTGACAATACCCTGCGGGATGGGCGTGTTCTTCTCGACGTAGGCGGTGGCCGCGGGGTCGGTCATCTTGGTGAGCTTGAGGTCGGCGGAGAGCTCGTAGGCCTCGCCAGTGGTGGTCTGGTCGGCCGTGATGGTCGCGTTGAGCACCGAGAGCGTGCGGAGGTTCGCCCCGCGCGTGAGGAGGAACGCGCCCTGTGAAGAGGCGGCACCGGCCTGGCTGAGTCCCTTGAAGAGTGCGGTGCGTTCGTTGCTACGGGCGTCGTTTGCGGCGTATTGGAAGGTGATGCTGGCCTTGGTGATATCGCGATCAGCCTTCGCGCGAATCCAGGCGCCGGGGATTTCGGCCGGGATCTCGATCCAGCGTGCGGCCTCATCGGCCTTGAGCGCGACCTCGCGCCAGGCCTTCCATTGACCGTCGCCCTGCGCATCGATCTCCAGCGTGAAGGTCGTGGCCGCCGCGCTGTCATGCTGCAGCTGGACGGCGCGTTTCGCGAAGCCGGCCAGTAGGAAAGGATCGGAAGGGTCGCCGGCCTGAACGGGTTCGTCCACCCAGACGCTGCCGCGGCCGATGGCCGGGCCGAGTTTGTCCGGCGCGTCGAGCGCGGTGAACCAGAGGTTGGACTGCGACTGGCCAGGGCCGGCCAGCGCGCCCTTGGCGGGACGCTTGTTCAGAAACTCGGACTTCGCGGTGTCGTCGCAGCCGAAGACCAGACGGCCCTGCCAGCGCGTGAAATCACCGATGACTTTGAGGTAGGCGGAGCGCGGTGCGATCCCGGCGGAGTGCTTCGACGTGAAGTCGGCGGGGAATTTCCAGAAGAGGCCATGCATGGTCATCAGTCGCGAGCCTTCTTCACCGATGTCGCGGATGCGCGGCCACTCGGTGTTCCAACCATGGGCGCCGTCATAAGAGTGGCTCCCTTTGGGCAGGCGGTAGCTCGTCCACTTACCGTCTTCCATCACCATCAGGATGACCGAGCGGAAATCCCAGCCGACGGTCCAAATCGGGTCCTTCGTCGGATCGGCGTTGCCGGTGAGGCCACCCGGACCGGTGACCTCGGTGAACTGGTTGCGACGGATGAGGGACCAGTTGCCTTCGCCGTTGAACGAGCCGAGGCCGCCGCTGACGATCGTCGGGTCGACGAGCGCCTTGGGGCTCCGCTCGCCGTTATTGGCGAGAATAACGAGGCCTTGGCCGGAGTAGAGTCCCTTGCCGTGGTAGCCGGACAACGTGGAGGTGATCGTCGCCGGGCTGACTTCCTCCGTCTGGCCGGGCTTCGGCTTATTCATGATCTCCTTGATGAGACCTTTCACCGCCAGCGTGCGGACATCGACTTCATAGAGGCCGTCTTCCATCGTGGCGTAATAAATCTTATTCGTCGGGTCGGTCAGGTGGCGGGCGTTGCCGGTATGGCGGCCGGGCATGAGCTTCGGCGGGATGACGCGCACTTCGCGCTCCGCGCTGATGAAGTAGGGTCCGATGATGAGCTGGTTGGACTCCTTATGGATCATGCGGTTGGCCGGCGTGCCGCCGACGCTTTCCGGGCGGACGATCTGTTGCAGGTCTGGCGTGATTTCGTAGAGCTTGTCGCTCGAGCCGTAGGGCAGGTGCGGTCCATAGGTGATGACCCAGAGACGGTCAGCCCACGGCACCACGGCACCGGTGCCGCATTCGCCCTCGTTATTAAAATAGGCGAGCTCGGGGTAGATGCCGGACCATTCTTGCGGAGCGGCGGGCGAGGGGACGGCCAGCGCGCCCAGCGCGAGCGCAGCGAGCGTGCGGAAACGTAACGGGGTCATGCCCCAACTTTTCCTACCGCCTTAGGGTTAGCAAGTTTAGGATAACGCCCGCAGCAAGAAGACGAGGACCAGCCAGGCCGCCAGCAGCGCCGCGGGGAGGCCGAGGAGTCGGGCCAGGCTTTTGGATTGGGCCTGCGTCAGGAAAGCCAACGCGAGGAGCGCACCGCCAGCCGGTCCGAGCCAGCGATACGGGAGCGCCAGTTCCAGGTTCACGGACGGCACGAGCGCGCACACCTGCGCAATCCACGTCATCAAGTGGAGCAGCCCGGCCGCGGCGCCGTTGAGCCACATCGCTGGCCAAGCCAGCCAATCGCTTACGCTGCACGCGACGGACGCCATTCCGAGCATCAGCGGAATCTCCGAGAGCGGCACCAGGATGAGATTTACGAAGACCCCGCCCCAGCTCGCCGTTCCGAAGAGACCGAGCGTCAGGGGTGTACCGGCGAGCGTCGCCGCGAGCGAGACGCAGAGTCCGCCCAGCAGGAAGCGCCGCGCGTGCCCCCGCAGTCCGGGGGTCGTACTCTGCGCGCTGGGCGGCGTGAGGCGCTCCGCCTCCGTGGGTTGCGCGCACAGCTCCGCGGCCGGACCGCCGGCCGCGATGATGCCGAGTACGGCCGCATAACTGAGCTGGAAGCCAGCGTCAGCGCAGGCTTCCGGCGAGAGGATGAGCGTGACGGCGCAGGCGAGGGCCAGCGACTGCAAGGCCGGCGTATCGCGTTCGCCCGCGCGCCCGCCCCAGAGGAAGGCCGCCATGATCCAGGCGCGGACCGACGACGGTGATGCGCCCGTGACCTGGACGTAGAGCCAGAGGAGCGCGAGGATGACCAAGCCCGCCGGGAGTTCCGGTAGGCGCGCCCGCTTGGCGAGCCAGAGTAAGGCCGCGGCCATACCGGCAATGTGCAGGCCGCTGATGGCGAACAGGTGCAGCGTGCCGGTCGCCGCGAACGCCTCCTTGGCCTCCGCCGGGAGCAACGCCGTGCGCCCCATCATCGTCGCGGCGAGCAACGCGCCCCCTTCCGGATCATCCCAAGGCATGAAGCGTAGCCAGGCCTCCAGCCGGTGTTGCTGGGTCTGCCGCCAGACCGCGAAGCGCGAGGGCGGCGCGAGTTCACCGAGTACGCGTCCGCCGCGCAGCTTGAGCGTCGCGCCCTGCGAGCGGAGCCACGCATCGTAGCCCGAGACCTCCGCCGGTATCGCGGTGAGTCCGCCGGCAATCATCAGTTCGGCGCCTTCGGCCGGGCAGTCGCCGCGGGCGGAGAGGGCGAGGCGCCGGCGGAAGAGCGGGCCGTCGCGATCGGTGATCCAGCCAAGTCCGGTCCAGCCATCACCCTCCGCGCGCGGCGTCGCGCGTTCGATGAGGACGGGTAGTTCCACGAAAGGCCGCCGGATAATCGCTGGCGACTGCGGTGGCGTCCGCAGCTGGTGCCAAGCCGCGCCCAAGCTCGTGCCGGCGACGGCGAGCGCGACGAGGGCGAACCGCGTCCGGCGCCTCCCCAGCCAAGCGAGCGAGGTGGCGAGCAGTCCGATGAGCAACCAAGGCCCGGGCGACACGCCGTGCAGGGCATCGAGCGAGCAACCGAGCAGGAGGGGGAGGGCGAGCCAGAGCGCCGGGCAGTGCCCGAAGCGATCGTGGGTTAGGGAGTCTTGCTCCAGGGGGTCGGGCCTTGCCATGCGCGGAGGCCTTGGCCTCCGAGAGACAGGGACCGGACCTCCGCCGTGAGCGAAATCCAGGAGGGGTGCTTGGCGAGGAGCGGGTCCTGAAGTAGATTACCCAGGGGGATTACGACAAACGACCGGGAGGACCACCTCGGGTGGGGCAGGGTGACCATCGGGCTATTCCAAACCCCTCCTTCATAGAAGAGCAGGTCGATGTCCAAGGTCCGGGGGCCATTGCGGTTCACGGATCGTTGCCGACCAAGGCCCTCCTCGATTTTCGCAGTTTCGGTCAGTAATTCGTCTGGGTTTAAATCACAAATAATTGCTAAACAGAGGTTTAGGAAATTTGGTTGGTCGGCATAGCCCACCGGGTCGGTATCGATGGCTTCGGAAATGGCCATGACTCGCACGCCGGGCAGCCCGCGCAGCTGGGAGATTGCCCGCCCGAGCAGAGCGGACCGGTCGCCGAGGTTGCTGCCTAAGCCGAGGATATATTGGAGGGGAGTCCTGCTCACACCCGCTCGCGGCGTATCTTGACCGAAATGGAGTCGAATTCGGCGGCCACCGGAGCGAAGGGTTTGTTGACCTCGACGGTGACGGCCTTGACCACCATGAAAGTGCCCAGAATTCGCGCGGCGATTTGCTGGGCCAAGGTCTCGATGAGGTAGACTGGCTTGCCGGTCAGCTGCCCCTCGACCTCGCGGATCACGTCGGCGTAATTGACGGTCAGCTTGAGGTTATCGGCCGCGGCGGCCGGACGGGTGTCGATTTCCAGGTCCACGGAGACGGTGAAACGCTGGCCCAGACGCTTCTCTTCGGGGAGCGCGCCATGGTGCCCGAATGACTTGATGCCAGAGATTCTGATGATGTCCACGCCCTGATGAAGGCCCGCTCGGGACAACCCTGCAAGCGCCTTCCCGTGGGGCGCCCGCAAATGTGAGAAGTCCCCACTTGACCACCCTTCCCGCCGCCATTGAGTCGGCGGAAGACTATGCCCAAGAGGACCGATATCCGCTCAATCCTCATCATCGGCTCGGGGCCCATCATCATCGGCCAAGCCTGCGAATTCGATTATTCCGGCACCCAAGCTTGCAAGGCGCTCCGCGAGGAAGGCTACCGGGTCATCCTGGTGAACTCGAATCCGGCGACGATCATGACCGATCCAGAGACGGCGGACGTCACTTACGTGGAGCCGCTGACGGTCGAGTCCGTGGAACGGATCATCGCCAAGGAGAAGCCGGACGCGCTCCTCCCCACGCTCGGCGGCCAGACGGCGCTCAACCTCTCGCTCAAGCTCGCGCGTACTGGCGTCCTCGCCAAGCATGGCGTCGAACTCATCGGTGCGAAGGAGGCGGCGATCGAACGCGGCGAAGACCGCGAGATCTTCAAGAAGCTGATGATTGAAATCGGCCTCGACGTGCCTCGCTCCCGCGTGGTCAAGACGCTCGACGCCGCGCGGGAGACCGTCGCCCTCATCGGCGGCGAATTCCCCGTCATCATCCGTCCGTCCTACACGCTCGGCGGCACCGGCGGCGGCATCGCCTACAATAAGGAGGAATTCGAGCGCATGGCCCAGGCCGGCCTCGACGCCTCCCCCGTCCACGAAGTCCTCATCGAGGAATGCCTCCTGGGTTGGAAGGAATACGAGATGGAAGTGATGCGCGACCACAAGGACCAGTGCGTCATCATCTGTTCGATCGAGAACTTCGACCCGATGGGGGTGCACACCGGCGACTCCATCACCGTCGCCCCCGCCCTCACGCTGACCGACAAGGAATACCAGCTGATGCGCGACGCCTCGTTCGCGGTCATCCGCGCCGTCGGCGTCGAGACCGGCGGTTCGAATATCCAGTTCTCCGTCAATCCGGCCAACGGCCGCATGATCGTGATTGAGATGAACCCGCGCGTCTCGCGCTCGTCCGCCCTCGCCTCCAAGGCCACGGGCTTCCCGATCGCGAAGATCGCCGCCAAGCTCGCCGTGGGCTACTCGCTCGACGAGCTGCAGAACGACATCACCAAATCGACGCCGGCCTGCTTCGAGCCGACGATTGATTACGTCGTCACCAAGATCCCGCGCTTTACGTTCGAGAAGTTTGTCGGCGCCGACACGACCCTGACCTCGGCGATGAAGTCCGTCGGCGAGGCGATGGCCATCGGCCGCACGTTCAAGGAGTCCTTCCAGAAGGCGCTCCGTTCCCTCGAGATTGGCGCTTGGGGCTTCGGTTGCGGCGGCAAGTTCGGCGACGCGGCCTTCACCGACCTCACCGAGATCCGCGCCCGCCTCGCTCGCCCGAATCCGGAACGGCCGTTCTTTGTCCGCTACGCGATGCTCGCCGGCCTGACCGAGAAGGAGATCTTCGACCTCTCCAAGATCGACCCGTGGTTCCTGCGCCAGCTGCGCGGCATCGTCGACCTCGAGCTCGCCCTCAAGGCCGCCGGTAAGACCATCGGCGCCGACTTGCTTCGCCAGGCCAAGGAAGCCGGCTTCGCCGACCGCCAAATCGCCCACGCGACTGGCCTCGCGCCTGCCACGGTCTACTCGCAGCGTAACGCCGCTGGCATCAAGACGGTCTTCCGCCTCGTTGATACCTGCGCCGCGGAGTTCGAATCCTTCACACCTTATTTCTACTCCACCTACGGCGACGAGTCCGAGGTCCGCCCGTCCCCGAAGAAAAAGGTGATGATCCTTGGCGGCGGTCCGAACCGCATCGGTCAGGGCATCGAGTTCGACTACTGCTGCGTGCACGCCTCCTACGCGCTGCGTGCCGCGGGCTATGAGACCGTGATGGTGAACTCCAATCCCGAGACGGTCTCGACTGATTACGATACTTCCGACCGCCTCTACTTTGAGCCGCTCACCCTCGAGGACATTCTCGAGATTTACCGCACGGAGCAGTGCATCGGCGCAATCGTCCAGTTCGGCGGCCAGACCCCGCTCAACCTCGCCGCGGATCTCGAAGCCGCCGGCGTGACCGTCGTCGGCACCTCGCCCGCGAGCATCGCGCTCGCCGAGGATCGCCAGCAGTTCAAGGACATCCTCATCGAGCTCGGTATCCGCCAGCCAGTCAACAAGACCGCGCTCTCGGCCGAAGAAGCTTACCAGGCGGCCGAGGAGATTGGCTTCCCGGTCCTCCTCCGTCCTTCGTTCGTGCTCGGCGGCCGCGGTATGTTCATCGTCTACGGCATGGACGAGTTGAAGTCCGTCGTCCGTGAGGCCTTCGACGTCGCCCCGGGCAAGCCGGTGCTGCTCGACAAGTTCCTCGAAGACGCCATCGAGCTCGACGTCGACGCGATCTCCGACGGTGAGACCACCGTCATCGGCGGCATGCTCGAACACATCGAACACGCGGGCGTGCACTCCGGCGACGCCGGCATGGTGCTGCCTCCGCACTCCCTCTCGCCGGCCTTGGTCGACGAGGTCCGCCGCATCACCCATTCTCTCGCTCAGCGCCTCCAGGTGATTGGCCTGATGAACATCCAGTTCGCGATCAAGGACGGCATCGTGTTCATGCTCGAAGTCAACCCGCGCGCCTCACGGACAATCCCGTTCGTGTCCAAGGCCATCGGCGTGCCGCTGGCCAAGCTCGCTTCGCTCTGCATGCTCGGCGCCAAGCTCAAGGACCTCGGCTTCACCCGCGAGATCCGTCCGCCCTATTGGTCCGTCAAGGAATCCGTCTTCCCGTTCAGCCGGTTTCCCGGCGCCCCCGTCGCGCTCTCGCCCGAGATGCGCTCCACCGGCGAGGTTATGGGTTGCGACGACGACCTCGGCATGGCCTACGCCAAGGCCCAGATGGCCGCGCAGCCGGCGCTTCCCGTCGCCGGCAACGTCTTCCTCTCGGTCAAGGATCGCGATAAGGATGGCGCTGTGGCCGTTGCCCGCGACCTGGCCTCGCTCGGTTTCAATATCTACTCCACCAGCGGTACCGCCGCGGCCATCGAAGCCGCCGGCGTCAAGGTCACGAAGCTGGGCAAGATCTCCGAAGGCGCCCGCCCCAACGCCCTTGACCTGCTGAAGAACGGCCAGCTCCAGATGATTGTGAACACCGCCGCCGGCATGCTGCCGCGCAAGGACGAGAACGCGATGCGCGCCGAGGCCGTCCTGCGGGGGGTCTACATGGCCTCCACGATGAACGCCGCCCGGGCCGCCGTCCTGGGTATCCGTTCCCTACGCGAACACCCCTTGACGGTATGTTCTTTGCAAGAGCATGCAAAGGTGCTTCCCAAGCAGGCCTGATTCAGCCAGACTCACCCTTCCCATGAAATACCCCGTCCTCGCCGCGTTGGCAGTCGCCGTCGCGTCCCTCCATGCCGCCGAAGAGGCGAAGCCCGCCGCCGTCGCCCCTCCTCCCCCCGCAAAAATCGTGAAACCGCTCACCCCCGATCAAGTCAAACTGGCTTGGACTATGCTTGGCTACTCCATCGCCAGCCAGTCCCCCATGCCGCAAGTGAACTCTCAGCTCGAGCTCACCGACGAGGAGATCGAACTCTTCCTCGCCGGCGTGCGTCAGGCGATCCGCGGCGATAAGCCGAAATTCGACCCCGCCGAGATCGGCGAAGGAGCCGACGCCATGTTCCAGGACCGCGTCAACGCCAAGGCCGGTAAGTGGGGCAAGCAGAACGACGAGTTCCTCGCCAAGATTGATGCCGATAAGTCGGTGACGAAGACCGCCTCCGGTCTCCGCTACAAGATTCTCGCCCCGGGTTCCGCCGTTAAGCCGACCGCGGCTTCCACGGTGAAGTGCCGCTACGAAGGTAAACTCGTTGACGGTAAAGTCTTCGATTCGACCAAGACCCGTAACAATGAGCCCTCGGAGTTCCCCCTTAGCGGCGTCATTCCGGCCTGGACCGAAGGGGTCCAGCTCATCGGCGTCGGTGGCAAAATCGTCCTCTATTGCCCGGCCGCTATCGCCTACGGCGACCAGGGCCAGGGCCCGATTCCTGGCAAGTCGACCCTCGAGTTCGAGGTCGAGCTCGTCGAGATTTCCAAGGACAAGTAAGGGCGGTTTCCAGTCCTTAATGCGCGGCGCACCACAAGGTGCGCCGCTTTGCTTTGCAGTGGGAACAAACACCCTGCTATGAATGACTTACCTTTGTTCATGCGTTATGTCCTCACACTGGCGTTTCTGACCGCGGCGTCGCTTCCCGGCGCCGAGCCGGCTGCGCCGGTGTCTGCAGCGACCGTGCCCGCCCGCCCGCTTTCGCTGGGCAACGCCATCGATCGGACCCTCCTCCATAACCTCGGCCTGACCGTCACGCGCCTCGACGTCTTGCGCTCGTTGGACGCAGTCGAGGTCTCCGCTGGGATCTTTGACCTGAATCTTTCCTCGACCACCCGCCTCAGCGGCAGCCGTTCCCCGCTCGATGTCGCCAATGGCGACCCGGCCGCCCGTCTGCAAGACACCGATCTGGCGCTCAATCAGCGATTCTCCTGGGGCGGCACCCTTTCCGTCGGCGCTGGTCTCATGCGGAGCTGGGACGATTCGGGCGGCCTCGCGACCGCCTCCCGCTTCGATCTCGGCACGAACATCGCCTACACGCAGCCGCTCCTCGCCGGAGGTTGGCGCGCGGTGAACCTCAGCGCGCTCATCTCCGCGCGCCAGGCGGCCGCTCGCAGCCGGCTCTCCCTGCGCGCGGCTTCGCTCGACCTGATCCGCGACACCGAGGTCGCTTACTGGTCTCTCGCCGGTGCCCGCACCCTCGTCGCCCTGCGTGAAACCAGCCTGCGCTCCGCCGAATCTTTGCTCGCACTGATTCGCGCCAAGCGTTCGCTCGGCGATGCCACGGTGCTCGAAGAGCTGCAGGCCGAAGCCGATGTCTCCAGCCAACGCGTCTCCGTCCTCAACGCCCGGCAGTCCCTCGACGGCGCCGAGATGAACCTGCGCCGGCTTCTCGGCCAAGGCGATGCCGCCGCGGTCGAACAAACTTTGTTGGTCGACGAGCTACCCACGGGAGCGGTCACGCCGGCCCCCGCTTTCGCTGCGTGGATCCGCACGGTCGCCGATTTCGATTTTGGCGCCGCCATCCAGCTTTCCAACATCGCGCAGGCGGAAGCCAGCGTCGCGCAGGCCGAGCAGAACGACCAGCCAAGCCTCGATCTCTCCGTCGGCAGCACGCGCTATGGTGCAGCGGGCGGCGTCGGCGCCGGTGTCGGCGGCGGCTACGATAATTATCGCCTGCAACCCGGCTGGAATAATTACGCCGAACTGAGGCTGAGCTTCCCGCTCGGCTTCCGCGAGTCCGAGGCGACCCTACGTTCCGCTCAGCGCGCTCGCCGCCAGGCCGAGCTCCGCCTAGCCGACGTGCGCCAGAATCTCGTCTTCACCGCCCGCGCTTCTTGGCGCGAACTCGAAGCGGCCCGGGCCCGCGTCGAAGCCGCCACGTCCTCGCTCGAACTCCAGCGCAAGGCCTACGAAGGCGAACGCGCCCGTTATGACGCCGGCCAGTCCGACGTCCTTCGGGTCCTGCAGGCTCAGGCCGCGCTGGATTCCGCCCAGCTCAACTGGGTGCAGGCGCTGCTCGACGCGCGCGGAGCCTCCGCCAAAGTCGCCCGCCTCGACGGCTCTCTCCTCGGACGCCACGGGTTCACGATGGACGCCATCGAACAGAAGATCGGCGCCGGCCTCGGCGCCGAGGACCCACTCCCCCCGCCTCTTGTCCCATGAAATTCCTTAAGCCCCTCGTCCTTCTCGCCGCTATCGGCGGACTCGCTTTCGCCTTTTGGCCCGTTCCGAAGGATAAGGGCCGCATGACCGGCAAATTAAATTTCGAGGCCAAGGCCGAGAAGCGTGATATCCGCGAGACGGTCGAGGCCGCCGGTTTCGTGCGCGCGGTCATCTACAGTAACGTCCGCGCCGAGGTCAGTGGCAAACTCCAGAAGCTCTACGTCGCCACTGGCGACATGGTGAAGCGGGACCAGATCCTCGCCGAACTTGATCCAGTCTTGGCCAAGGCGGATGAAGACGAGGCCCGCCGTAACGTGCAGCTTCAGCGGTTCACCCTCGAGCGGATCACCCGCGACCTGCGTCGTTCCGAAACCTTGCGCGAGAAGGGTTTCGTCTCGGAACGTGAAATGCTCGATGCGCGTACCGCCTATGAAGTCGCCAAGCTGCAGGGCGAGATCGCTCAGTCGCGCCTCGACAAGGCCACGGAGAATGTCAGCCGGACGGTCATCCGCGCCCCGCACGACGGCCAGGTCTCCGACTGCGTGATCGTCGAAGGCCAGATCGTCATCGGCGCCCAATCCATCAACAGCGGTACGCTCATCATGACGGTCTCGGACACTTCTGTCCTGCGCGTCGATGTCAGCCTCAACGAGTTCGCCGCCACGCGTGTCGAGGTCGGCAAGGACGCGCTCGTCACCTTCGACTCGATCCCCAGCCTCCGTAAGTCTGGCAAGATCACCTTCATGACCCCGTTTGGCACTCCCGACGCGAAGGTGCCCGACCTCCGCATCTTCCCAACGCAGGTCTCTTTTGCGGCCGGCGACGGCGTCCGTCCCGGCATCAGCGCCAACGTCACCGTCACCGTCGACAGCGTCAAGGACTGCGTCGCTGTGCCGCTGTCCGCGGTCTTCGTCGACGGCGCCGACCGCGTCATCTATGTGCGCGACGGTGGCGGCGAGTGGGCGGCCCGCAAGGTGAGGCTCGGCCTCAGCGACGCCGGCTGGACGCAGGTCAGGGAAGGGGTCACGCCCGGCGATGTGGTCAGCCTGATCCGGCCCGCCGTGAACCGCTGAGATGACCCCGCTCATCGCCATCCGCGGCCTCCGCAAGACCTACCTAATGGGGGACGAGAACATCCACGCGCTCGCGGGTGTCGACCTCGACTTTCAGGCTGGTGAATTCGTGGCCATCCTCGGGCCGTCGGGTTCCGGCAAGTCCACGTTGATGCACATCCTCGGCTTCATGGACACCCCCTCCGAGGGCAGCATCGTGTTCGACGGCCGGGAGGTCGCCGTGCTCGCGCCGGACCTGCGGGCCTGGTATCGTTCCAACCGGGTGGGCTTTGTCTTTCAGTCCTTCAATCTCCTCCCTCGCCTGACGGTTGAGGAGAACGTGGCGCTCCCGCTCCTCTATCGCGAGGGCTCCGTCCCGGCGGCCAATCTGATCGCTGCCCGGGCGGCGCTCGAGCGCGTCGGGATGTCGCACCGGCTCGACCATCTCCCCAGCCAGCTTTCCGGCGGCGAACGCCAGCGCGTCGCCATCGCCCGCGCCATCGTGGGGTCGCCTTCGATCATCTTCGCCGACGAGCCGACGGGTAACCTCGACGTGAAGAACATCGACCGCATCCTCGATCTGCTGGGGTCGCTAATCAAGGAGGGCATCACGGTGGTGCTCGTCACGCACGACCTTTCCGTCGCCGAGAAGGCCCACCGCGTCATCTCGATGCGTGCCGGCCTCGTCCACGAGGACCGCTCCCGATGAAGCTCTATACCCGGCTTCGTCCCGCGGTCGTCAACGGCCTGCGCGAGCTCCAGGCCAACAAGGTCCGGTCTCTGTTGTCGATGTCGGGTATCATCCTCGGCGTCGCCTCGCTGGTGGCGATGGTCACTGTCGTCCAGGGGATGGTCGGTAATTTTCGGCAGTTCGTCGACGCCTTGGGCGGCATCGAGAAGATCACCGTCACGCGCGAACAGCTTCCCAAGGAGCAGGAGCACCTAGCCGAACTTTCTGAGGGCATCACCCTGCGGGATGTCGAGCGTCTCCGTCGGACGGTGCCGCTGGTCGAGAATATTTCTCCCGAAGCCCGTGTCGGCTACGAGCGTCTGGTCGTCGAGGGACGGGAGACGAGCACTTATGTCACCGGTGTCTCGGCCGATTACCTGCCGGTCGCCAAGCGCTGGGTGGACCCCGGCTTTGGCCGCTTCATCAGCGACCTCGACGGGCTGAACATGAACGACGTCATCGTACTCGGCTCCGCCGTCGTGCCCGAACTTTTCAGCCCCAACCAGGACCCGATCGGCCAGGTGGTGAAGCTGCGCGGCCGCCGATTCACGGTCATCGGCGTACTCAATAACATCGAGGGGACAGGCATGCAGATTCGTTCGGCCAACTCGCGCAGCTCCGGCAACTCTTGGCGCTGGCGCAATAGCGGGGCCTTCATCCCTGTCCTGACCGCGCAGGTGAAATTCCTTGGCAATGACCGTCTCAGCGGCCTCGGCCTGCGTATCCGCAACCCCTTGCAGCTGCAGGACGCCGTCGAGCAGACCGAGCGCACGCTCCTCACGGCCCACAAGGGCCTCCGCGATTTCGCGATCTCGACCAACGAGCAGGTCCTCGAGGATTTCCGTAAGACGGAGGTAGCGTTCAAGCTTTCGTTGGGCGGCGTCGCCGGCATCTCCTTGTTCGTGGGCGGCATCGGCATCATGAACGTCATGCTGGCCTCCATCAACGAGCGCATCCGCGAGATCGGCGTGCGCAAGGCCGTCGGCGCCCGCGGTTCCGACCTCTTCCTGCAGTTCCTGGCCGAAGCCGCGGTGATCTCCGTCGTCGGGGGCATCATCGGCCTGGTGGTCTCGATGGGGATTGTCGCCTTGATGAACTATATCCTCATGCAGGCGCTTCCGACCGGCGCCGTCGCCACCTTGGATTGGGCAATCATGGCCCAGGGTCTCGGTTTCTCCGTTGTCGTGGGGCTCGTCGCCGGCGTCTATCCCGCCCTCCGCGCCGCTTCGCTCGACCCGATCGAGGCTCTACGTCACGAATAATTTTCCCCCGATGAAACCAACGCTCCTCGCCAGTCTCTTGTTTGTCGCGCTCGCCGCCGAACCGCTTGCCCCGGTGGCAGTCTGGCATGGCACTCCGCCGGCCGAAACCTTGAAGCTCAAGCCTGGCTCTGACCCTAAGGGTACGATCAATCCTAAGACTTTGGGACGCACCGATGTCTTTACGCCGGAGTTTGTGCCCTGGCCGGCCGCGAAGCCGAATTCCCCGATTGTCATTATTTGTCCGGGTGGCGGTTATGGCGGACTCGCTGAACAGCACGAGGGCGTCACGGTCGCCGAAAGGCTCAATGCCCTCGGTTGCGCCGCTGTGGTGCTTAAATACCGCGTGCCGCGTCGCGACCCAGAGAAACCTTGGATCGTGCCCGTGATGGATGCGCGCCAGACGGTCGAGATTGTCCGCGCTCGCGCCGCCGAGTGGAACGGTAACCCGGCTAAGGTCGGCATTCTCGGGTTTTCAGCGGGTGGCAACTTGGCCGCCCGCGTCGCCTACTCGCCCGCCGAAGAGGGTGCGGCTCGGCCTAATTTCGCTGTCTTGGTTTACCCGGCCTATCTCTTCGTGAAGGATGAGCCTGCGAGCACCCTGCGCGATGGATTGGATGGCGTGATTCCGCCGCCGGGCTCCGGTAAGCCCGTGCCGGCGTTCTTCGCCCATAGCGCGGATGATAAATACCCCGCCGAAGGCTCGATGGCGCTAGCCAAGACGCTCAAGTCGATGGGGGGCTCCGCCGAAGTCCACGTCTGGGCCAAGGGCGGTCACGGCTGGGGCGCTTCGAATCGCTGCCTCGCCGCGCTTCGCTGGACCGACCTTCTCGGCGAGTGGCTGAAGGACCAAGGGTTGTTGGTGCCCTGAGCTGCGGCTTAGGTAGGCACAAAAAAGCCGCCCGGGTGGGCGGCTTACTTTTTGCTCGGTTGACGCTTAGAAGTTGAAGCGAAGTCCGGCGACCGCGTCCCAGCTGGTGATCGTCGCCTTGGGGCCGTTGGCGAGTTCCTGGACGCCATGGAGCCGGGAGTTCTGGGCGGTCAGCGTGAACTCGATATCCGGGGAGACCGGGATGGCGATACCGGCGAAGAGTTTCGTGGCGAGGGCGTCTTTGGTGTGGATGCTGGCGCCTTCGAAGCGAGCGGCACCGATACCGGCCCCGATGAACGGGCGGATACCGCCTTGGGGGGAGAGGTTGTAGGTCAGGTCCAGGGTGGCGCTGAGGGCCCGGGCATCGACGTTCGTCGCCTCGAACAGGTTCTTGCGCGCGAGGTTGAGGCCGAGGTGGTACTCGTTGTTGAGCTGGCCGCCGATACCGACCCCGACGATATTGGAGTCGTCGTAGGAATTCTGGAATCGGGAGGTGCCGACGTTGATGTCCAGGGTGTAAGCCTGGGCGGCGGTAGCCGCGGTGAGGAGGGCGAGGGTGCTGAGGGTTTTCATGGGGGGGAGGGTTACTCTAGGCGGCGGGGGTGGGCTGTAAAGGGGTAATGCTTATTTGGCGGGAATCAGCTCGATGCTGGTGATTTCCACGCGTTCGGTGGGGGTGGAACGCTCTTGGCCGACGCAGGCGATGCCGGCGATTTTGTTCAGCGTCTCCTCGCCGGCGACGAGCTTGCCGAAGGCGGTGTATTTATTATTCAAGAAGTCGGCGTCGCCGTGGCAGACGAAGAACTGGCTGCCGGCACTATCTGGGTCGCTCGAGCGGGCCATCGACAGCACGCCTTTCTCGTGCTTTCGGTTATTGAACTCGGCCTTGACCTGGTAGCCCGGGCCGCCGGTACCAGGGGCACCGCGGGCGCCAATCTTGGAATTCGGGCAGCCGCCTTGGATCATGAAGCCCTTGATGATGCGGTGGAACGCCGTGCCGTTGTAGAAGTTCTCGCGGGAGAGCTTCAGGAAATTTTCCACGGTGCGCGGGGCGACGTCGGGCCAGAACTCGACGGTCATGTCTCCGTAATTGGTGTGGATGATAGCACGAGGGGTGCCGGCGACGGGGTCTTTCATTTGAACTTGGTTGTTGTTGGAGAAAAGGGGCAGGGCGACCATGACGGCCAGCAGGCAGAGGGAGAGGGTCTTCATGGCTTTATGCCAAAACACCCCGCCCGTCCCCGCAATCTCAAACCTCCGCTTGCCAGCCCCCCCGTCGCGGGACAGGTTCGCTCTCCACATGCACCTGACCGTCAACGATGAGCCTAAGGAGACCGCCGCCCGGACCCTAGCGGATCTGCTCGCCGAACTGGGCGTCGCCCAGGAGCCGGCCGTCGCCGCCGCGGTCGACGAACAGGTGGTGCCCCGTTCCCGGTGGTCCGCCCACCCCCTCGCCGAGGGTGCCCGCATCCTTGTCATCCGCGCCGCCCAAGGCGGCTGATCTCTCATGTTCAAATTCATCAAAGGACTCTTCGTCAGCGAGCCGGAAGCTCCGGCCCCGGCGAACCTCGTGCTCTTCACGCCCAACGATGGCAGCTGGGACCCCAAACAGGTCCGGCGGCTCTTTGACGCCGGCCTCGGCCGGCTCCATGTCCAAGTCCGCAAGGATTGGGAGCGGCGCCATTACGAGCAGTTCCTTCGCGCGATTCCCGAAGTATTCTGGCCGCGCATCGTCCTGGGCGAGGAACCGGAACTCGTCGAGGCACATGGTCTCGGCGGCTTCCAGATGCACCCCGGCGAACGCATCCCGCGCCGCTGGCCCAAGCAAGCCGTCGTGAGCGCGAAGTGTCATGATTACGACGAACTCCGCTCGACCGACAAGGGCTGTGGATATGTCTTCCTGACGCCGATCTTTGAGTCGGTCTCCAAGAAGGACCATCGCCCCCGCCGCACGCTGCGCGAATACGAAGTCATCCTGCAGCGCTGGAAGTCCGAAGGCGGTGCCCCCGTGTACGCCCTCGGCGGCATCACGCCGAAGAACGCCGGGCAGGCCCGCGCGATGGGCTTCGACGGTATCGCCTTCATCGGGTCGGTCTGGAAGCAGCCTGACCCCGTCCGCGCGTTCCTCGACCTCGAGCGCGCCTGGTGCGGCAAGGATGCGCGCAAGCTGAAGCGCAAGTATTAGGCCGTGCTCCCTCGCCTGCAGTTCCTGACGCTCGATGCCTCGCCGCTCACGCACCGGGCACAGGCCCTCGCAGCCCTCGAAGGGGGTGTGCGTTGGATTCAACTCCGTACGAAGCATCTCCCCGAAGACGTTTGGATCGCCGAGGCCGTGGCCATCGCCGAACTCTGTCGCGACTTCGGGGCGCTCTTCGTCGTGAACGATTCGCCACAGGTGGCGCTCCGCGCTGAGGCCGACGGCGTCCACCTCGGCGGCGCCGACGCCTCACCGGCCGCCGCCCGCGCCCTGCTCGGCGAATCCGCGATTGTGGGCGTGACGCTCAACGAGCCGACCCACGTCGCCCGCTCCGCCGGCGTGCGGATCGATTACGCGGGCGTCGGCCCGGTCCGTCACACAGCGAGCAAGCAGAAGCTCGCGGCAATCCACACGCCCGAATCCCTCGCGGCCCTCATCGCGGCCGCCGCGCCGTCGCCGTGCTTCGCGATCGGCGGCGTCACCGCCGCCGATTGGCCAGAGCTCCGCGCCCTCGGCGCTCACGGGATCGCCGTCAGCGGCGCCATCGCCTTGGCCGCCGACCCGATTTCCGCCGCGAAAACGTTGGTCGAAGCGGTGTCTGCCTAGGTTTCGGATGCGAGGGCTGGACAAGCCCGCCTCGGTTCGGATTGTGCAAGTAACGATGTCCTCGCTCCGTATCGCCGACCGTACCTTCGCTTCGCGCCTCTTCACCGGCACGGGCAAGTACGCTTCCGCCGCGCAGCTCCGTGCGGTGCTCGACGCCTGTGGCGCCGAGGTCGTCACGATGGCCATCAAGCGCGTGCGCTTCGGCGCGGCGGATGATGGCATCCTGTCTGCGCTGGATCCGAAGAAGCACCTCATCCTGCCCAACACCTCCGGGGTGCGCACGGCCAAGGAGGCGATCTTCGCCGCTGAACTCGCCCGCGAAGCCCTCGGCACTTCCTGGCTGAAGCTCGAAATTCATCCGGATCCGAAGTATCTGATGCCCGATCCGATCGAGACCCTTGAGGCTTGTCGCGAACTGGTGAAGAAGGGTTTCACGGTCCTGCCCTATATTCACGCCGACCCGGTCCTGGCCAAGCGGCTCGAAGAAGTCGGCGCCGCCGCGGTCATGCCGCTGGGCGCGCCGATCGGCTCGAACCGCGGGCTGCTGTCGCGTGATTTCCTCCGCATCATTATCGAACAGGCCCGCGTGCCAGTCATCGTCGACGCCGGCTTGGGCGCGCCTTCGCACGCCGCCGAAGCCCTCGAGATGGGCGCGGATGCCGTCTTGGTGAACACCGCGATCGCTTCCTCGGGCGATCCCATCGCGATGGCCCGCGCCTTCCGCCTGGCGGTCGAAGCTGGTCGCTCTGCTCGCGAGGCGGGCTTGGGTGTCGGTTCTGATAAGGCCGAACCGACCTCGCCCCTCACGGGTTTCCTCGACTGACCGATGGCCGCCAAGCCCGGCAGGATGCGCGCGGACGAATTGCTGCTGAAGCTTTCGCTCGCCCCGACCCGCTC
>Ga0209768_10000466_pt1 | contig 27670 bp, 33 predicted proteins | sample LauGreSBDMM110SD_3_FD_187564 | JGI IMG/M metagenome (GOLD analysis project Ga0209768, IMG submission 187564) | Freshwater lake microbial communities from Lake Michigan, USA - Sp13.BD.MM110.SD (SPAdes) (version 2) | ecosystem: Environmental > Aquatic > Freshwater > Lake | place: Lake Michigan... | reverse complement strand
CCTGCCATATTCAGCTTCAATGGCAAATGACTGCTTTGCCCACCATATACTTTATTACCCACTTGTCTTTTTGCGTAGTTAACCAAAATTTTTCTTTGGCCACGTTCAATAAAGACTACTAAAAATGTTACCAGTCCAACTACGACACAGATCAATATCGCTGATAAAGCGTTCATTGATCCTGTACGAACTAACTCAAACAATCCACCAATCGCATTCGGCAATCCAGCTGCAATACCAGCAAAGATGATGATGGAGATGCCATTACCTAATCCACGCTCAGTAATTTGCTCACCCAACCACATCAAAAACATCGTGCCAGTAACTAAGGTTACGACTGTCGTAAAACGAAATGCCAAACCTGGATCAATCACTAAACCTGCCTGCGCTTCTAACGCTACTGCAATGCCTAACGCTTGAAAGGTAGCTAAAACTAATGTGCCATAACGCGTGTATTGAGTAATTTTACGACGGCCAGATTCACCTTCTTTTTTCAATGCTTCTAACTGCGGCGACACTACCGACATCAACTGCATAATGATTGATGCAGAGATGTAAGGCATGATGCCTAAAGCAAAGATAGTAAAGCGCGATAAAGCACCGCCAGAAAACATATTGAACATACCCAGTATGCCGTCACGGTTTTGATTAAACAGTGCAGCAAGCTGAACTGGATCAATTCCCGGTACTGGAATATGTGCACCAACTCTAAAAACAACTAATGCGCCGAGCAAAAACCATAGACGTCCCCAAGGGAAGCCGCTTGCTGCACTCTTAGCTGATTTTTGAGAAGTTGCCACTAATACCCTTAAGCTATCGAACCACCAGCAGCTTCAATCGCTGCTTTTGCGCCCTTAGTCGCGATCAAACCGCGCAGAGTCACTTTCTTGCTTATTTCGCCAGCTTTAATCACACGAACCACGCGCGCTAATTCTGAAATAAGACCAGCTTGTTTCAATGCCAGCACATCAATTTCGTCAACAGGCAAGTTGTTCAAATCAGATAAACGAACTTCTGCTTTGTAAGGCGTAGCCAATGATTTAAAACCACGCTTAGGCAAGCGACGTTGCAAAGGCATCTGACCGCCTTCGAAGCCAACTTTATGAAAGCCGCCTGAACGTGACTTTTGTCCTTTATGACCGCGACCTGCAGTCTTACCCAGTCCAGAACCAATGCCACGACCTACGCGACGTTTGGCGTGCTTAGCACCTTCTGCGGGTTGAATTGTATTCAATTCCATGATGTTCTCCTGCCGTAAGCGATGCTTACGACACTACTTTCACGAGGTAAGAAACTTTATTGATCATGCCTCTTACAGATGGAGTATCTTCCAACTCAGAGACCGAGTTAATGCCACGCAGACCTAAGCCACGCACAGTCGCACGATGTGATTCACGTGTACCAATAAGGCCTTTTACTAATTTAACTTTGACTGTGTTTGCCATTTTGCTCACCTCAACCCAGAATTTCTTCAACAGTCTTGCCGCGTTTTGCAGCAATCTCGGAAGGCGTATTCATTTTTGATAGACCGTTAATCGTTGCACGCACCATGTTGTAAGGATTGGTTGATCCGTTTGATTTCGCTACAACGTTGGTTACGCCCATGACTTCAAAAATTGCGCGCATAGGACCACCAGCAATTACACCAGTACCTTCTTTAGCTGGAATCATCATCACAGATGACGCGCCATGCTTACCGCTAACGGTATGCTGAAGAGTGCCGTTTTTCAATGTGACTTTAACCATTTTGCGACGCGCTTCTTCCATCGCTTTTTGTACAGCTACTGGCACCTCTTTCGATTTGCCTTTACCCATACCAATACGACCATCGCCATCACCAACAACTGCCAGGGCTGCAAAACCCATAATCCGACCACCCTTTACCACCTTGGTGACGCGATTTACCGCAATCATTTTTTCGCGCATGCCATCATCAGGCTTGTCGCTTTGCGCTTTCGGGCTCATTTTTGCCATAAAGATTTTCCTTAGAACTTCAGACCAGCTTCACGAGCGGCTTCGGCAACTGCCTTCACACGACCGTGATAACGGAAACCAGAACGATCGAAAGCAACTTCAGCGATACCTGCCTTCAACGCTTTTTCTGCAACACGCTTACCAACTAATGTTGCAGCTGCTGTGTTGCCGCCTTTACCAGATTTGCCAGCTAATTCTTTACGAACTTCAGCTTCAGCAGTTGATGCACTGGCTAAGATCGTTGCGTCTGGCGCAATGATGGTGGCGTAAATATGCAAGTTGGTACGGTGAACCGCCAACCGATTGACTTTGAGCTCTGCGATTTTCGCGCGTGTTTGACGCGAACGACGCAAGCGAGATTGCTTCTTGTCCATTATCAACCCCTGTTACTTCTTCTTGGTTTCTTTGATTATCACAACCTCGTCCACATAGCGGACGCCTTTGCCTTTGTAGGGCTCTGGGCTGCGATAAGCGCGCACTTCTGCGGCGACCTGACCGACTTTTTGACGGTCGATACCTTTAATAAGGATTTCTGTCGGCGTCGGTGTTTCACATTTCACGCCAGCTGGCATTTGGTGAACAACCGGATGCGAGAAACCGAGTGACAAATTAAGCTTGTCACCTTGAGCTTGCGCTTTGTATCCCACACCAACTAACGACAATTTCTTTTCGAAGCCTTTGCTAACACCATTCACCATGTTGTTAACAAGCGCACGAACAGTACCTGACATTGCATTTGCTTCACGCGTTTCATCTACAGGTGCAAATGTCAGCGTATTGCTTTCATTCTTAATGATGACCTGACCGGTGAGCGGCAAGCTCAATGTGCCTTGCGATCCTTTGACTGCAACTTTGTCTGCTGAAATTGTGATTTCAACACCAGCTGGCAGTTCGATCGGCATTTTACCTACACGAGACATAGTACTTTCCCTCTCTTAGGCCACGTAGCAAAGCACTTCACCACCGGTTCCGGTAGCACGTGCTTTACGATCCGTCATCACGCCTTTAGGCGTAGAAATGATGGTGACGCCCAATCCATTCATCACAGTTGGAATCTCACCCTTGCCGCAGTATTTGCGCAGACCTGGGCGTGAAGCACGCTCAAGACGCTCAATAACTGGACGACCAGCGTAATATTTCAAACCGATTTTTAATTCAGGCTTACCGCTATGATCGATAACTACGAAGTCATCGATATAGCCTTCTTCTTTCAAAACACGCGCAATCGCGACTTTGATTTTTGAGGAAGGCATGCTTACTGAAGTTTTGTTGACTACTTGCGCATTCCGAATGCGTGTCAGCATATCGGCGATAGGATCACTCATACTCATTGTGTTTTCTCCTATTACCAGCTGGCTTTAGTCATACCCGGGATCTCGCCACGCATAGCGATTTCACGGAGCTTGGTACGACCGAGACCGAATTTACGGAAAGTGCCGCGCGGACGACCTGTCAGTGCACAGCGATTACGCTGACGCGTCGGAGCAGAATTACGTGGTAGCGCCTGTAATTTCAGACGCGCTTCGTAACGCTCTTCTTCCGACTTCGACTGGTTGTCGATGATGGCTTTTAACTCAGCACGCTTACCAGCAAATTTCTTTACTAGAGCTGCGCGCTTATGTTCACGATTGATCAATGCCAGTTTTGCCATGGCAACCTCAATTTCTAAACGGAAATTTAAATGCGGCGAGAAGCGCTTTAGCTTCTTCGTCGGTCTTAGCCGTCGTGGTAATACTAATGTTCATACCACGCAGCGCATCAATTTTGTCGTATTCAATTTCGGGGAAAATGATTTGCTCTTTCACACCGATGTTGTAATTGCCACGACCATCAAACGAACGCCCTGACACACCACGGAAGTCACGTACACGAGGTAACGCAACCGTAGTTAAGCGATCTAAAAATTCAAACATACGACCACCACGCAAAGTCACCATACAACCGATTGGATAACCTTCACGAATTTTGAAACCTGCGATCGCTTTACGAGCTTTTGTCACAACTGGTTTTTGACCTGCAATCTTGGTCAAGTCACCGACTGCATGCTCAATAATTTTTTTATCAGCTACCGCCTCAGATAAACCCATGTTGAGAGTGATCTTGGTAATACGCGGCACTTCCATTACTGACTTATAGCCAAATTTAGCTGTTAGCTCAGCAACGATTTTCTCTTTGTATATTTGTTGAAAACGAGCCATGTCTTTACGCCTTCACGACTTCACCGCTGGACTTGTAAACACGTACACGCTTACCGTCTACGAGTTTTACGCCAACGCGATCTGCCTTGCCAGTTGCAGCATTAAACAACGCTACATTTGAAATATGAATTGGCATCAACTTGTCCACAATGCCACCCGTTGCACCAGTCATAGGGTTTGGCTTAGTCGCTTTTTTAGCGACGTTAATACCATCAACTACGAGATGATCGGTGCCTACGCGCTGCTTAACTAAGCCACGCTTGCCTTTATCTTTACCAGTGATGACGATTACTTCGTCATTGGTTTTAATTTTTTCCATAGCGACCCCTTATAGAACTTCAGGCGCGAGTGAAACGATTTTCATGAAGCGCTCAGTGCGCAGTTCACGTGTAACCGGTCCAAAAATACGCGTACCTATAGGCTCTAATTTCGCGTTTAACAATACTGCAGCATTGCCATCGAAACGGACTAACGAACCATCCTGACGACGCACACCTTTTGCAGTGCGAACAACTACAGCATTGTAGATTTCGCCTTTTTTAACGCGACCACGAGGCGCTGCGACTTTTACTGTGACCTTAATCACATCGCCTATGCCTGCATAACGGCGTTTTGAACCACCAAGAACCTTGATACACATGACTTCGCGTGCACCAGTGTTGTCGGCCACTTCTAGCCGGCTTTCAGTTTGAATCATGATTTTCTCTTTCCCAACTTAATCCGTTACAAGCACACAATGCACTTACACGGTCAGTCTTGGTCCCGCCAGCTGCTTCGATGATCGAAACATCCGATTGGGTTGACAAAAAACTACTAAATTACGTTTCCGCACTTATGAATAAGCGGGAAAGCCCAACATTATGCACGAGATAGTGCTGGGCATGCAATCTTTTTCTTAAGCGCCTTGCGATACTTGAACCACTTTTGTTACTGTCCATGCTTTAGTCTTAGAGATAGGGCGGCCTTCTTGAATTTCCACCATATCGCCAGCTTTCGCAACATTACCTTCGTTGTGTGCATGGTATTTGTTTGAACGGACAATAATTTTGCCGTACAGAGGATGGCGTACACGACGCTCAATCAATACGGTTACCGTTTTATCCATCTTGTCAGATACCACAGTACCGACCAATGTGCGCTTCAACGCTTGCTTGACTGGTTCGTTCATTACTGGCCGTCCTTCTGATTGATGACCGTCTTAACGCGGGCAATATCACGACGCACTTTTTTCAGTTGCGACGTATTGTTCAATTGCTGAGTAGCGATTTGCATGCGCAGACCAAACTGGGCTTTCAACAAATCATTCAGCTCTTTTTTAAGCGCTGCACTATCTTTACCTTGGAGTTCAGATGCTTTCATATTTCACCCCTTACTGACCAACCTGACGAACTACGAAAGTCGTCAGTAATGGCAATTTTGCCGCTGCAAGACGAAATGCCTCACGAGCCAATGCTTCATCTACGCCGTCCATCTCATAGAGCACTTTGCCCGGTTGAATCTCTGCGACGTAGTACTCAGGATTACCCTTACCGTTACCCATACGGACTTCAGCAGGTTTTTGTGAAATTGGCTTATCCGGGAAGATGCGTATCCAAATACGACCGCCACGTTTAATGTGACGCGTCATAGCACGACGAGCAGCCTCAATTTGACGCGCTGTAATACGACCGCGACCAATTGCCTTTAAACCAAATTCACCGAAAGAGACGCCAGTACCACGCTCATGCGAGATACCTTTATTGCGGCCTTTTTGTTCTTTACGATATTTTCTGCGTGCTGGTTGCAGCATGATTATTCTCCTGCCTTATCAGCTGGTGCGGCAGCATCAGCTTTTTTGGCTCTTACACGTTTTGGTGCTGCAGCTGGAGCTGCTGTTGCTCCATCTGCAGGCTGAGCATCAACCCGTTTCGCACGTGCAGGACGCGCAGCAGGTTTTGCTCCATCCTCACGACGTGGTGCACGACGTTTGCGGTCATCTTCATTCGCTACTTCTACAACTGGAGTTTCGCCACTTGCAAGACGATCACCTTTGTAGACCCAAACTTTGATACCGATGATGCCGTAGGTTGTTTCTGCTTCACCGAATCCGTAGTCGATATCAGCGCGCAGAGTATGCAGAGGCACACGACCTTCACGATACCATTCGGTACGTGCAATCTCGATACCATTCAAACGACCCGCAGACATGATCTTGATGCCTTGTGCACCTAAGCGCATCGCATTTTGCATTGCACGCTTCATCGCACGACGGAACATGATACGTTTTTCCAATTGCTGTGCAATTGAATCAGCGATTAACTGAGCATCTGTTTCTGGCTTACGAATTTCTTCGATGTTGACGTGAACAGGAACGCCCATCATTTTGCCTAGTGCAGACTTCAATACTTCAATGTCTTCACCTTTTTTACCAATCACGACACCAGGACGTGAGCTGAAAATAGTGATGCGAGCATTTTTTGCTGGACGCTCAATCAGTACACGGCCAACTGATGCGTTCTTTAGTTTCTTTTTCAGGTATGCACGAACTTCAAGATCTTCCTTGAGCATATCGGCAAAGTTACTATTACCTGCGTACCAACGTGAACCCCAGTTGCGAGTAACCGCAAGGCGAAAGCCGGTTGGATGTATTTTCTGTCCCATCGTGACTCCCTTAATTACCGACAGTCACGAAGATGTGACAGGATTGTTTAGAAATGCGGTCGCCACGTCCTTTTGCACGCGCGGTAAAGCGCTTGAGTACAGCAGCCTTTTCGACATAGATGACTTTAACTTTCAATTCATCAATATCAGCACCATCATTATGTTCAGCGTTTGCGATTGCAGACTCGAGAACTTTCTTAATGATGACAGCACCTTTTTTAGGGCTGAATGTCAGTACATTTAATGCGTGTTCTACTTTTTGACCACGAATGAGATCGGCGACAAGTCTGCCCTTTTGAGCTGACAAACGAACGCTGCGAAGAATAGCTTTAGTTTCCATGATCAGCCCTTATTTCTTAGCTTTCTTGTCGGCTGCGTGACCCTTGAACGTACGGGTTAACGCAAACTCGCCAAGCTTGTGGCCGACCATGTTCTCTGAAACATAAACTGGCACGTGTTGTTTGCCATTATGTACAGCGATCGTCAAACCAATAAAATCCGGCATCACAGTTGACCTACGCGACCAAGTCTTAATTGGTTTTTTATCGCGATTAGCCTGAGCTGCCTCTACTTTTTTCAACAAGTGGGCGTCGCAAAACGGCCCTTTTTTTAGTGAACGTCCCATGTTCTATCCCTTATTTCTTACCGCGGCGGGAGATAATCATCGAAGTCGTGCGCTTATTGCGACGCGTCTTCTTACCCTTAGTCTGTTGACCCCATGGTGATACTGGATGACGGCCTGCAGCCGTACGACCCTCACCACCACCATGTGGGTGATCAATCGGATTCATGACCACACCACGAACCGTTGGACGAATACCTCTCCAGCGCATTGCGCCAGCCTTACCAATCTTGCGTAGGTTGTGCTCACCATTACCAACTTCACCGATAGTGGCGCGGCATTCTACGTGTATGCGACGAACTTCACCTGAACGCAATCTCACCTGAGCGTAGATTCCTTCACGCGCCATCAGCACTACACCTGCACCTGCTGTACGAGCGATTTGTGCGCCTTTACCAGGCAACATTTCTACGCAATGCATGGTGGTACCAACTGGAATGTTACGAATCGGCAGGCAGTTACCAGCTTTAATTGGAGCCTCTGCACCATTCATAATTTGATCGCCTACCGCCATGCCTTTGCTGGCGATGATGTATTGACGCTCACCGTCCGCATAGCAAAGCAATGCAATGTGTGCGCTGCGATTTGGGTCATATTCTAGGCGTTCCACTTTAGCTGAAATGCCATCTTTAATACGACGAAAATCAATCACGCGGTAATGCTGTTTATGGCCACCACCGATGTGACGCGTGGTGATGTGACCATTATTATTACGACCGGCAGTCTTAGATTTTTTCTCAATCAGACCTGCAAAAGGACGGCCTTTGTATAGGTCAGGGTTGACAACCTTGACCATGCCGCGCCGACCTGGCGAAGTCGGCTTTAACTTGACGAGTGCCATTATTTAGCCTCCTCAGTGAAGTTGATTTCCTGACCAGGCTTTAAGCAAACGAATGCACGACGGGTGTGATTACGACGACCCGTGAAACGACCTGAACGCTTAATTTTGCCGGCGCGATTTACAACCTGCACTGACTCAACCTGTACTTTGAACATCATTTCAACCGCTGCTTTGATTTCTAACTTGGTTGCGTCTGGTGTAACGAGAAACACGACTTGCTCGTTTTTCTCTGCGACCATGGTTGCTTTCTCAGAGATAACTGGAGCTAGCAACACCTTCATCAAACGCTCTTCTGAATGTTTTACTGTGTTCATGCCAGCATCTCCTCAATCTTTGCCAATGCGGGCTTAGTGATCAACACTTTCTTGTAGAACACCAATGACACAGGGTCTGCATGGCGTGGCTCGCAAATCAACACATTCGGCAGATTGCGTGATGCCAGCAACAGGTTGTCGTTCAAATCATCCGTGATCACGAGTACGGAATCCAAACCCATACCCTTTAATTTTTGCGCAAGAATTTTAGTCTTAGGCGCATCAATCACTAAATCTTCAATAACTGAAAGACGATCATCACGTGCCAACTGTGAAAGTATCGAGCACAGTCCAGCGCGATACATTTTCTTATTTACTTTGTGACTGAAATTTTCATCTGGCGAATTCGGGAATATACGTCCGCCTCCACGCCAGATTGGTGATGACGACATACCGGCACGAGCACGACCCGTACCTTTTTGACGCCATGGTTTTTTGGTGGTGTGATGTACTTCTTCACGATCTTTTTGCTTACGATTACCGCTACGAGCATTCGCTTGATACGCCACTACGACTTGGTGAATCAATGCTTCGTTGTAATCACGGCCGAAAATTGTATCTGGAGCAGCCACATTTGAAGATGACTGACCTTTATCATTTAGGAGCTTAAGTTCCATGCTTTAGCTCCCCTTCTTTTTTGCTTTTGCCTTAATTGCAGGCAAAACAATAACTTGGCCATTCTTCGCACCAGGAACAGCACCCTTGACGAGAATTAGCTGACGATCCACATCAACACGTGCGATCTCAAGATTTTGAACCGTGGTTTTCATATCGCCCATATGACCCGTCATGCGCTTACCTGGAAATACACGACCAGGATCTTGCGCCATACCGATGGAGCCAGGGACATTATGTGAACGGGAATTACCATGACTTGCGCGACCGGATGCAAAGTTATAACGCTTGATGGTGCCCGCGTAACCTTTACCAATGGAGACGCCTTGAACGTCAACCATTTGACCCGCTTCGAATAAGCTAACAGCAATCACATCGCCTGCTTTAAATTCAGCAGCTTTGGAAGCGTCAACTCGGAATTCTTTTAATACCGTACCAGCCTCTACGCCCGCTTTCGCGAGGTGACCTGATATGGCTTTTGTTACGCGCGATGCGCGGCGTTTGCCGAATGAAACTTGGACGGCGGAATACCCATCCGTTTCAGGCGTTTTGATTTGTGTCACACAGTTGTTTGATACATCCAAAACAGTAACGGGAATGGAATCGCCGTCATCCGTAAAGATACGCATCATGCCAACCTTGCGACCAACTAGGCCAAGTTCATGGCCTTGATTGTGGTCTTGGTTCATTTTTTCTCCGTTCCCACCTACGATTGGGTGGGGCTGATATATTTTTACTACAAGGACAGGCAATTCGCCGATCCCAATTTAGCCCGCTAGTATAACTGTGGTTAAGGATTTCAGCAACTTAACTTCATCCTCAACCTTAATTTCATTTATTGCAATTTAATTTCTACATCGACGCCAGCTGGTAAATCCAGCTTCATCAACGCATCAACTGTTTTGTCGGTTGGATCAACGATATCCATCAAACGCTGATGGGTACGAATTTCAAACTGGTCACGTGAAGTTTTATTCACGTGCGGTGAACGTAATACGTCCCAACGTTGAATACGTGTAGGCAGAGGAACTGGGCCGCGAACTACTGCACCAGTGCGCTTTGCTGTCTCAACGATTTCCAATGCGGATTGGTCGATCAGACGATAATCAAACGCCTTCAGGCGAATGCGAATTTTTTGCTTTTCCATGTAACTTCCTTAAAAGAGCGAGTTGCGAGCGACTTGTGCTCGCAACATGATGTGTCAGTAAATGTCTGACGAATTACTCGATGATTTTTGCGACGACGCCAGCACCAACAGTACGGCCGCCTTCACGAATCGCAAAACGTAAGCCTTCTTCCATCGCAATCGGATTGATCAGCTTAACTGTGATCGATACGTTGTCACCAGGCATAACCATCTCTTTGCCTTCTGGCAGCTCAATCGCACCCGTTACATCTGTCGTACGGAAGTAAAACTGGGGACGGTAGTTGTTGAAGAACGGGGTATGACGACCACCTTCGTCTTTCGACAATACATAAATCTCACCAGTGAAGTGCTTGTGTGGCTTGATCGAGCCTGGCTTTGCCAACACTTGACCACGCTCTACGTCTTCACGCTTGGTACCACGTAACAACACACCAACGTTGTCGCCTGCTTGACCTTGGTCGAGCAACTTACGGAACATCTCAACACCGGTACAGGTGGTCTTTTGGGTATCACGAATACCAACGATTTCGATCTCTTCGCCCACCTTTACAATGCCGCGCTCTACACGACCCGTTACAACAGTACCGCGACCTGAGATGGAGAATACGTCTTCCACTGGCATTAAGAATGCACCGTCAATAGCGCGCTCTGGAGTAGGAATGTAGCTGTCTAATGCTTCAGCTAATTTCATGATTGCTACTTCGCCCAATTCGCCTTTGTCACCTTCTAAAGCCAACTTAGCAGAACCACGAACGATCGGTAAATCGTCGCCTGGGAATTCATATTTCGACAGTAACTCGCGTACTTCCATCTCTACGAGTTCGAGCAATTCTGCATCATCCACCATGTCGCATTTGTTCAAAAATACGATGATGTAAGGCACACCAACTTGACGCGCTAACAGGATATGTTCGCGGGTTTGTGGCATAGGACCGTCTGCTGCTGAGCAAACTAAAATTGCGCCGTCCATCTGCGCTGCACCCGTGATCATGTTCTTTACATAGTCAGCATGGCCTGGGCAGTCTACGTGTGCGTAGTGACGGTTTTGGGTTTCGTATTCAACGTGAGCGGTGTTGATCGTGATACCACGCGCTTTTTCTTCTGGCGCTGCATCAATCTGATCATACGCTTTGGCTTCACCGCCAAATTTCGATGACAGCACGGTCGCAATCGCCGCTGTCAGTGTGGTCTTGCCATGGTCAACGTGGCCAATCGTGCCCACATTCACGTGCGGTTTGGTCCGCTCAAACTTGCCTTTTGCCATTTTATTTTTCCTTCAAAAAGAACGATTGACTAATTTTTCTATGCATCGCCAAAGTAGGCGATGCATAGCTTCAATGATTACTTATTACTTACTTTTAGTGCTGATGATTGCATCAGTCACATTTTTTGGCGCTTCTGAATAATGCTTAAATTCCATGCTATAGGTTGCACGACCTTGAGTTGCTGAACGCAACGAGGTTGAGTAACCAAACATTTCTGACAGCGGCACTTCTGCACGAATGATCTTACCGCCACCACCTGGAATTTCATCCATACCTTGCACCATGCCGCGACGTGATGACAAATCACCCATCACAGTACCTGCATAGTCTTCCGGTGTTTCAACTTCAACCGCCATCATAGGCTCTAGCAACACTGGACTAGCTTTACGGCAGCCATCTTTGAATGCCATTGAAGCCGCCATACGGAATGCGTTTTCATTCGAGTCAACATCATGATATGAACCGAAGAATAGTGTGACTTTAACGTCTACCACTGGGTAACCAGCCAATACACCTGCAGGCAAGGTTTCCACTACACCCTTTTCTACTGCAGGAATGTATTCACGTGGAACCACACCACCTTTGATAGCGTCGATAAATTCAAAACCTTTACCTGGTTCTTGTGGTTCGATTTTCAGAACAACGTGACCATACTGACCGCGACCACCTGATTGCTTAACGAACTTACCTTCGATTTCTTCACACACTTTACGTATGGTTTCGCGATATGCAACTTGTGGCTTACCGACCGTTGCTTCGACGTTGAATTCACGACGCATACGATCAACAATAATTTCCAAGTGCAACTCGCCCATACCAGAGATAATTGTTTGACCAGATTCTTCATCTGTCTTAACGCGGAATGAAGGATCTTCTTGTGCTAAACGATTTAATGCGAGACCCATTTTTTCTTGGTCAGCTTTTGTCTTAGGCTCAACAGCCTGAGAAATAACTGGCTCTGGAAAAATCATGCGCTCTAGTGTGATCACTGCTGATGGATCACATAAAGTGTCGCCCGTAGTAGCTTCTTTTAAACCTACTGCAGCGGCGATATCACCTGCATGTACTTCTTTAATCTCTTCACGTTGGTTCGCATGCATTTGCAAAATACGACCCAAACGTTCTCTCTTTCCTTTAATCGCGTTGTAGACTGTATCGCCTGATTTCACTACGCCTGAGTACACACGGAAGAAAATGAGTTGACCTACAAATGGGTCAGTCATAATTTTAAAAGCAAGCGCAGAAAATTTTTCAGCATCTTCAGCTTTGCGTGTTATCGGCTCTTCATTTTCGTCAGTACCGGTAACAGGTGGAATATCAGTAGGTGCTGGTAGGTATTCAATCACACCGTCCAACATAGCCTGTACGCCTTTGTTTTTAAATGCAGTACCGCACATCATAGGCACGATTTCACTAGCGATCGTACGTTGACGAATTGCAGCTTTAATTTCTTCTTCGCTGAGGTCACCCTCTTCGAGATATTTATTCATTAATTCTTCACTGGCTTCAGCTGCAGCTTCAACCATTTTTTCACGCCATTCTTTTGCAACCGCCATCAGGTTCTCTGGAATATCGCGGTAGTCAAATTTCATACCTTGTGAAGCATCATCCCAATAGATAGCTTTCATCTTTACCAAATCCACTACTCCTTCGAAGTTATCTTCTGCACCGATAGGCACTTGCATAGGGATAGGATTCGCTTTTAAGCGTGAACGCATTTGTTCGTAAACTTTGAAAAAGTTTGCGCCAGTACGGTCCATCTTGTTCACAAATGCTAAGCGTGGGACTTTATATTTGTTAGCTTGACGCCAAACTGTTTCTGACTGAGGCTGCACACCACCCACTGCGCAATACACCATACATGCGCCATCCAACACGCGCATAGAACGCTCAACTTCAATCGTGAAGTCAACGTGACCTGGGGTATCAATGATGTTGATGTGATGCTCAGGAAAGTTATTCGCCATACCCTTCCAAAAACAGGTAGTAGCAGCAGAAGTAATCGTGATACCACGCTCTTGCTCTTGCTCCATCCAGTCCATGGTAGCTGCGCCATCATGCACTTCACCAATCTTATGATTGATACCTGTGTAATAGAGAATACGCTCAGTGGTGGTTGTCTTGCCGGCATCAATGTGTGCCGAGATACCGATATTGCGATATCGCTCAATGGGAGTCTTACGAGCCATAATTAATCCTAAGCTTTATAAATGAACGAAACCGAGTACCCCTGAAATGAACAGAGCACTCGGCTTTGATTAAATCCAAAAGCTCGCATTGTGCGAGCTAAATAATTATCAGAAGCGGAAGTGCGAGAAGGCTTTATTCGCTTCTGCCATACGATGTACTTCATCGCGTTTTTTCATTGCACCGCCACGACCTTCTGCAGCCTCTAGCAATTCACCAGCCAAACGTTGTGGCATAGATTTTTCGCTACGCTTGTTTGCTGCTTCGCGCAACCAACGCATAGACAACGCCATGCGACGAACTGGACGAACTTCAACTGGAACCTGATAGTTTGCACCACCAACACGGCGAGATTTAACTTCAACCAATGGCTTGCAATTACCTACTGCAGTTGCAAAAACTTCGAGTGGATCTTTACCGCTTTTGGTTTGAATATGTTCAAACGCACCGTAGATAATGTTTTCTGCTACCGATTTTTTACCCGATAACATCAATACGTTTACAAACTTAGCGACATCAACATTACCGAATTTTGGATCCGGCAGAATTTCGCGTTTGGGGACTTCACGACGACGTGGCATTGCTTTTCCTTTCAATCTTCAGTTGGCTCACTCCGACCCTTCGGAGTTACCCGGGTATTCATCATAAATACCCACTTACTCAACCTAATTAGGCCGACTCAACTACGGCAAAAGCCGCAGCAAAATTTTTACTTCGCTGCGCCTGCTTTGGCGCGTTTAGCACCGTACTTAGAGCGCGCTTGTTTACGATCTTTTACGCCTTGGGTATCGAGCGAACCACGCACCATGTGATAACGCACACCTGGTAAGTCTTTCACACGACCGCCACGCAACAGCACAACGCTATGCTCTTGCAGGTTATGGCCTTCACCGCCGATGTAAGAAATCACTTCAAAGCCATTCGTCAAACGAACTTTTGCGACTTTACGCAATGCTGAGTTAGGCTTTTTTGGTGTTGTGGTGTACACACGGGTACAAACACCACGTTTTTGCGGGCTGTTTTGCAACGCCGGCGATTTGCTCTTCACACGCAACGTTGTGCGTGGTTTGCGAATCAGTTGATTGATGGTTGGCATCGGTCTAAATTCAACAAAATTAGTACATTGATAAATAACCCCGAACGGTGTCGGGAACGAAATCTTTTACAGGGAGCCATTTACATGGCAAACGAACTAAACAGGCGGAATAAGCGTCGCAGGGACTAACAGACCAAAGAGCGCTTAAGCCCGAGAGAGCTTAAATTCGAGAACTCGCGAGTATATATGACCACTACACCACAGTCAACAGAGTAGCATTCACAAAAGAACTAATTAAAACGAAAAGAAAAGCCCCGAGTGATTGCTCGGGGCTTTTGCTTTTTTTGCAAGATTAAGATTCGTCAGCAGCGTTACCGCTTGCTTCTGTTTCTTCAGCAGCTTGCAATGCACGCGCAGCTTCGGCTTGCAACATCGCTGTACGTTCTTCTGCTTCCCATTTTTCTTTTTCCTTACGAGCACGGTGATAAGCCAAACCCGTACCAGCAGGAATCAGACGACCCACAATCACGTTTTCTTTCAGTCCACGCAGGCCATCTTTCTTGCCCATGATTGCTGCCTCGGTCAATACACGCGTCGTCTCTTGGAACGATGCTGCCGAGATGAAGGAGTCGGTAGAGAGTGATGCCTTGGTAATGCCTAATAAAACATTCTCATAAGTTGCAGGCAACTTATTATTTGCATGCATTAAATCGTTTTCATCTAACAGCTCAGAACGTTCTACTTGTTCACCTGGGATGTAATCCGTACCACCTGCATCAACCACTTGAACACGACGCAACATCTGACGCACAATCACTTCAATATGTTTGTCATTGATCTTCACGCCTTGTAAGCGATATACGTCCTGAACTTCATCGACAATGTAACGAGCCAGCGCTTCGATACCTAACAAACGCAAGATATCTTGTGGATCAGCAGGACCATCAACAATCATTTCACCCTTGTTGACGACCTGACCATCATGCACCAATACTTGTTTGTCTTTGGTGATCAGGAACTCATGCTTGTTACCATCCATGTCAGTGATTTCCAGACGCTGCTTACCTTTGGTTTCTTTACCAAATGCGACGGTACCTGTGACCTCAGCCAACATACCTGCATCTTTTGGTGAACGAGCTTCGAACAATTCAGCTACACGCGGTAAACCACCGGTAATGTCACGCGTTTTCTGTGACTCGGTTGGAATACGTGCGAGCACTTCACCCACTGTTACTTGCTGACCGTCTTTCACCGTAATCAGCGCACCCACTTGGAAGCCAATGGTTACTGCATGCTCAGTACCAGCGATTTTAACTTCTTCGCCTTTTTCATTGAGCAGCTTGACTTGTGGACGCAAAACTTTAGTGACTGAACCACGACGCTTGGCATCGATAACAACCAAAGTTGAAAGACCAGTGACTTCATCAATTTGTTTTGCAACAGTAGAACCTTCTTCTACGTTTTCAAACTTCACAGTACCTGTGTACTCAGTGATGATTGGACGTGTCAGAGGATCCCAACCAGCCAATGCAGTACCAGCTTTGATAGCTTGACCATCTTTAACGGTTAAGGTTGCACCGTAAGGGACTTTATGACGTTCACGCTCGCGACCATGATCATCTGTAATCAATACTTCACCTGAACGGGAAATAACGATTTGATCGCCTTTACCGTTCGTGACATAGCGCATGGTTGCAGTAAAGCGCACCGTACCATTTGATTTTGCTTCAACAGACGAAGCAACAGCAGCACGTGACGCTGCACCACCAATGTGGAAGGTACGCATGGTCAGCTGTGTACCAGGCTCACCAATTGACTGCGCAGCGATTACACCAACTGCTTCGCCAGAATTCACCATAGAGCCACGACCTAAGTCACGGCCATAGCACATAGCGCATAAACCATAACGTGTGTCGCAAGTCAGTGGTGTACGAACTTTTACTTCATCGATGCCCAGACGTTCGATTTCTTCAACCGAATCTTCATCTAACAAAGTACCAGCTGCATACAAGGTTGCTTGATCTTCAGGATTGATAATGTCATTGGCTGCTACGCGACCCAGAATACGATCACGTAACGCTTCAATCACTTCACCACCTTCAACCAAGGCCTTCATAGAAGCACCATTCGCTGTACCGCAATCATCTTCGATTACGACCAGATCTTGCGTAACGTCTACCAAACGACGAGTTAGATAACCTGAGTTCGCTGTTTTCAGTGCGGTGTCAGCCAAACCTTTACGTGCACCGTGAGTAGAAATAAAGTACTGAAGAACATTCAGACCTTCACGGAAGTTTGCAGTAATTGGCGTTTCAATGATGGAGCCATCTGGCTTAGCCATCAAACCACGCATACCAGCCAACTGACGAATCTGCGCAGCAGAACCACGCGCACCGGAGTCAGCCATCATGTAAATAGCGTTAAATGATTCTTGCGTTGATTTAGTGCCATCACGTTTGATGACATCTTCAACTTTCAATTGCTCCATCATGGCCTTACCGACTTCATCACCGGCTTTACCCCAGATGTCGACCACTTTGTTATAACGCTCACCTGCAGTCACCAAACCAGAAGAGTACTGTTGCTCAATCTGTTTAACTTCTTGTTCAGCAGCAGCAATCAAGGTTGCTTTTTGTGGCGGTACCAACATGTCATCAACACAGATAGAAATACCTGCACGTGTCGCCAAACGGAAACCAGACTGCATCAATTGGTCAGCAAATACAGCTGTCGCACGCAATCCGCATTTACGGAAAGACGTGTTGATGAGTTTTGAAATTTCTTTCTTCTTCAATGCACGATTCAATACTGAGAATGGCAAACCTTTAGGCAAGATCTCAGAAAGAATAGCGCGACCAATCGTGGTTTCATAACGTGTCACAGTGCGATCAAATTCACCAGTCTGCACGTTCTCAGGATATTCAGTGATACGAACTGTACAACGCGTAGACAACTCAACTTCTTTGTTGTCGTATGCACGAATAACTTCAGACACGTCAGGGAACATCATTCCCTCGCCTTTAGCATTTACTTTTTCACGCGTTGCATAGTACAGACCTAACACGATATCTTGCGAAGGTACGATAGACGGTTCACCATTCGATGGGAACAGAATATTGTTTGAAGCCAGCATCAAGGTGCGCGCTTCCATCTGTGCTTCGATGGATAAAGGTACGTGCACCGCCATTTGGTCACCGTCAAAGTCAGCATTAAATGCTGCACAAACCAATGGGTGCAATTGAATTGCTTTACCTTCAATCAGAACCGGCTCAAATGCTTGAATACCTAAACGATGCAAGGTAGGTGCGCGATTGAGCATGACAGGATGTTCACGAATGACTTCTTCGAGTATGTCCCAAACGATCGGCTCTTGCAGTTCTACGAGTTTTTTTGCAGCCTTGATGGTAGTTGCCAAACCCATCAATTCAAGTTTATTGAAAATGAATGGTTTGAATAATTCCAACGCCATTAATTTAGGCAAACCGCACTGATGCAGCTTTAACTGCGGACCCACCACGATAACTGAACGACCTGAATAGTCAACGCGTTTACCCAACAAGTTTTGACGGAAACGACCGCCCTTACCTTTAATCATTTCAGCCAGCGATTTCAACGGACGCTTGTTAGCACCCGTCATTGCTTTGCCACGACGACCATTGTCGAGCAGTGAGTCCACCGCTTCTTGCAACATACGTTTTTCGTTGCGCGTAATAATTTCAGGCGCACGCAATTCCATCAAACGCTTCAAACGATTATTACGATTGATAACGCGACGATAGAGATCATTCAAATCAGAAGTGGCGAAACGACCACCATCCAAAGGCACCAATGGGCGCAACTCTGGCGGCAGAACTGGCAGCACTTCCATGATCATCCAATCAGGCTTAATACCTGAACGTTGGAATGCTTCCAATACTTTTAAACGCTTTGCATATTTTTTGATCTTGGCTTCAGATTTTGATTCACGCAAGTCAATGCGCAACTGCTCTGCATCTCTATCAATATCGATAGAACGCAACAGTTCACGTACGCCTTCAGCGCCCATCAAAGCGGTGAAGTCATCACCAAACTCTTCATACTTTGCTGCGTAATCGTCTTCCGACATGATTTGGCATTTTTTGAGCGGAGTCATGCCAGGATCTGTCACAACATATGCTTCGAAATACAACACGCGCTCGATATCGCGCAATGTCATATCAAGCACCATACCTAAACGAGATGGTAGTGATTTCAAGAACCAGATATGTGCTGTTGGGGACGCTAGTTCAATATGACCCATGCGTTCACGACGCACTTTTGCAAGCGTGACTTCAACGCCGCATTTTTCGCAAATCACACCACGATGCTTTAAGCGCTTGTATTTGCCGCATAAGCATTCATAGTCTTTGATAGGTCCAAAGATTTTTGCGCAAAACAAACCGTCACGTTCAGGCTTGAACGTACGATAGTTAATGGTTTCTGGCTTTTTTACTTCGCCATAAGACCAAGAACGAATTTTCTCAGGTGACGCTAAACCAATTTTGATCGCGTCGAATTGTTCATTTTGCTGAACTTGCTTGAATAGATCGAGCAGTGCTTTCATGTATCACTCCAGGTTGGCGTGAAAAAATAATTTTTTTCCTCTCTCTGAAATCAGAGAGAGGCTTCACATAATTAATTGCGTTCGAGATCGATGTCGATGCCCAGCGAGCGGATTTCTTTCACTAACACGTTGAAAGATTCCGGCATACCTGCATCGATCACATGATCGCCCTTGACCAAATTCTCGTAGACCTTGGTACGGCCGTTCACGTCGTCCGACTTCACAGTTAACATCTCTTGCAAGACATAGGAAGCACCGTAAGCTTCGAGTGCCCACACTTCCATCTCGCCGAAACGCTGGCCACCAAACTGCGCTTTGCCACCTAGCGGTTGCTGGGTAACTAATGAGTAAGGACCAGTTGAACGCGCATGCATCTTGTCGTCCACTAAATGGTGCAGTTTCAAGACATGCATATAACCAACAGTAACGGCACGTTCGAATGCTTCACCAGTGCGACCGTCATACATGGTCACCTGATTTTTCGAAGGCGTCATACCGAGTTTGGCTGCAATCTCAGTTGGATAGGCTAAATCAAGCATGGTATGAATCTCAGCTTCATCTGCACCATCAAATACTGGAGTTGCAAAAGGAACGCCTTCTTTCAAATTCTCTGCGAGTTCTAAAATCTCTGCATCAGAGAATTTATCAAGCTCTTCCGTTTTACCTGACTCGTTATAAATTTTCTTCAGGAAGTTACGCATTTCAACTGATTTCGCCTGCGCTTTAATCATCTCGCCTATGCGTAATCCCAAGCCCTTAGCAGCCCAACCCAAGTGAACCTCTAACACCTGACCCACGTTCATACGTGAAGGAACGCCCAAAGGATTCAATACGATGTCAGCTGGTGTGCCATCCGCCATGTAGGGCATATCTTCAACAGGAACAATGCGTGAAACCACACCCTTGTTACCGTGACGACCCGCCATCTTGTCGCCAGGTTGCAGACGACGTTTTACAGCGAGATAGACTTTGACCATCTTCTGTACGCCTGGTGGTAATTCATCACCTTGCGTCAGTTTCTTACGCTTCTCTTCGAAGGCCAAATCAAATTGATGGCGTTTTTCTTTGATTGATTCTTGGATTGCCTCCAGTGCTGCTGCAGCATCTTCCTCAGCAGGACGAATATCAAACCAGTGATAGCGATCTATATCCGCTAAATATTCTTGTGTAATGGTTGCACCTTTGGCGATTTTATTAGGACCGCCATTGACCACCTTACCAAGCAACATTTTTTCCAGACGTTGGAATGCATCACCTTCCACAATACGTAACTGGTCATTCAGATCTAAACGATAACGTTTTAATTCATCATCGATGATCTGTTGTGCACGCTTGTCACGCTGTATACCTTCACGTGTAAATACTTGCACATCAATCACAGTACCTACCATGCCAGATGGCACACGCAATGAAGTATCTTTTACATCAGAAGCTTTTTCACCAAAAATTGCACGCAACAATTTTTCTTCAGGCGTTAACTGGGTTTCACCTTTTGGTGTGACCTTACCAACTAAGACATCGCCTGCTTCAACTTCTGCACCTATATAAGTAATACCCGATTCATCCAAACGCGCCAGTTGATTTTCTGCAAGATTAGAAATATCGCGGGTAATCTCTTCAGGTCCTAGCTTGGTGTCACGCGCAACTACTGTCAATTCTTCGATATGAATTGAGGTGTAGCGATCATCTGCTACAACTTTTTCCGAAATCAGAATCGAGTCTTCGAAGTTGTAACCATTCCATGGCATAAATGCCACTAACATGTTTTGACCGAGTGCTAATTCACCTAAGTCGGTAGAAGCACCATCCGCAATCACATCGCTTCTTGCAACACGATCACCAACTTTTACGATAGGACGTTGGTTGATATTTGTGTTTTGATTTGAACGTGTGTATTTGATCAGGTTATAAATATCGACACCGACTTCACCCGCTTGTGCTTCGTCATCATTCACACGAATCACAACACGACCCGCATCAACGTAATCGACCACACCACCACGCAATGCTTGAACAGTTGTACCTGAGTCAACAGCTACAGTACGTTCAATACCCGTACCTACTAATGCTTTTTCAGGACGCAAACAAGGCACAGCTTGACGTTGCATGTTTGCACCCATCAATGCACGGTTAGCATCATCGTGTTCAAGGAATGGAATCAGCGAAGCAGCAACAGACACAATCTGACCAGGAGCTACGTCCATGTACTGCACACGCTCTGGTGATACGAGAATTGTTTCACCAGCTTCACGCGCTGAAACTAATTCATCTGACAATTCACCCTTGCTACTGATCGATGCATTCGCCTGAGCGATGATGTATCGACCTTCTTCAATAGCAGACAGATAGTCAATCTGATCGGTTACTTTGCCTGACTCTACTTTGCGATACGGAGTTTCTAAGAAGCCGTATTCATTCAAACGCGCATACAAAGCTAAGGAGTTAATCAGACCAATGTTTGGTCCCTCTGGCGTTTCAATTGGGCACACACGACCGTAGTGCGTAGGATGTACGTCACGTACCTCAAAGCCAGCACGTTCACGTGTCAAACCACCAGGTCCTAAAGCTGAAACACGACGCTTATGCGTGATTTCTGAAAGAGGATTGGTTTGATCCATAAACTGCGACAACTGGGATGAACCAAAGAATTCACGGATCGCAGCTGATATTGGCTTGGAGTTAATTAAATCATGCGGCATCAGATTATCTGCTTCTGCCTGACCTAAACGCTCTTTAACTGCACGCTCGACACGCACTAGACCAGCGCGGAATTGATTTTCTGCTAGTTCACCGACACAACGCACACGACGATTACCTAAGTGATCAATGTCATCCACTTCACCGCGACCATTGCGCAGATCTACTAAGATCTTAATCACAGCCAGTACGTCTTCATTCGACAAGGTCATCGCACCAACTAATTCTTCGCGACCAATACGACGATTGAATTTCATACGGCCTACAGCAGAGAGATCATATCTATCTTCGTTGTAGAACAAGCCATTGAATAAAGCTTCAACTGAATCTTCAGTTGGTGGCTCGCCAGGACGCATCATGCGATAAATTGCAATTCGCGCAGCCATTTGATCTGCTGTGTCGTCTGCACGCAATGTTTGCGAAATAAAAGAACCTTGATCCAAATCATTGGTATACAAGGTTTGAATCGTGCTGACTTCTGCTTCACGCAGACGCTCTAACAATTCTTCTGTGAGCTCATCATTCGCAGTTGCGATCACTTCACCAGTATTTGTATCAACGATGTTCTTCGCTAATACACGACCCAACAAATAGTCTTCAGGTACAGAGATGTGTTTGATGCCAGCAGCTTCGATATCACGTACGTGTTTGGCATTGATACGCTTATCTTTTGCAATCAGTGATTTGCCCGACTTATCATTGATATCGAAACGCGCCACTTCGCCACGTAAATGCTCTGCAATGAACGCCATTTCTGCGCCATCTGCATGTAGTACAAAATCATCGAAAGCAAAGAAGTTTTCTAGAATTTGTTCTTGAGTCATACCGATTGCTTTTAGCAATATGGTGACTGGCATCTTACGACGACGGTCGACGCGGAAGAACAAAATGTCTTTCGGATCAAACTCAAAGTCTAACCAAGAACCACGGTAAGGAATGATACGAGCCGAGAACAGCAACTTACCTGAAGAGTGAGTTTTGCCGCGATCATGTTCAAAAAACACGCCAGGCGAACGATGTAGCTGGGATACGATGACACGCTCGGTGCCATTAATCACAAAAGAACCATTCTCAGTCATCAAAGGCAATTCGCCCATGTAGACTTCTTGTTCTTTCATCTCTTTGACGACCGGCTTGGTTGGCGATTCTTTATCAAGAATTACCAAACGTACCTTCGCTCTCAAAGGAGATGCGTAATTCAGACCACGCTGCTGACATTCTTTCACGTCAAACGGCGGATCCCCCAATATGTAAGATAAAAATTCGAGACGCGCAAAACCATTGTGCGAAACGATAGGAAAAATTGAAGTGAAGGCTGACTGCAAGCCCTCATTTTTCCGAGTTGTTGGAATCTTTTCTGCCTGCAAGAATCCCGCATAGGATTCAAGCTGGGTTGCCAGCAGAAAAGGAATATGATGAACGTTAGCGCGTTTCGCAAATGATTTGCGGATGCGCTTCTTCTCAGTAAATGAGTAGTGCATGAACACTCCGTGAGTGACAGGAAGGATAGAGAATTCAGGATTCGCAACTGGCTTTCGCCTTTAACCGAGAACCCTCAAGTCTTTGTCCTTGATTAGGGACACCGCATCAGGAACACCCTGCTGCGACTCTTTAATTCAAATTTACTTTTCACTACAACTTAGAGCAACCAATGCAGAGTCGGATTTTTTAACCAGACTCTGCAAATTGGCCTGAGCGCTAGCCAAATGCGCTGCAACTAAAATTACTTGATGTCTGCCTTGGCGCCAGCTTCTTCCAGTTTTTTCTTAGCTGCTTCTGCGTCTGCTTTAGCAATGCCTTCTTTAACTGACTTCGGTGCACCATCCACCAGATCTTTTGCTTCTTTCAGACCCAAGCCAGTGATTTCACGAACTGCCTTAATCACACTAACTTTGTTACCGCCGACTTCAGTCAGAACAACATTGAACTCGGTCTGCTCTTCAGCTGCTGCTGCACCACCGCCTGCTGCACCTGCTGGGCCTGCCACTGCCATTGCTGCTGCGGATACGCCGAATTTTTCTTCAAACGCTTTAACTAAATCGTTCAAATCCATTACGGACATTTGAGCTACTGCTTCCAGGATGTCGTCTTTCGAGATTGCCATTTAAAACTCCTAATTTTTTTCAGTAATTACATTTGACTGGTATTGACACAACTAAATCTGCTAAGCGAATGATTCGCACATCAAGCAGATTCGGTTTCCTTTTTCGCTGCAACTGCTGCTAGTACGCGAGCCATACCCGAAACTGGTGCCAGCATGACGCCCAATAATTGGGAAATCAGTACCTCACGAGTAGGAATATTGGCCAGCGCTACAACTGCTGCCTTATCTAAAGGTTTGCCTGCGTAACTACCTGCCTTAATCACCAACTTGTCGTTGCTTTTTGCAAAATCCTGCATGATTTTTGCGGCAGCAACGGCATCTTCTGAAATTGCATAAATCAGAGGACCGGTCATTTCGGAAGCTAGGGCAGAAAACGCGGTTCCTTCGACGGCGCGACGTGCGAGCGTATTTTTCAACACACGCAAATACACACCACCGGAACGCGCTTTTGCGCGCAGTTGTGTCAAGTGACCAACCTCAATGCCACGATACTCAGCCAGCACGATGGTCTGTGCCGATGCAACTTTGGCAGAGATTTCGGCTACGACGGCCTTTTTGTCATTTAGATTGAGACCCACGATCAACCTCCAAAAATAATGTTCGGCTATTGCACAACCACATGGCTGCCTGCCTTACATCGTTCGAACACGGCGTCCGAAGTTAGGAGTTCATACTGGCGCTTAACTGATGCGCTGCATTGAGACTACAAAACTTGTTCGGGCTCGCCATCTGCGTTGGGCGTTTAGAAAAATCTTCTTCAACTTTTTAACCTACTACCAACCACTTAGCAGGCCCAACGGTCTTTGATTGCCTGAACCATCTTCATTATTTTGAATCTGGTTCAGCCCAAAGAACTGCCCTAAGCCCAAAGGATTAGGGACTTAAACTTTTACTTATGCCGACAGCGAAGCTTGATCGACACGTACACCGCCACCCATCGTGGATGACAGCGAGACCTTACGTAGATAAACACCTTTACTGCTAGCTGGTTTTGCTTTGCTTAATGCATCGAGCAAAGCCACTAAATTTAATTTCAGATCAGCGTCGGTGAATGATTTACGACCGATGGTTGCATGCACAATGCCTGCTTTGTCAGTACGGTATTGCACCTGACCCGCTTTTGCATTTTTAACTGCAGTCGCCACGTCCGCCGTAACAGTACCTACCTTAGGATTTGGCATCAGACCACGTGGACCCAAAATCTGGCCTAAAGTACCAACGATACGCATGGTGTCTGGCGAAGCGATAACCACATCAAAAGGCATATTGCCTGCTTTGATTTGCTCTGCTAAATCTTCCATACCAACGACTTCTGCACCCGCAGCTTTTGCTTGTTCAGCTTTTTCACCAGAGGCAAATACGGCAACACGAACGCTCTTTCCTGTTCCGGCTGGTAATACCACGGAGCCACGTACTACTTGATCTGATTTTTTAGCATCAACACCGAGTTGCACAGCAACGTCGATGGATTCATTAAATTTTGCTGTGGCCAGTTCTTTGATCAACGTAACTGCATTGTCAAATGGATAGACCTTAGTACGATCAACTTTATCCTTGATCAGCTTGGCGCGTTTTGAAAGTTTAGTCATTACAGCCCCTCCACCGTGATACCCATGGAACGCGCTGAACCTGCGATGGTGCGAACTGCAGCATCCATGTCGGCAGCGGTCAGATCTGGGCGTTTTTGGGTAGCGATTTCTTCAGCTTGTTTACGAGTGATTTTGCCTACCTTGTCTGAATGCGGCTTAGGGGAACCTTTTTGTATCCCAGCTGCTTTCTTGATCAAAATAGTAGCAGGCGGAGTCTTCATCACAAACGTGAAAGACTTATCTGCAAACGCTGTAATCACCACTGGAATTGGTAGACCTGGCTCTACACCCTGAGTTTGCGCATTAAATGCTTTACAAAACTCCATGATGTTCAAACCACGTTGACCCAATGCTGGACCAATTGGAGGGGAAGGATTTGCTTTACCAGCTGGCACTTGCAGCTTGATAAAGCCAATAATTTTCTTTGCCATGAGGGCTCCTTTAAATGAGTGATAGCGCCGATTCGCTGCTTTTACAAACTAACTATTACGGCTCCTCTGATACTGCTTAACTACATCATTACTTCACTACTTAGTCATGTTTAACGTTAGCTGTTTATTTCTATCGTCACGCCCTGACTAGCGCTATTCTTTAACAATCAAGCTTTTTCAACTTGACCAAACTCTAATTCCACCGGAGTAGCGCGTCCAAAAATCGTCACGGATACACGCACGCGAGATTTTTCGTAATTCACTTCTTCAACATTGCCATTGAAGTCAGTGAAAGGACCATCTTTAATACGCACTAACTCACCAACTTCATACAGCACTTTAGGACGCGGTTTCTCAACACCTTCTTGCATCTGGTGCATGATTTTATCGACTTCGTGCGGAGGAATAGGCGTAGGCTTATTCGACTTACCTCCTATGAAACCCGTCACTTTGTTGGTGTTTTTCACCAAGTGCCAAGTTTCATCCGTCATTTCCATTTCAACTAAAACATAGCCAGGGAAAAAGCGACGTTCGGTCACAGCTTTTTGACCGTTTTTCATTTCTATTACTTCTTCAGTGGGCACAAGAATTTGACCGAATTTATCGTCCATTCCAGCACGTGTGATGCGCTCAGCTAAGGCACGCTGCACACTCTTTTCCATCCCAGAATAGGCATGAACTACGTACCAAAGCTTCTTAGCTCCAGAAACTGATCCTGAAGGAGTATTCACTTGTGCGTTGTCGGTCATCATTATCTCCAGCGCAAAATAAGGTCATAGAAAATAACCTCTAGCAGCTTATCAGTGCCCCACAAAAACACAGCCATTACCAAAACAAAGCCAAACACAACGCCAGTTATTTGTATTGCTTCTCTGCGAGTAGGCCAGACAACTTTTTTTGTTTCACGTACTGCTTCACCAGCAAAGCTAATAAAGCTACGACCAGATTGAGATGTCCAAGCAAACGCAACAGCTAAAAGCAAGCCCGCTACCAGAGCGCCCGCTCTTACTAGCGTGGTTTGGCCAGCCAGTAAATAGAAGCCGACAACACCGGCGATGACGGCACACACTGCTAGTGTCATCTTTGCCTTGTCGGCTGATGTAGTCACTGTCTGCACAGATTGGTTGGACATGCTGTTTGCTTTCGGTATTCAGTCTGATCTAGTGGCAGGGGCGGAGGGCCTCGAACCCCCAACCTACGGTTTTGGAGACCGTCACTCTGCCAATTGAGCTACGCCCCTGCGGAAAACTTTGTAATCAAAATTAAGCGTTGTTTGCGTGAATCGCTCCACGCAAACATCTATTCAATTTTTCTTACTCGATGATTTTTGCGACGACGCCAGCACCAACAGTACGGCCGCCTTCACGAATCGCAAAACGTAAGCCTTCTTCCATCGCAATCGGATTGATCAGCTTAACTGTGATCGAT
>Ga0209768_10000465_pt1 | contig 27688 bp, 17 predicted proteins | sample LauGreSBDMM110SD_3_FD_187564 | JGI IMG/M metagenome (GOLD analysis project Ga0209768, IMG submission 187564) | Freshwater lake microbial communities from Lake Michigan, USA - Sp13.BD.MM110.SD (SPAdes) (version 2) | ecosystem: Environmental > Aquatic > Freshwater > Lake | place: Lake Michigan... | reverse complement strand
ACGCCGGAGTGCTCGCTCTACAACGTGCTGACGACCATGAACCACTGCATCCGCCGCACGCTCCAGCGCCTGACCACCCTGGGCGGCCCGACGTGCACCTGGAACATTCCGGCCATCACCTTCCTCAGCACCATCCAGTTCTTCGATCGCCCCGAGTGGGTGGCCTTCAACGCGGCGATGCGCGAGACGGTGCAGAACAACACCAACGTCTGCACGGCCGCCATGTTCGCCGAGGCCAAGAGCCGCAAGGAGAACTACCCGGAGTTCGAGCAGCGCGCGCGCCACCTGAACGACCAGTCGAAGGCGGCCATGGAAGGGCTGATGGCCAGCTCGGAGGAGGCCATGCGCGTGCAGGCGCGCATCAAGGCCGGCCTCCACTTCGCGCCGGTCGACAAGCCGCTGCCGGTGGTCAAGGTGCCGCAGGCCGTCGGCGCCGCCACCGCCTCGGCCTTCTACGAGGACTGGTGCGCCAAGGACCCCAACGACCCCGAGCTGCCCTCCATGAGCGAGTACGCCACCGGTCGCGTGCGCATCAAGTGGCAGGAGGAGTTCGGCATGACGGCGTCGGGGGCCAAGGCCTACAAACGAAACTTCAGCATGCTCAAGACGTCGGCCGTCTACCTGGACGCGGTGGCCAACGTGAAGGGCTACACGTCGGGCGACCTGTGCGCGCGCATCAACAGCCTCGCCGCGACGCTGAAGCAGCCGCCCGCCACCTTCCTCAAGGAGCTCTTCTACAAGCTGGTCAGCCGCTCCAAGGCCGAGCTGATCGACCCGGCGCACATGGCGGCCTTCGAGGCGGCCGGCATCCCCTTCCCGCCGGGCAAGGGCGCGCTGGTTGGCAAGCGGCCGGGGGCAATGGCACTGGACCTGGACTGAGCCCCGGCTTTTGTAGCTTTGTAGCTTTGTAGCATTAATTAGCACGTGTAACACATACTACTTTTGACAAAAATGAGTGCCTTCTAAAAGGTGCTTCTCTTCAGAGTGCCTGCACGTGGCCGCTTGCCACCGCCCACTGAAGACGGTACCGAAGGCACCGAATGACCGAAAGGCAAGATGGCAGAGGTGTCTAGTACCATCACGTTGTTGTTGGCTGGCGACGGAACGAACCCAACGCTCGTGTACAGACGCAGCGCAGTCGGGTCACGGCTGATGTTGAGCTTGATGGTGTGGACGCCAGCGTCGCGCAGAGCATAGCACACGGCATACAGAAGCATGGCGCCCAGACGCGGCACCTTGCTCTTGGTCGACTTGCAGAGCAGCATCACTTGTGCCATACTGTAGTCTTGATCCAAGCGTGAATAGATGCACACGGCGTCAGGCCCGCCTTTGAGCACTTGCGTGTTGTGAACAAGCATGGCAAAGGTGTCCGTGTCTTCCAAGGATTCAAAGGTGACCCTTTCGAGATCAGGACCGATGTACTCCTTGTTGCACACGCAACACATCTGCGACGCAATCTCGCCGCGCGTGTACAGCACTGCAAGGTCGCTGTTTAGGAGGTGCTCAACGATGTTCTCTGACGAGTCCATTTGTTACATGAATGGAAGCAAAATATAAATATGGCACGACGGGCCTGACGGGGTTATGGCTTCGCGTGGCTTCGTATGTATGTTGGGCTTGACGTTGATAGTTAGGCTTGACGTGCATGGTTGGGCCTGACGTGGATGGCTTCGCGTGGCTTGTTGGGCCTAACGGGGTATGTCGGGCCTAACGTGGGTGGTTGGGCTTGACGTGTATGTTGTGCTTGACGTGTATGTTGTGCTTGACGTGATTGGTTGGGCCTGACGTGCATGGTTGGGCCTGACGTGGATGGCTTCGCGTGGCTTGTTGGGCTTAACGGGGTATGTCGGGCATAACGGGGTATGTCGGGCATAACGGGTACAAAAAGAACTTACACTAAGGGTCTGATTGCATCAAATGACCAATGGCGACGCACACCCCGGCAGCCCCGCGAGGTCGCCCTGCTCTTCGGTGTCCAAGCACCAGTCCACCATGCGCCGCGGGTGCCAGGTCGCCGCCATGAGCTCTTGCTTGATAAGCGCCGTGCGCTCAAGTGCTCGGCGCCGTTGCTGCGTTAAAGCAGCCGCCCGCCTTCGCCATCGCGCAGCGTATGCAACCGCCAACGCAAGCGGTCGGTTCTTAGGATACCACACCATCTCGAAGATCCATTCGTAGTGCTTCCAATCGGCGATCAGAGTCTCTGTACTCGTAGCCACTTCCTTGCCAGAAAAGACCCTCTCATCCCAAGGGCCAGTTCCTAGATCGTAAAGGTCGTTGTGCGGCCGGGCCAGGTGAGGTCCATAAAGTTGATAGTAAAGCCGGTCTGGTTTATAAGGCTCAATGATGTTATTCAAGTAACTTTCATTTTCGGCGTGATGAAGGCTTGTCAGATGCTGGATAATGCTTGCTCCAGAGAGCACTGTTTGATGGGCACCACTTCCAACCATGACGCCGTAGAGCTGACGCACGATGCGCGGCACCTTCGGTTCAACAAAGTCCAATCCGTATGAATGGTCGTGGCATACATCATCGAAAATATTCCACGACCGCTTGCCTGTTTCAGGGTGCTCGCATATAGTGATTGTCACGGCGTCGTTCAGACACGTACGTGCGGACACTCTCGTGATTTGGAGAGTCATGGCTCGGCTGTCTTGTGGCTTGCCAGATGGCATTAAGTCAATTTTTAGAGTCGGGGCCGACACGGTTTATTGGGTCTCGGTCTAGGCCCTGCACTCGCTCTCCTGATGCCGGTGGTGCTTCGCCATGGCCTTGCAGCCGAGCGAGCTGTCGCGCAGGATCGTGCGCAGCGCCGCCATGACGCTGTCCCCGAGGCGGCGGAACTCTTGCGCCACGATGTCGCACGAGGGCACGCCGGTGTCCACGTCCGTAAAGCGGCTTACGTATTGGTGGTACTGGATGTTCCAGTCGCCCTTGGGCAGGTCGCGGTGAGAGCAGCTGCGCTGGACGCGGCCGCGTGCTTGGATGTCGATGGCGTCGTTTGGTAGCACGTTAAGCAAGTGCATCGAGCCAGCGGCGCCGCTCAGGTCAATGCCGGTCGAGAACTGGGGGCCGAGGACCAGTATGGCGCTGTCGCGACCGACGCCCGCGTGGGCATTGAAGCGCTTCACGACCGCGCTCTGTTGCGCCGTGGTGAGGCCGCCGTGCAGATGCATCACGAGCCCCGGCGTCAGCACAGGCCCCAGCTTCTGCAACATCTGAAAGACGAACTCAGAGCCATAAGCAGCCTGCACATTGGAGTACACCACCGCCTTCTTTTTGCGCGCGCTCAGCACCTCGAAGAGCTTGGCTACCACCGGCGACGCCTCTTGCAGCATCTCGATGTTGTGAATGTTCGACACCATGTGCACGGTGCCCTTGGCGATGTTGCTCGTCGCCACGAGACGCGTACGGCCAAAGGTGTCGCGCAGCTTGTGGTTGGCCTTGTAGAGCGAATGTTTGATGAAGGTCTCGCTCGGCTCCACGATCTCCTCGGTGTGTCGGGCCGTCGCATACCGGGTGGCATCGAACGAGGCGTCGTAGAAGTACATGTGCGGGGCCACCTTGTGCGCGAGGTCGTCGACCGCGGCGGGCGACTTGGGGTTCCAGGCCTCTATCACGTTCGACGCCTCTTTGCCTAGGCACTTCTTGACCTCGCCCGCGACCTCGTGCATCCGGACCTGGTCGAGGAAGAGCAGCTTGAACTCGGCCGCGCTCAGCTTACGACCACGCGCCGCAAACACGTTGTGCAGCTCGACGAAGTCCTTCCACGACTGGCCGAGCGGCGACCCGGTCATGCCGACGACGACCTGCGGCGTGGCGGCCTCGAGCATGTGCTTGTACTGCAACACCACGTTGCGCTGGGCGGCCGCCAGCGCCGACGTGTCCACCAGCGTGTGCACCTCGTCCATGACGACCACGGCGTCCTTCAGGAAGGCGGCGCCCTTGCGCACAGCCTGGCCATACGTCATGACCAGCACCGGGATGGTATGGCTCTTGAGCCACTTCTCGGCCCACCAGAAAGGATGATTCTCGGACGTCATTTTGCCTTGCTTGGGCTCGGGGTGATCCTTGAACTGGTGGAGCACACAGGGCGCGTCGTTCTGGAGGGTATCGTAGAGCTGCTCCTTGAGCCCGGCGTTCTGGGTTACGACGAGGATCTTGGAGGGGCGACGACGCGCACCTACGGGATAAAGGCTCTCGTCCAAGAAGTTGCAAATGATAGACGCCACCAGCATGGTCTTGCCCGATCCGGTGGACGCGGCGATCAGCATCCGCTTGACGGTCGTGTTGGGCGCCACGATGGAGTGGATGAAGCGCTGGTGCGGCAACAGCTTGAGGCGCCCGCAGCGGTCACGCGAGGCCTTGCAGTTGTCGGTCCATTGTGCGGGCGGATCGGCCTTGAAGCGCTCGAAGCTGTTGCGAATGAAGGCCACGAAGGCCTCGCCGTCCTCCTGGGCCGGCCAGTCCCCATAAGCCGGTGCTTTCCACGGCTTGCGCGTCGCAGGAAGCAGCTGCTTATGAACACGTCGGTTCACGGTGCGGGTACGTAGCTTGATTCCCACTTGCTTGCGCGTCTGGACCATGGCGGAGCTGGGGGCTGTACTTGCTATTCACAAGACGCAAAATATTGCTCGATACCTTAATCATCTATTATATGATGCACTACGAGCGGTGCTCCGTTCCTTGGCTTTAATCCGGCAAATGGGTTGTTCCAAGGTGCGTATGGTGCATTAAAGAGCACAGCATCGGTAGCGCAATCAATACGGATGCCACCCACTGGCCGCGTCAATGCAATCAAAAGGACTTGAAGATGGCGACCATGGAAGTTATAGAGTGCCTCATTCATTTGGCGACCAGATCCTTCGAGCTCGGCGTACAGGATGCCAGCAACAAGAAGAGCTAGTTTGACGGGACCCATGCATGCATGTGATGTAGCAAACACAACCCACTTACCTTCGGGTTTCCGCATGATTAGCCTTACAAGCATCTCTTCTTTGGTGAAAATAACTTGAGAGACGTGTGCTTGCGGTGCCATCTCAACGGTGCTAGCAACTATCTCCGTAATGGCTACACTCAAGTTATTATTTACCCTTTGTCGACAAATAGGGCAAGATGAGTGTGAGTGATCCCTTTCCTCAATTGATGCATAAACCAATGTGCGCCCAATCCACGACAATATACATCGCCCACAGAACACGTGCGAGCACTCAAGCATGACAGGTTGGCTAAGTGGTTCCATGCATATCCCACATTCGTGCGTGAACTGCTCTGCAACAAAGCGGTTTGACGCGAGCGCCGCCAAGGTGGACGTGGACGACCCGCCTAATGCGCACACTGCCCCAACTACATCATCGACTTGTAAGAATGCTTGCAGCGGGCTAGCGACTGCATGAGCACACCTACACATATAAGTGTGTTGGACGAGAGCGGACGGTGGCATATGTTCCGCAATGAATGCAGGGCTGCTGCGCACAACAATGAGATCCATTGCATCTCGCTCACGCAGTAAATGTGCCACACCATGACCAAGGCATGTTGGCGAAGGAAAGGCCCTTCCTATCAATAAATGACTATTGCTTATGAGCCAGAGGAATTTGTAGTTAAGGACTGGTATAGAACCAAGCTCAACATGCGCTTCATCTACTAAAATGCGCTCAAACCCGGGCAATGCTTGATGAAAGCACCGCTTGATGATGCCGGGGTGCATGAGAATGCAGTCAAACGCATTAAAAACTGATTCGAGATCGGAGGATGTCGCCAAAAGCCTTTGAATGCATGATGCTCCTTTTATGATGCATGCATTCAAGGTTGTGAAGTCTTTTATAGACTGGGCCCATTGACATAAGACAGGGCCTCTAGGAACGATGATGAGGGTGGTCTTATACATAATGGGATGCCGGGCAGAGATCGAAGGTTCATCAAGTGTGAGAACGTTCAATCTTGCACCTCCGTGTGCTCTTCTATCCGGCATATACACATGTTGATGCGGACAATTGTGTATGAAGTCTAGCCGATTAGCGGCGACTAGAGCTAATGATGTCACTGTCTTCCCTGAACCTGACGGATCGCCGAAGATGCCAATGTTTGTGTGTACTTGATGCCGTCCTTTCGAGGTTTGTAGAACAATAGCGCCGCGCTCCATGGCTACAGCCTTCTTGACCTCGGCTGCTTGATAAGCATTGAGGGGCACGCGAAGAAGATTCCCATAGTCCTGAATGCGTGCATCACTAGAGTTTAGTTCAAGGTTGTATGGTGCATCCATATATGTTTAAGTAAGTGTCTTACAACCCGTATCCGACGCCGAAGCGCTCAAGGGTTATGTAAATTACAAAACATTCTCTTTCCTTTTTTTGTATTTGGTGTTAGACATTGAACTCGCTCATCCCTATAATCTTAACACCCAGATCCCGCGCCTTTTTTAGCTTTCCACTTTCCTCTTCCGGATTCTTTGCAACCACCAGCGTCGTCTTTTTCCCAACAGTATTTGATACTTCACCACCCTGAGCTACAATCGCCGCTTCCCAGGTCTTGTTTCTAATGCCTGTGAACACTACGACCTGGCCAGCATATCGTTGCACAATCGGATGAGAAAGTGTTGCAGTCGCCGGAGTTTCAGAAGTCGCCATAGCCGCTGGCCCACCCATTGCTCCCATTTCGGCGCATTTGACCCCCCAAGTTTTCCATGCCTTTTGAAACACTGGTAACGATGCGAGAAACTGCTTCGCCGTCTTGGGACCCACGCCTTCAATCTCACTGATGCCCTTGATGACCGTTGAAGATAGGTCGGCACTACGAGCCACCTCGGGGTACTTGCCCACAATCGCCGCCAAGCGTTTCTCCCCGAAGCCGCGCCCGAACAGGTTGCTAGCCGCCATCCAACGTGCGCATGGCACATTAGACTCGCGCAAGAGGTTAAGGCTCTCGGCGATCTTGGTTGCGTTCTTGGGGCCAATGCCATCGATGCCCTTTAGCTTCACCTCGTCAAGTTGCATGAGGCCCACAACGTCCGTCACGCCTGCACGCACAAGCTTCTCAAGCGTTCCACGAGCCACATACTTGACGTCGAGCGTGCTTGCAAAGTGCTCGAGAACACGCACGGCCTGATCAGGCTCCATGGTGCCGTCGACACCCGCCTTCACACAAATATCCACGTGTCCCTCCGTCCACGTCCACTCACCAGGCGGCATGGCGGCACGGGTGCCCGTGATGACACGCGTGATATAAGGGATCACATCGCCACTGCGGGTCAGCGCGACACGTGTCCCAACACCAATTGCATTCTTTTCGATAAAGGCCGCATTAAATCCTGTAGCACGGCGGATAGTCACGCCGTTCAGGGACACGGGCTCAAAGATGACAGTAGGCTTCAAGTAGCCGTGCTTGCTTACGTTCCACTCCACATCCATCACTATAACCTCTGCCTCTTCGTGTGTGATCATGCTCTTGAATGCAAATCCCCACTTTGGGTTCTTACCCTTCACAACCTTGTGCTTGTCGGAGTTGTGCATGATCACGATGCCGTCGACCTCGTAGGGACTCTGGGTGCGACGCGCCACCAGCTCGTCGCTCAGGGTCTGCATGGTCAGCTCGGCGGCCGTCCAGACGCCGTGGTGCACCACGATAAAGCCGGCCTTCTTGAGCCACGCGAGACCCTCGGCCGGTGCCATCTTGGGGCTCAATAGCTCGTAGGCCACGAACTCGCAGCGGCGCGCCACGTCCACGTCGGGCGTCTTGGCATTCATGATGCCGGCTGTGACATTGCGGGCGTTGGCACCGCCCTTGGCCTTGACGATCTCCCAAGATGCACGGCTCATGATCACCTCGCCGCGTACTGCAAAGGTCTCAACACCCACTACCGTCTTTACCACACCTTTCACAAGCGACACCAGCTTTGAGCAATCCTGACCCACCGTGCCGTCGCCACGGCTGAAGATACGCAGAGTGCCATTGCGCTCCCGAACAATCATGGCCGAGTTGCCATCGAGCTTATCAGATACAACATAGGATGCGGGCTCGGCATAGCTCGCCTTCCACTTATCCACTGCCTTTGCATCGTCGCGGATCTTGTCGAGGGATCCCATCCAATAAGGCAGCGCCACCTTCCTTTCATCCCCCTCACGCACCGGAGCACCGATTGCCTCAACAAGTTTATTCTTAGGATCCAACATCTTGATCCGAGCCTTCAATGCATCGAACTCCCCATCGTCAAGCATGGCCTCGGATGTGTTGTAGTAGGCATCACGCGCCTTGTTGTACAACATCTCTGCATCGCCAATGGACATGCGTTGTAGGCCATTGCGTAGCTGCTTGACGAGCTCATCGACATCGTTGTCCTTCATTTTTGATGAACTATGCTTTCCGGTAGAGTTGCTTTTATGTGCTTTAGCCTCCATTTTTGGGTTCTTGAAGGTCCTGCATTTAAGAGAATGTTAGATTATGACGTTAAACTGCGTGGGCCATGGGCTTCGCAATGTCTTTTGGTGGAGGTTTAGATGCATTTGCATGCATCGCTAAGGTCAAACAAATCTCTATTGACACCACTATGCGCATCTTTTACGTTTTCCTATTGGGCTTGAGCTCCATATATGCACATTGGGCATGCATGATACGCACAATCAAAAAGCAACTGCCTTCGACGGTGCTCGAGGTCTCTTACATCGATCCAGAAAGACTGTCGGTTACCCGCCTCTATGTCTTTTCTATATGGCGCTATCTGGACCTCTTTGCGCCACGTGAACATGTCCATTTGTCATGGGCCTCTTCCGCAGCAGCTTCCTCTCCCACTTTAGCTTCCTCATTCAAAACAGACCCAAAAGGCCTATACCTGATCCGAATGTGGAATCAAGCAAACGAGAGGCAAGAGGGGTATGTTCTTAGCCCGCCCCATCTTGAGAATGCATTGCACATACGGTCGGACTTGAAGGCCTTTGGGGCGTTCAGCGACGTTGGCCTCGCCACCTTTCTTTATAGTTACGTGACCAAGTCCAAAAAAGAAGACATCTTCGAAATCATGGTGGACGGATCGGCAGCCTTCACGGCGTTCCAGCCGTACATGGCATCTCTCATTTTGCCTGACAACGTGACAGCGCGTATGGCTGCAACCTTGCTGAAGTACTTGCGTACCGGGACTACTAACGAGGAAATTGATGCAAACAAGGACGAAAACAACATGGATGAAAATGACACATCCATTGTTCAAGCCAAAGCCACCATTATCATAACCGACTACCATCTAGAGGAGCGCACTGTACAAGACGACGAGTTTATCGCATAAAATTACCATTGCATAATAGATTATCTTTCATTTTTGTGTAAAGTCTTGTATTGCGATCAAAAGCCATTTGGCTTACCTTGCTCTCACACGCTCAACATCACGACGAACCCAACGATCGTAGTTCCAGATAAAGCTCCGCAGGGACCCCATGTCCATGAGCTTGGCCATCGCCATCTTCACACACTGTTTTGTTTTTAGCTTGGGATTCGACATACGCATCTCGGTATACCACATGGTCCACGCAGCACAGTAGCCTTCTGTGAACCACAACGACTCTTCGTCAGACTCCATGTACTGAAAAATGTGCATCTTGCGTGGGCAGTAGTCGTTCGGCGTCAACAGCTTTGGTAAGTTGAAGCGCTCCTTCATGATTGTACCGAGCTCCGCAAACAGCTCCTTGGCCATGAACATGTCCCCATGAGCCTTGCCATTGGGCTCAAAGATCTCGAGCTCCTTGGTGGCCTTGGTGTACATCAGGGCATTGGCGTGCCCCCAACGCGGGTCATGCAAGCTGATCATGACCAGTATCTGCTTGACGTTGGTGTCCTTGAGGGCAGCGGTCCAGAAGGCGTCAAAGCCGGTGGGCACAACCATACGCGAGCTCTTTATGGGGGCCTTAGGATCCTTCGGGTTCTGCTCATGGGAGATCAGCCATTTGAGGGACGCTGGAAGTACGGCTACGTGAGGGTAGCGGGCCGCCGTGTACGTGAAATAGGTGCTGCTCCCCAAGAAATTGTCGACAAAGGTTCGCCCAGCATTTTCCTTTGCTGTAACCAACGACTTGTTGACGAGGTCAAATTGCACCGCACCTTTCGGCAAGCGCTCCTTCTTGATACGCTGTAGCTCCATGCCGACCTTGGAGTCCGGGCTCACACAACGTGCCGTTTCCGGCTTGTACAGGATCGATGGGGCACGCCGTAGGCACTTCTGGCGTTTTTGTGCTTTCTTGAGGTAGTGGGACTCGAAGCGCGATTGCAGGGTCGTAAGAAGGGCATGCGTAGCCTCTACATCTACAACCTTCTTGTTTGCTACCACCTTTGGTGCAAAGCGCGTGTCTAGGTCCCAAAGAACCACAAGCGGGAACCAGATCATGGCGCTCTTAGAGTCCACGTCTGCAGCAATCCACTTCTTGACAGATTGAACCATCGTTGCGCTATAAGACACAGTGGACATCTTGGCCGGACGCAAAGGATAGCCTTGGTTCGCCATGAACGCCGGTAGCTGATCCACGGCCCCGACACGTTTGATGGCCAACGTCGTGGCGAAGTCGTCACGATTCTTCAAATGGTAGCTCAGAGGGTTGATGGCTACGATGTTCCCTTGTGCCACATTCCAGATGAGCGGAATCCAATGCTTGGCCTGATCTGGGCGTGCATTTGTCTTCCCTGCCTCCCGTGCCTTGTTGGTAACAGCACATTTTACCTTTGTTGCCACGGTGATGCCCAAGATGACGAAAGGGGTTGTCGGCTTCTGAAGGATGCCTTCGATGTGCACGTTTCGCATATACTTGCCGGCTTCGTTCAATTTGCACTCGAACATTATGGGTAGAGGGTCGTGCGCCACTATGCCGGGGTAACTTGTGACCAAGAGGTCAGCAAACCATGGTCGTGGATCTCCGGATTGAAGGATGGCCGTGCTCATGTGCTCTCTACATATTTGGTGTATTATTTGCGTGATTTATACCCATATAGACAAAAATAAGTTAAGCGATACTCCACCGCCGCCTGCGTTTGCGTTCGATCATAAAAAGGCGGGCAACCCTTTCGGGATCGGAGGTTATCATTCTCGACAAGGATGATGCATGTGAAGCAGAGAGTGGAACTACCTCTTCTTCGGTGGATGCGACCTCTTCAGGTTGCATGAGACAACTAACGTATTGGTTGAGGACGACGGCTTCATTCTTCTGCAAAACCTCGTTCGGAAAGCCATACAACTCGGTACACACGGCAATGTTTGGAATCGTCGTTCTACTGAAGGCCTCGGCCACAGCTTCTGTGGATACATCTATGGTACTTGGTGTGTAAGGATGGCTATATTGAGTTGCATGAAGTGTTGTGGCCGTTCGAGGGCGCGAGGAAGGAGGGGTCATCGACGGCGAAATCGAAGCCGGTGATCGATCGGATAATGCAGAGGAACTGATAGATTTTTTCATATTTTTTGGCTATTTGAGGTGGCCTTTGCCTATCTTTACATGGCATCCACATCTTTATATGACTTTACTCTAACATTTTGGGGTGCAATTGCTGGCTTTGTGGGCATTCGCACATCTTTATCAACTATCTTGTCATCTGCATTGTTGGAAAAAGTTTTAGAGAGATCCTCCATTGCCGATGGTATGTCTTCAATGGCCATCATTTGGGTTTCGATGACATCCGCTTGCACTTGCGGGTCATTAACCTCATCTGCAATAGGCATGACTTGTGTCTCCTCTACTGCCTGCAATCTCAATCCGTACATGCAGTTTGACGTTCCCACATAAACCGCCCTCGTCCCTTTCATAACAAAAACATCATAATATGTTCGGCCTTTTGGCTTACTAGTCACTTCATTTAAAATACGGTACTCAACATCGCCAACAAATGCCGACCACGAGTGATACTTGCCAGCACCGCGCTTTTTGTATGTTAAAACGTCAAGCGTCAACAACGTAAAAGGCCGGACCTCGAGCATGCCAACCTTGTGTAGGAACCGCCTGCACACTGTTAATGCCATATTGTGCTCATCGTATAGAGGAAAACACGCAATAACGATGCCCTGTGTGCTTGATGCCGTTTGTTCGGCAGTAAGGGTCGTTTTCTCGAACCGCGCACGAAGCTCTGAGGTCGTTAAGTAAAGAATAGGTGCTGTCATTTTTACGGATTCTTATCTGATAATTGTCTCAATCCCTTAAATGATACATCGATGAGGTTGCTTTGTATTGTATATTATCAAAATGTAGTAAAGAAGGGAACACACCTACATGCTTTTGGGTCAAGGCGCTGGAGGTATAGGTCTCGGAGGTATTGGAGGCGGCGATGTTTCAACTAGTGCACTTAACACAGTCACTATAGGCGAATCCGCTGGAAAAAGATCGGTAGGTTACCGAAATGTTGTAGTTGGCTATGAGGCTGGTGAGGCAACAACATTTGCAAATGACTGTGTTCTTATTGGACACCAATCTGGTCGGCTCGCATCAACACTAACTGCATCCACCTTTGTGGGAGCCCAGGCGGGATCTACAGCCACGCGAAGCGACGAATCAACCCTTGTTGGATATGCAGCAGGGCAGTTTATGACCGATGCCCCAAACAACGTAGGTGTTGGCGCCTATGTGCTCCGCGAGGCAACGTGCACAAATACAACTGCAGTGGGGGTCCGAGCACTTGAACGTGCTCTTGATGCCAACAACAACACCGGGGTAGGGTGCGAGGTCATGCAAAACATGAGATCAGGCAACGACAACACAGCATTAGGCTATCAATCGATGCGCAGTGCTTTTACGATCAAAGAAAGTACTGCAATAGGTGCTTACTCGGGCTATTGCAATGCTCGAGGTCAAGGGTTGACCATCATTGGCTATAAAGCAGGAGAGTTCTTGGAAGAGGGGTTTTATTCAATTGCGTTGGGTGCTTTTGCCCTTCGAGGCGCTCAATACTCATGCAATGCAGTTGCAATTGGTCCGTTTGCCGGTGCAGGAGCAACCAATGCCACCGGCACTGTTTTGCTTGGACATAGAGTTGCATCAAGCGCCAATAATGTAAATGATAGTGTTTTCATCGGTGCAAATGGAGCACATCACTCATCTGGTGAATCAAATGTCGCCATTGGGGTCTCTGTTGCGCCATATGTCAGCGGCAACGATAACACAATCATAGGCGCCGGCGCCCTTGCAAATACAGTTATGCAAGCAACATCTACTGTCGCAATTGGGGCGAATGTTGCACCCACCCTCCAGAGTAGCAAACAATGCGTTCTTATAGGGCCTGGTGCGGACACGTGCTATGCTTCTGCAGAGTATGCTATTTCAATCGGAACAATGAATGCCCTTACCAACGATAGAGGCATAACAATCGGAGGAAACATTGAGAATCAGCGAATTGCATCTGTGCTCCTAGGCAATGACCTCTTTAGCGATGCCGACAACTCGGTGATAGTGGGTAAAGATGTCACTGTGGACTCGGTCATTTTCTTTAAAGACCCCCTTCTGGCTCCGTATGTCCCATCTGTAAATATCGACGCCGTTTTTAAACTTGGAGCCTCAGATATTTCGTATGCTGACATTCTCACAACGCCAGACAAGTCGCGCTCGTTTCTCACGAATGCGCGTGCCGGATATCTCATGGATCCAGCGAGTGCTGCGTGCAACTCCTCTTTTGTTCATCCTGCAATAGCCGTACCCCTCGGATCATCATTTGACTTGCGCCAATTTGCTCCCGACAATGCATACCTAATTAACCAGGGTTTCGTTAGTCTTCCAATCCCATTCATTTTGGGAGACACACCTGTGCCGCAACCAGCTTCAAATACCCCCACACTTTCAAACATTTGGCTAGATTTGCAGGAAAAAGAATGGATAAGTCCATCACTTCCGAAAGAGTATCCTCGGATTCAAGATGGGATTCCAAGTTCCATAGTGGATCCGTATCGTGAACGTCATGACGATACAATCGATCTTGGGGAAACCTCCTTTGTTACGATGAATGTTGTTGGTCTACATTGCAATATACTACCCATTCCGTATCGAACTCCAAAGTTTGTCCCGCCACCTACGACTATATCCCAATTCACCAATGGCTCCTTCGCCCCACTTGAACTTCACTTGCGCTCTACAGAGAGTGACATCCTCATACCCTTCAGCGCCCTCACGAATGAATTAGGTGGCATAGATCCCCAAAACAAAGTAGTTATAACAGATGTTGTCGACGTCCCTCCTTTATATGGTGGCTTTTCAAACATTCACACGTCGAATGTATACTACAAGCGACCAATCGAAAACATATTCGCGGCATCCGACACCTTTGCGGTCCAACCCGTTCGGCTACTCAAAGAATCTTATTCACAGTTATGGCACGGTTTAGCGAGCGAAGCATCGAACATCGTAAAAGTTGTTTCGAGTGACGCTCGTTTTTTTGCCGTTTCAAATGTGTTGGCCGATGTCTTTGCATCGACAACATCGCCCACAATCCTTCAAGGGCGCCGGGTGGCCTTATCCGAGCTAATAACATATGCACCCTCAAAAAACAACTCAACCTTGGGACTTGCTGCCGCTGCTGCAATTTTTCGCTTGACAAGCTTACCTTCTGGTTTCGTGTTGCGATCATCCCTAAATGCATCGTCCTACCCTGGATCCGTTTTCACCCCAAGCGACATTGTGACCATGATAAATGAAAATATTGATGAATATCCAGAATCCTCAAGAAGCACTAAGCACTCTGAAGCTCTTGATGCCTTAGAAAACAGTAGCGACGCAATCGATGCTCACATATATCCTTTAATTCCAAATGCAATCGATGAAGTTAAAAACATATTGGACATTTTGTATGGCATTTCTGAGGTTTCAACGGACGGTGGGTGGGTAAGTTTGCAACAATATATTGTGAATGCTCGCAATCTTATGCAAAGCATCGCTTCCACCACATCCCCTGCCGTAGCATTATTGAATACCCTTACAAGCAACAATTGGACTCAAGCTTATGCAAATATTACGAGTTTTTTAAACATCGTAAATCAGACATTGGTTGTGCCACTTGATGAAACTATATCAACAAACATAGAACTTTTAGAAGTTGCTTTATATACTCTTCAAACTCATGTCGTTACTAATCACCTAATTGACATTGTTAAGTATCTCGAGATTGATCTTCGCAATGCTATATCTTTAAGCGCAACAACTGCATTAGCTCCACCTACATATGATGTAATTGGCGCTTACATTTCGACGCTTTCAATATTGGACTCTGAGAAATATGCAACACTTGAGAATGCATTGGTTTCTACAACTGAAGCTCAGTCAGATTATGCAACATGGTGGTTTAAGTTCAATGTAATGCGCCGCATTTTTATCACTTTTGGCGACCTTGCAAACTATAGCTTGCAATATACAGCAGCGGGAACCCATGTTGTGAATGGAGCAACGATTGCTTTGCCAGCGACAGGGTCTATCGGCTTTCGAGCACCCACGGATCTCGTAAATCAAACCGACTTAATAACGAGTTCCATTCTTATTCACGTGCCAAACACATTTCCGGTCACATCGGTAGATGTTTTGCCTTCGTATGCTCTTGAGGTTCCTATTGGCATCCGCACATCTATAGCCCTTCCATTTGCCTCTGAATCATTGGCAATGTGCAATATAATTCCGCCTCGGCATGGGCCTATCGAGGCCTTTCAATATACAACATCGCACCCATTTGCCAATGATGACACTGATCTCTTCGTTTTACACAAGTCAGGCACATTGCGTTCCCAAAATACACAGATATCGATAACACGCCCTCAAGGCTTATTCACTACCCTCATAAACAACATATATAATGCTCCATCCATCGCAACATCAGCACTTGGGATTAGATCAAATATATATGAAATTGTAAAACCGTTAAGCAACGTAATCATTCAAGATTCTCTTGTAACATATCAAGAGCTCACGAGCTATGACTCATCAATTGGCATAAGTAATGTCAATATAGACACTAATTTGATCAATATAGCTACTGAAACTAATTTAATACCAGTTGAAGAATCGGATGGAAGTAATGTTGACATAAATCTGCGAATTATAACGCAGCATAGGAGGATTTTTGGCATTGATGTTAATCCAATCGAAGAAGGAGCTTTGCCGATTGTTGAGTCGACTGATGTTTTTAGTGAGCAACAAAATACCTTGACATATGTAACCTTTGCCAATGACCCATTCTTGCAAACCTATTCAAATATTACCACGAGCAACATATCAATTGATATTCTTGAAACTCGGACGACTGCTTTCAATAAAGAATTGAACATCATAGGTCAATCCACCTTCTCAAATGAGGTGAGTACCTATATTGATGGTGGAGTCGCACTTACGCCGTTGTACAATTACGTGTCTTACGCATACGATAATGAAGGGACTAGTGAGGACACATCTAACATATCATATACACCACTTCAAACGACCTCGGAACCACCGTCTACGTACGAAAAAACAACATTTTACACGTCATTATATAACGTGCAACGATTCGAGCCGACTGTCACACTACGACCTTTATTCTTGTCAAGTAATGCACACGCATTCACAGACGCAACACAATCGAACTCTTATTCTACACAACAACAAAATATGTTTATACTCAAGGATGTTGGTCCAGTCACGGAATGGAGCCCATCCGACGCAGCAATTGGCAATATTTTCATGAAGCTCGACTTAGCCACAACATTTGTTCAGATACAGCATATACAATACCCTACAAATGTGTCGGATGATTCCATAATGTACACAGCAACTGTGCGCTCAATAGGCTACACATGGCTTGATGGCGCAATACCTCCGACAGTTCTACCTGGGGTCATTCGTCTACAAATGGATATGACTTTGTGGCGTGTTGAACTCAATTCATTTATTGTTGAAAATAGTTTGCCAAGCTCTGTGCTAGTCTACATAATGTGTGCAGATAATGGGTATATTTCAACAGGTGATGGTGTTGTACTCACACAAGCATCTTCATCTGTAGTTGTTAGTAATCTTAAAACACCCGCTAACCCAACAGGCACAGCTTACCTATGGTACCATCCAAACCCCCTTGTGCCTGAAATATTTAGCTTTCCCGAATCATCATTCCGATTTTTCTATACAAACATCAGTCGTCGAGTGTTAGGCATTGTGCATGCCGTCATTCAACCCATTCCAAACCAGCATCCAAAAGGCCAAGGTGTTGCGCTTGGGCTATTGAGGAATGTGCGTTCGCGAACACTGCAAATTCGTTCGTTCCTTCCAGACACTGATATCAAGTACCTTGGATTTGTGACCGCCGAAAGTTTTAATCAACTACCTGCGAATCGCGTCAATGCGCAATGGACTTTGCGAGATACGGAAACAAACGTGAATGTCATTCAGAATGCAGTCATATCGAGATCTGACATAAATGAGGGAAAACTCCTTATTGCAGCATTATCGTCAACTAATGCCGCAGCACTAAATGCAATAGTGCCTTCTACGCCTGTGTATCTTGTATACTGTCTAAACGACAACGAAACAGATCAGTTTTTCCCAATTTATCCATACCTACATGACGACTTTCCGAGTGCGAATGTTGCTTCATCGAGTTCAATGAGGTTCACTTGGTTTCCACAAAGCACAAGGACTACGGGATTTACTGGGCAGTTTGCGGAAGATGTAGCCAGCTTAATGTATTCGCCCTCGACGCTCTCACCCACCCCTTTCAATGCGATCGATCTTGATTACAGATTGCAAGCAAGCCTTCAACATGGGATCTTTTACAAAGCGACGGCTTTGAATGTACAACATCAGACATTTACTCACGCTGATTTACTTGCAACATCACTTACCTACATCCCCTTCTTGCCAAATGAGTTTTCTTTAGAAAGTATTCGTTTCAGAATAAGTATTTACGGGAGATTGTCGCCTCTCTATGTCATGGATTTTGAACCGTTGTGGTTTCCCATCTTACATACACCTACCGTTGATTCAACCAAAGCATATATCGAGGGCCGATCATTACCGAATAATGGCTACGACGATTTGCCAATGTCTCAAACTTTTCAAGGTGTATTTTCAAGCACATCGGAAGCCAATGTACCGTTTGCTAATATTTCCGTCATCCCCTCACTCTTCGATTATCAAATAAAGCTGGCAACTGTAAACGAAGTGTTGTTCACAGCCAATCGTACGTACCCTGTCCTACCAAGAACTTTCATATCGCCAAAATTCACTGAAACCCAACCAAGTCCGATAATAGTGTTTTTAGATGAAGCGGACCGATACATTTTTCAGGACACATCATTGGAGACCCTTTTCACAACAACATTCGATCCATCAAAGGCAAGCGACCTTATCTTATATGTGACACAAGCACCTAGTCATGGAGTTGTCATCAACGTTGATGGTAGCCCAATGCCCCGCTTTAGTCTTTCCGATGTAAAAAGCGGCACAGTATTCTATCAACACATTGGGGATACACTCAACCAAGATACCTTAACCATTTCTATTGCAAGCGGTCCATTTGATGTTAGTGGTAGCCATTCAATAACCTTTCAACCACGAAAAATGCCTTTAATTACGTCATTGCATGACAAATATGTTTTTATTGAAAAGGTAGCAGATTTAGAAGTTTTAAGACCATATGTGTTTGAAACGAATATTGTGGCTTCACAAAGTGCATACATAAATGTAATAGCGTCTAACTATGTAATTGGAGAAAGCGCGATTCATCGCATAAATGATGGCCCCTTTCTGTATTCTCTTCATGAAGATCTTGGGACAATGGATGCCCCTTATCCTGATATTTACCTGACATTTGCTGCAAATGGCACTTCAAACGAATTACCTTATGTGAATCCTCTCGCCAACATACCCGAGTATGAGAACATCTTTCTTAAAACAGCGGTTTTATATTTGAATAAGCATGTTGCCATTCAGAGTTTTGAAAACATTCAGCAGCCAACAAGCAACCAAGGTTTTGTATACACATTTAATCCGCAACTGGAAGGCTTCAGCAATTTCAATGATCGTACTGTCGGATTTACGATCGATGTTAAACCATCACATATTTTGCAATATGGTGACGCTCAAGGCATAAGTCAAATATCACATTTACAAAACTTTGCTTTTAGTTTCGATGGATTGAAAGCAAATGAAGAGCCAATTTTTAGTATACTTATTTCCGAGTCTGCACTCGTGTTTTCCAATAGTTCCGCAATATACACTCTACAAATGCCTCCATTTCCCTTCGACGTGTGGAACAACTTTTACTTCATAACTGACGACCCGAACAATGACCGAAATGCTTCCCTCTATATCAATTACGACTTTACAAAATCAAAGTCTGCGAATCAGGACCGCAACCTTTTCAATGATATCAATGTTCCTTACATTGATCTTGCCGAACTTAAGTATATAAAGATTAACTTTAATTTGCAAGATGCGAGACACGTTCTATATGGACAATCAAATTATGTTAAAGATCTTGGTGATACCAATACATATTTGCAGGCATCATATTCTTTATCAAATTACACGACATCTCTCAATCTTCAAAACTTTAAAGTTAGCATAAGCACAAACACATTCGATAACAATTCACTTATTTCAGCTTACAATCCGAAAACCTATAATGTAGTTTTGGGAAAGTCACTTTCTGTGCGCGGCATCAACAATGTGTGCATCGGAAGTACATTTTCAACGAGTGGGCAAAACTCGATCATTCTTGGCCGAAATATTGGAATAATATTAGGAAGTGATGCGGTCAATGATATCTACGAGAGCATAATCATAGGCAGTGATTGTTTTGCGAATGCATTCGTTCGCGATGTTATTGCAATTGGCAGAAACAATTATAATAATTTGATTTCCTTAGATCCCGAAAGAGTTGCTGAGTTTTTATCTCGTAAACCCATCTTAATCGGCAATGACATTGGAAATGCACAGGTTGACTATAATATCAATATTGGAAATGCATTTTTGAAAACAGAAAGTTTGGGTAAACAAATATACTTAGGCAATGACGGAGAGTTTGTGGGTGTTGGATACCTGAGTAATGTAGGACTGAGTAATTCATTGCAAGTAAATGGCGATATATCGTGTGATACTATGATCACTCGGGTTTTGCAAGTCGAGGGAGTGCTTGCATCAAGTGCATTAAACATCGTCTGCACTGCCGGATTACATATTCAAGGCAACACACCTGCTGTTCAAGAGGACCCTCCGAGCGCAACAATAGGTCTGCGTGTTGATAAGAATATTGTTGCACAAGCGTATTTGACTGCATCAGACCATCGTGTCAAAACAAATGTTACAGTTTCATCTACTAGTGAGGATCTAAATGCCCTTCTCAACATACCGGTTGTACGCTACAATTTTATACAAGGGGGGGCACGCATGCATGGTTTCATTGCTCAGGATGTAGAGGCGCACGCTCCATATGCCGTTCAAACAACGAGAAACGCGATACCGAGCATAATGTGTCATCCTATTCAATTGACATGCCAAGATGACGGAACGCTCATTGAAATTGAAAATGATTGGAATGTTGCCGTCGGTGCATCAATTCGATTGATAGTTAATAATACGGACATCACAGTCCGAATTGATAAAATTATAAATGCCCATACTGTAAAAATAAATCGACTTATAACCGAAAAGGCAACTTGTGTTTTCGTATTTGGCGAGTATGTTAATGACTTTAAGATGCTAGATAGTGACAAGCTTCTTCCATTGGTCTTCAACGCTATCAAAGATCTGCATATGCGCAATATGAACTATGAGGAGACATTACAACGTGTTATTACACGCTTAGAATACTTGGAGGACATGGAAGATTCCAGGGCCAAACATTATGCTGAATCATACTAGAAGACCACTAATGATCACATCAAAACCTGGCAAAATCACAGGAGGCATTTCACTTGTTGTTTTAATCGCACTTCTCGTAATGTTGTTCGTGACCAAAATGTTCAAAGAGGCGCCAAAGTTTACAATCATTGTCCTCACAATGTTTCTTATATCGGCTCTCTTGAATACCTTTGAGATTGATTGCCTTGTTGTCGGCGATTGCTCCACATGGGCGTGGATCCGCACGGCCCTTGGCATCATCATGAGTAGTTTTTTGGTAGTGATCTTGGTGAGTATTAGTGTAACAGGTATGTTGATTGGCAATGCAACGAAGGAAGAGAAAGTCGAGAAGAAATAAATGTGTGCCCTCCAGTAAACGTGCTAATGCTCACGCGCCGCTCTCAAACGACTATTCGTGCACAAGCGAGCGATGGAAAAGATGGTTGGAAACGTGCAAAGGCCAGTATTTCAGAACGCCGCCGGCTCTTAGAGCAAGTGCGTCAAACAGACCTCAAAAATGTAAATAGTGATCTTGAGAAGATTGTCAAGCGAGAGGTGGACTTTGCAAAGCACGTCGTGGAGGAGCTAGTGCCCATCAAGATTTTGTGGCGGGAAAATGCAGCAAAATCCTTCATGGATTCGTTGCCCTTTAAGATTGAGTTGAAGGAGTCGCCCTTCAAGGCACACACGACCATGCACAAGGATAAACATACACACGCCGATGTCGCTCTGGTTACCGATGATCCGGAGCCCGAGATATCTCTGGACGGGCCGATTGCTTAGTAAAAAGAAGGATGGGTTATTTTTTGTTTTTATGCCGTCGGTGGGTACTTGACGTCGTACATCTTTAGGATGCTCCGGATAATGGGGTGGCGCACGATGCATTCCTCGGTAAAGTGGACCATGGCGATGTCATCGACGCGCTCGGGGTGATGGGTCGCGGATGTCTGTATGCGGGTTATCAGGTCCTCGAGGCCGTTGCTGTTGCCGGCCGACCGGTGCCGGCGGTCGTGTTGCATGGGGTCGCCGGTAATCACGAGCTTGCTGCCCTCGCCGATGCGTGTAAGAAGCATGAGCATTTGTGTCGGGGTGCAGTTTTGAGCCTCATCCACGATGATGAAGGCGTTCTCGAAAGAGCGGCCGCGCATCATCTCGAGCGGGCAGATCTCGATGACCTGCTTGGCAATGAGGCCTTGGAAGCGCGCCGGCGTCATGTACTTGTAGAACACGTCGGTCAGCGGCATCAGCCACGGGCTGCACTTCTCCTCGAGTGTCCCCGGAAGGAAGCCGATACCTGGGCCGTCGTCAACATTCACCATGGGCCGCGTGATCACGAGCTTTTCGATGCTGCCCTCGACCAGCTTCTTCACGGCCATTGTGCTGGCGATCATGGTCTTGCCCGTGCCTGCGGCGCCGGTGGCCACGACGATGGTGGGATTGGGGGATTCTAGGTGTGCTATGTATTGACGTTGAAGCTCGTTGCGGGGTGCGAGGTGGGGGCCTTTAGCAAAGCTGGTGGACAGAGGAGCGTCGTGGTAGCTTGAAGAGCCCATTCCATTAGAAGCGTAAGAGGTGTAAGAGGTACCATAAACCGAGTGGTCATCGTCGCTGTCACCGAGGATGGAGTCACGGCGGCGCGACTGCTTGTTTTTACCCCTCATAGAGGATTTTGCCCCTGCCATTGCCGGAGCTATGATTTTGGAGCGGTTCGATTGGAGGCCATGCATACGTTTGACAAAAGACGGGGAAAGAGTAGGCATCAACACCTCCTACCCAACACAAACATTTACTAACGACTACTACTTAGAGGCCTTTGTGCTATATTTTATACAAATGACCTTGCCCCGCATCATCGGCGTGTTAGGGCGCTCTCGTGTCGGCAAGGACACCTTTGCCCAGGTTGTGGTTGCTGAAACAGATGGTTTATACCAAGTTCACCGACTCGCATCGCCGCTTAAAGGCGCTTGCATATCCTTATTTGGGTTCACTCATGAGCAGGTCGAGGGCCCCGAGAAAGAGCAATTGGACGTGGGTCACGGTATACGTCCCCGCGACGCCATGATCTGGCTTACACAACAGACAATGGCATTCGCGGGCCAAGACTTTTTCTCACGTCGTTTATGGGGGGCGTGGGACCGGGGATTAATAGGGCCTTACATCATAGTTCCAGACATCAGGTATGAGCACGACATCGAGTGGGTACGGGAGCGGGGCGGGGTAATAGTTAAGATAGAACGCACAAGGGCGGGGGTTATGCACGAGGTAGAGGATAGCATCGACACATTGCAGGGGGATTACTTGATCAAAAATGAGGGGCGCTTGGGGGCATTTGGAGAGCGTGTGCGGGATTGGGTGGGCGGGGATGGGTTGGGAATGCATGTGGGTCATGAGTTCAAACCACAATGAGGGGTATATTTTTTTAGTTGGTTCACAAAACTTATACATCAAGTTTTTAAGCCATCGCATTTCGCGCACACAATTGTGCCAATGGCAGTGCACATGAATTTGTTGTAGGAGAAGGTTTTGTTGCACGGCCCGGTGCATTTATAGTAACCAAATGGTTTATCGTTGTATGTTCCATATGGCCTCGTAGGTTCGTCGTCACTGCTTCCGCCATCGCTACATCCGCCATCGCTACATCCGCCATCGCTACTTCCACAATCGCTGTTTTTAACATCATATCTACATTTCTGTTGACAAACCGACGACGACGACGTTTGGCCACGCCTCGATGCACACAAAGTTTTGAAACATTTCATGCACCTCACACGCCAAGTTTCATTCATTTTTCTGTAAAAAGCTCTTGGGCACGATACACATTGTTGAAAGGCTTTTGTTTGCTCCCACTTGTGGAAAATAAACCCCCGCTTGTATCGAATGCTATCCCAATCAAGTGTAAAGCAACCAAGACCCCCATTTTTGTCAAGAATATAGGCACCGGTTCTATTTTGCACATCTATCAATTGATAATACACATCATTGTCTGTGCAAGGATTTTCCCCCAATTTGTATTTTTTAATATATTGTACTTTCACATCATAGTCATTGTTATCAAATATTGCATTTTCAAGGACAAGGTCTTGGCGAAACTTATCGTATTGAGGAGCCTTATATATGTTGTTTACAACTTTCACCTTAATATCAAGAAGCTTCTCAATTGTTTTTAAACTTATAGCAAACACTTTCTTTCCATTTCGCGATTTGAATATTCTTGGCAATGTGTGTACAAACTCCACTTCATCTAGAGTTAGAATGCGCTCATTCATGCAATGTTCCAACACTTTTCCACTTGGTTTCTTCAATGCCTTCGAATAATCGTAATTTTCTATGTTTTTTATGGAAACCATTCCCTTGTTCATATCCTTGATAGATGTGATAATATGTGATTTTGCTTTCGATGTTTTATTATTTAGCTCAACATTGTTAATGTGCTCGATGCAACAATTTCCAATAAGAATGCGTTTTTGCGTTGTGCGATTTTCTATCAAACACTCATTTATGATTTCATGTCCGCATATACATCGCCCAGGGTTGTATTCACTTAGCTTGTGCTTGTAAATTGACACCTTATCAATTTTATTCAGTAATGACAAGTCACACATTATTTCGCAAAATGATATGTCATGCTCAAAAGGTTCTTTATCCTCCGCATCATATATTAGCCTGTTTTTCGGAGCACCTTGTCCTATGATCAGCACTTTCGAATCACTCCATTCAGTTCTAGCAAGCTCCCACATTCGTGAAAGCGACCTTTTTAGCACCTCTTTCCGAAATCTAGAAGTTTTATCGGATGTTTTACCTAGCTCTTCCATTTGCCTTACCATTTATGTAATCTTGTTCTCGCCTTTAAATGTCGATTTTTACGAAGCTTCCACTACATATGTAATGAAACGCACTACTTAAAGACAAGTGCGTTCAAGTTGTGTTAATTGAAGATGACAGACACAGCGCCCCCTCCGGACGCACATGCACTCATGTTGTCATCTCTGACCGTATACTTCAGAAAACATGCCGACCATCGAGCGCAATTGGCAGAGTTGGTGGACGGAAACACAGATATTTCATTGCGATTGCTAGACTGGTTTGTCACGCATTATTCTAAAGAAAAAAACATAACATATTGGCTTGTTGGGCCCGCAGAAAAGCTGATTGAGACATTTGCGCCAAGTGGGAGCGATGCGCCTCCACGGAAAATCAATGTATACTTAGAATACCGAGCTCAGTTGCGTGCCTTTTCAAAGCATGCATTTGATCCCTTTCGACGCCACAATCGCATTTCGTTTATTGTAGATTCAAGTCCGTTGCGCACCATTGATACGACTGTTGGCCAAATGAACTTTTTCCGGTGGGCCATTCAAAACCGCGTCGTGGATTATGTACTTAAGCATCTTACGGTTATTGAAGACTCAATGAGTGCTTTTCAGCAGGCGCGACGCAACAACCGCAATGCCGGGGACAACGATACAGGAGCAAACGGGGCGCCGCAAGCCACAAAGGTGGTCAAGCCACAACGGATGGCAGTAGTCAAAAAGCCTATTAAAATGCTCATGACATTTGATTGAGGCTTAAGCCACATATCACTTTCTTTTTATAACTCTTTGCAAACTTCAACAACAACATAAAATGTTGATCTACCAAGTTCAATCTCGAATGATTTTGGGAAAGTCGAGGAAATCGAGACAGTCAAGGACGAAGCGCGTTGCGAAGACATGGGGTAGATAAACTGCTCTACTTTTTAGCTATACATTTGTGCATGGCAACGAACGGCAAACAAGCCTGTTATAGGTGTAAAGGGCCAATGTCTAACATCTTCCTATTCCATAGGGATCTTCGACTCCCCGACAACACCGCGCTTCTGCGACTTGCCGAGAAGGGCAAATGCCGCTTTGACACCCCAATCATACCAGTCTTCATATTTGACTCGGTACAAGTTGACGCCAAGCGCAACCCGTACTACTCGCGACCCGCCGTTCAGTTCATGTGTGAGTGCCTCGAGGCCCTCGACGTCGAGTTACGAGCTCTTGGATCCCGGTTGCACATTTACCACGGTGATACCCTTAGCATCCTACAAACCTTGCATTCCAAGAGTCCCATCAAGAGTATTGGTTGGAACGTGGATCCGAGTGCCTTTGCCCGAACACGTGACACCTGCCTTACAACATGGGCCACCCGCGCCCACATCGACGTTGTCACAGCAGAAGACTACTATTTGACTGCAGAAGCCGAAGGCCTCAGGGAGGGAAAACCATACATGGTCCTTTCTGCCTTTTGGAAGTGGTTCCTTAAGAACAGCCCGACGCGGCCCGTGAGCACGACGAAGTTTGGGCGAGGCGACTTTGGAATTCTCAAGGGCAATAACCTAGACCTCGACCACCATACACGCACCATATGCCCTGGCCGTCTCCTTGACTCGCCATTCGAAGGTGGACGCCATAAGGCCCTTTTGAGATTGAAAGCTCTTGGAAATCTGAAAACGTACTCGGAAACCCGGGACTTTCCCGCGAATAGTGAGGGCACTAGCCGCTTGTCTCCATACATCAAGTTCGGGGCTCTATCGATACGCGAGGTGTATTGGGAGGCAAGAAGGCGCCTAGGTGCTGAAAGCCCCTTCATTCGCGAGCTTGTCTTTCGTGACTTTTACGCCAAGATCTACTCTGCACGCCCAGAGCTGCACTACTCGCGCGAGGGTCGGCCGATGCAAGCGATTCTATCGACCCTTGATAAACACCTTGTTTGGTGGCCAGCAAACTCATCCGCCGAAGCACACAGGCGGTGGACGGCTTGGACGATCGGTCGAACCGGCTTCCCTTTGGTTGATGCAGGCATGCGTGAGCTTGTAGCCACGGGCCACCAGCACAACCGTGTTCGTATGTTGTGTGCAAGTGTCCTCACGAAGTACTTGTGGATCGACTGGCGCGACGGCGCCCGTTTTTACTACCAGCATTTAGTCGACGCGGATCCCTTTAGCAACACTGCGGGTTGGGGCTTTGCATCAAGCACAGGTGCTGACGCAGTGCCCTACTTTCGTGCGCCTTTCAATCCTTTCATCCAAAGCAAGCGATTTGATGTTGAGACACAGTACATCAAGAAATGGGTACCGGAGCTAGCCGACGTCCCGGCCAAGGTGATTCATGCGTGGGGCGATGCAAAGGTAAGGGAGAGCATGGCCACTGCCATCGGCTACCCGGCACCTATTGTAGACGCAAAAGTAGCTTCCAAATATGCCGTAGGTGCTTTTAAGAAAGCTGCAACGATGGCCGCCACTGAAAAATAAAGAATGGATAAAAGGTAAGGAAGAGGAACGTGTTGCCAATGGATAAGGAAGCGGCTGACCGAGCATATGTTGAGCGATTTTTCCAAGGGGTCGCTTCAAAGCTCGCAACACACCCATACTTTAAAGACAAGGTGAAAATGTCATTTCTTGACAACATTCCTCCAAGTCTTGAAAACTATGTTGCAACGAGTGCAAGTAATAGTAATGAACGGGAGGAAAAGAGTCTTGAACAATATAAGCACAACATGAAGAGTGTTCGACAATTAATTGATCGACGCAGTGCACTCCTTGCTGAGGCAAAGAAATGCCCTAAAGATAAAAATGTTGTGAATGCAATTGCTAATTTGCAAAAGATTATTGAAATGACATACGGGAACAACACCATAATTGATGTAACATCAATACTTGAAGAGACAAATATAAGTTGTATTAATTCCGATGAATCACCAAAATCCAGCCTCCGAGACCGCCTAAAGGACTTTAAAGCACGCTTCAAAAGTTCAGCATGGGGACCTATGCCAGATGCCTCAAAGTTCATAAATAGAAGGACAAATCAAGATGATTCCGGACAACCCGCACCCACGCCCCCGTCACCGCCGCCCCCGCCCCC
>Ga0209768_10000464_pt1 | contig 27688 bp, 23 predicted proteins | sample LauGreSBDMM110SD_3_FD_187564 | JGI IMG/M metagenome (GOLD analysis project Ga0209768, IMG submission 187564) | Freshwater lake microbial communities from Lake Michigan, USA - Sp13.BD.MM110.SD (SPAdes) (version 2) | ecosystem: Environmental > Aquatic > Freshwater > Lake | place: Lake Michigan... | reverse complement strand
GTTGTTCTGGAGTAACCGATGTGAGCGCTCTAGGGAAAGTGCATACTCTTACTCTCGTTTATTGTTCTGGAGTAACCGATGTGAGCGCTCTAGGGAAAGTGCATACTCTAAATCTCTATGATTGTTCTGGAGTAACCGATGTGAGCGCTCTCGGGAAAGTGCATACTCTTACTCTCGATGGTTGTTCTGGAGTAACCGATGTGAGCGCTCTAGGGAAAGTGCATACTCTAAATCTCAGAGGTTGTAATCGAGTCACCGATGCTTGAAAAGGCTTAGCTATAAATATAGATTCTTTAGCTATAAATCTTCTCTACAACTACTACTTATTATTTTTTGCATATTTTTTGACATCTTTATATTCTTTTACATCTCTCATTTTTCTCTTTAATTGGTGTAATATTTCTAATTTTCTTAACTATCAAAGCACAGACAACAAATTTCAAAATCTTCAAGAGATTTTTTGAATAAATCAATATTTCCACCATGACTGCTTAGAATAGAGTCTAAAATGAAGAAAGGTAATTTAATAGACTTCGTACACTCAGATTTGCAAATATCTGCGAGAAATGACATTTTCGCTGCGCCGAAATCACCTTTCTCAGCATAGTCAAACGATCTCTTCATAATAAATCTCATATGTGTACATGTATGGCGTGATACAAAATCCATTTCTTCTTTAAGAGTCGTCGTAGAATGTGTGTACTGAGTATTATATATTATCATGCTTCTTATTCATATATATGGTAAAGAATACTTATCATTTTTTCACAAACTAGGCCACTTGTATTAGTTGAGCTAAATAAGGTGTCAACCAGCTCTTATTCATTTCTATGTGCCAGTTCTCAACATAAAGTCCACGTGTATTCAATGATATTCCGATTTTTCCATAAGTTTTTAACGTACGACAAAAGTGATAATGTTCACATGGTAACGACGTTGTAGAGGAAGACAGTGTTGCATTATACTGCCCCCATCTACAACTGTGATATAACTTTTCTCTCAATAGCAACATTCCACCAAATGCTGTCTCGACGTCGTGTACTAGTTTCGGTTCGGCTCCACTTCGTACATTGAGCATCATTTTACAGAATTCATCTCTACGATAAAAGTATTCGCCATAATTATAGGAAAGTGTATCATAGAATACTCCAGAAGTTAACTCCTCAATGTTCGCACAAATTGCAGCATACTCACCCGAGTACTGAAGTCCATCAATAAGAAGTTGATGAAACGTATTACAGTTGAAGAGTATATTTGTATCCAAAACGAGGACCCAACTTTTATCACTACTGGAATCTTGTTCGGATGCCATTTTATTCACCACTATATTTCGAAGTATACCAATTCTTTGGCTTCTCTCCAGATTATCTAAATTCGCCAAATCTGTCTCGGAAAGATTTGTGTCTTTTACGGTGTATATCGTGAAACGATCCTGAAATAGAGGCATCTCTCTAAAAGTCTCAATCGTACTTAAAGTGCCATCTGAAGAGCCATTTTCAAAAAAATAGTATCTAAAAACTATGTTTGGAAATCTTTTTTCAATCTGTTGCATCTTAGGGAAGAAGAAATAACGAAAGTAGTCATTATTGTCTCTTGTTAACATGACAATTTTTATTTCCTTTATTGCACTAAATCCTTCATGAGGTTCCATTCGAAAAGTTTCCCTCACGGGTCTCCCCAGGTAGGCTCCTCCGATATAAGAGTTTTGATCTGAGTAAAGTTTTGGGTCACTAGAAACTTCAGAAGGTAAAACTAGTACGTCTTCGTTTATATATGAGTGCATGTAACAATCAAACTTTAAGTAGTCTTCTCGAATATGATCACTTTCTTCGAAGTCTTGTAGGGTATGTGTTTCATGAAGCTGATGTTGATGAGAAATATATTTGATAGTCAAGTAGTCCATGAAAGAAAAGAAGACATTGCAAAAGATTGGGCGCCAAGGTTCTGTAACAAAAATGGATCGTAAAAACGGATACAGATGGTAGTTATCAGGACCAGAAGACAGAAAGAGAATAGTCTGTTGTCCCCTCTCTGTCTGTGATGCAATCGATTGCCACCGAATATGTGATCTCCATAGTGTATCACCATCCACAATTGTACCTCCCCAACCAATTGCGATCAGTATCATAAGTGATGTTTTACGAATTTCTTCTGGGATTTTATCATTTTGAAGAATTTGAAGTATTTGATTGGTCATTTTAATACTAGTTCCATCACTTTGTAAGGTGCCAAATTTCTGACAAATATCTTCATAGTCACTAAGATAAATAAAGTCGTACTTGTTAACTGACTTCCAATTCGATCGCAGTTTATTTTCATCACAAGTGTTCTTATTGCAACATATAAATTTGATTGACGATATTGCTGTAGACAAATTCGGTTTTATCTTCCCAACGACTTTCATCTTCTCAAGAGAATACGGTACCAAAGAAAAGGGAGAAGATAAACTTTGTCCATTCTTTGAGATACAACTAGTAGAATGTCTTTCTGGAAATTCAAATGTAGCGTCTAGTATGTTCATAGGGGTACGAAAAAGAAGAGACTTGTTTAAGGTTTGAAAATCTATTTTACCTTTACTGAAAAGTTGTGGGGCGAAAGTAGCAACTGGTGTATCCGTTTCAAATATTCGAAAAAATACATTCCCAAACATTATTGAAGACAATATTTTTGAAATGTGTTCAGTACCACATGACATAAAACACGGCAACTCTTTTAAATCTCCCTTTGATATAAAACAACAATTTTTCAGCACATGTTCTTTCACAGAAGTGTTCTCCAGAAGTATTTTCGCTTCTAAAATAAGTTCAGTTGACGATTCGGCAATAAAATTTGATGAAGACTTCTTGACTCTTGAAAAAAGGTCCTTACTTAGAATAGTATTTTGAAATATAAAGGAAAATCTATGAATTTTCAAATCTTGTTCAAAGTAACGTAAAGCTTCTCTAAGTAAAAACTTACGCCACAAATCATCTGCATATGGATTTTCAGCAGTTAAGTTCACTGTTTTCAATTTTAAAGTTGATTTTGACCTTACTTTCCATGCTTGTGTGCTATCATCGATTCGAACATCATACTCTTCTAGAAATTGTTGATACAAGTGCATCATCATTTTACTATTTCTCGGAAAAACATAATGACACTGATAAGAAGACGATGTTGAATTACTGGAAGTAATGTCAATACCAAGAGTTTGCTTTAAATAAAAAGTATAGTCTACAAGTTGCTTTATATCCCACATAATTATCACAAACGTTCCCAAAAGTAGCTTTTCATCTAATGTAGTGAGCGTGAGATCTTGACTCAAATCTATTAGTTGTAAAGAACGTCCATATCCTTCTTTATCTATCTTTTTTTTTCGCTCGATATCTTCCGTGAAGGATGTGAAAAGTTGTTCCATTTTCTTCCAACCATTTGTAAAATCAAAGTTATTGATGTACTTCATCCACCATTCGGAAATATACTCTAGATGATGATATGGAATATAACAACCAATGGGTACACCTTTTCGATCATAGTATAATTTTAAGGGTAGTTTCATGGTATTCTCTTGGCACGTGAAACGAATTTTTCTCAGTTGAAGTAATACTGATTCGTCAACCACAAAATTTGTGTTCCAGTAGAATAAAAAATCGTAGTTATCAAAGCTATCTACTTTTTGATTTATTATATTTTCGAGGAAGAATAACCACTGAGATCGTTTTCCCTGTAGATCAACAAAGTTACAAGTCAGTAAACAGTTTTTCCACTTTGCTTTCTCCCTTTCTAGAATTAATTCAAGTGTAGAAAACTTTACGAATGAACTGTTTGCTTCAGGTGATGAACGAAATGGAGAAGTAATATAGTGAACAGAAAGTGGTTCTCCAATCTTAGTTTCAAGTACTTTCAAATGTGACATAATTGCGAAATAGAAAAATGTTTCTTGGTACCAGAATTTATTTTTATATTATAACCCTCTAGTATTAAAAAAACTATTTTTTCGGCTAACTTTTGACCGTTTGTTTCTAGTGAACGATCAGTTGTATATTTTGATGAGTTTTTTACACTATATAAGGGATGTATTTTGGAGCATCTAATGGGTACAATGTTACTTTGTACTCGGAACTTTTTCCCAAAGTGGGTACATGCATTCTATCATCGTCCATCACTTCATCACATTCGTCTTTCATACAGTTACGACGTTTGAACTCCACTGGAAGTTTCATCTGATTGAACTTATCATCACTTGTGAAATAGTTCCAACGGGAAGAACCCATATAAGATGGACGCCCATATAGAGGTATAACCCCATCACTTACTGATTCTGATGTTAAAATGCCCACTTGTTGCGTATCTGGTAATGGTCCTCTCGTTCTCATATTCACTCTTCTTGTTGGTGGTCCTAGTGGTGGATGTTCGTCAATAAATTGAGAATGGTTAATCGTCCCTGATTTTTCAATGTATATTTTAATTGGTGCTACTGATTCTTTGGATGGCTTCACTCTTGAGTCGAATCTGCTAGTATTAAAGTACTTATCACTGAAGTAGTACAAAAATAATATCACTATAAATAGTATAAAAATGACTAAAGGGTAACTAATACATAATACTCCACTTGGACAAGTTTCACTTTGTAGAACCATTACTTATTTAGAAAGGAGGAAAAAGTGTGCAAATGTAGCCAAGAAGAATTATTTTATTGTTTTACTCTAAAGTTACACCGACCAAAAATAAAAATGCGACATATTTTTTATAGGTGATGTAATTGCAGACATAAAAATTGCTCAGTTGGCAAACGTTTACAAATTATCATCTAAATAGACTACTTGACTATCAGAGTAGACTACATCTATTTCTTCCTTTACTGTTACTAGTAATTCTGAACGCAAATGTTCTGATCTCAAAAAATTTATATGCCTTCTAGCGATCTGATGTTCAAAACTATGTGGTATCAAAGTTTCCTTTTGAAACACTGGTGCGGAAAATGTGATCAAAATCTGCATGAGAGTTATTTCATTCCATGAAATTTCTTTCCGATGTTTCAAAAAATCACAGACCTTTTGTGTAAGTTCATTGTCAGTCGAATGATTACTATTTCTAGTCTCGCAGTATTTCCTGATTGCGATACAAAGTTCAAGTATTTTCATGTTGATTAAACTTAGAATACTCTTGCACTGAGTAACAATATTATCAGGTGATAACAAGGATGTGATCATGATAAACATAGAAAACTTGTCGATAAGATAGTTCACATAATCATCTGCATCCGATCTTGATGTCCTTGGAGTATGACTCAAATATCTAGCAAAATTCTTCGCTGCTATATAAATAGGAATAAATTCAACGACGACTTCGGTTGAAAGACGGTCATCCACGTTAAATATATCTCGTGGGTCTATACAGAGATCACATTGATAGCATGTAGTTATCTTCTCCATGAGATAGTTTGCTATAGTAGACACTAATCTTTCATCAGGATGATTTCGAATCATCAGAGTAACAATATCAAAGAGATTGAGTTTAAGCGGCAAAGAAGTGGTCTTCGAGAACAGAGTATCGATCGTCTCATTTAGAATCGGGTATCCATCAAGTACAGTATCGGAAAAATCCATACTCATAAAAAGTTGAGGAAGTGGATGCAAAAAGTCATAAGCATCCGTCATTTTCATTGTGACTCGATAATCTTGTAACATAAACATTAACTTTTGGATAAAACTACCCAGTTCAGTGTTTGGTATGCATACGAGGTTGCATAAACGAAGTCCTGTGTGAGCCGCTTTCACTTGACAAAGAAGAATTTCATCACTTATGTGTTCTTCTACTTGAAACCATTGAGAAATAGTTCTGAACCAAGAAAGGTAGAAAACTTTGCCTACTTCTAAACTATCATGACCTCGTAGAAAATCGAATATTACTGAACATGCTTCGAGTACAGAATGTGTCAATTTGATATCCACCATGAATACACCAAATGTCTGATGTACCTCTTCAAATAAGCCCGTGTGTATGAAAAATAGAAGTGTACCTCGACTAATGGAGCCAAATGTGCTCCAAATCAAAATGCGAGAAGTTGGCCACTTGCTCATTGCCTCGTGAAACGGTTGAAAGGAATCTGCCTGTGATAAAATTCTTCCACTGTACTTTCGGAGTAACATTTCAAAAAGATCTACCCTTCCTAATTTGACGTATAATTCAAATACGAAAAAAAGATCGTTTTCTTCAGTATGCTGAATTGCAGTTGTAAATGGTACTAGTTTACACTTCTGCAAATGTTTCTCGAGTTCATTTGGTGAACCTGTCCATCCACATGATAAGACTCTACTATTCTCGTCATTCAGTTTTCGCTTTCTAGAAAGAACTCCTCTTTTTCCGACGATGCTATAGTTATAGACAACTACATCAAGAGGACACTTCACCAGTTTTTTTGGTATAACATTACTTATCACCACATCAAAAGACGATTCTTCTCGGCAATATGCACACTGAAAAGTCAAATTCTTATCCAATGTGTCTAAATCATTTACTTGTGCAAATTGACTCAAAATACACTGTACACACTGTTCTTCACTGTGACATGAATGACACTTTATAGAAGGTTTTGTTCCAGAACAGCAGATAAAACATACTTTTGCTGGGTCCATACTTTTCCTTTCTTCTGTGTATTTTATTTTATATTAATTGTGATTGAATGCCTTAAGACTTAAGTTTCTTTCACTTTTTAGAATTCAATAAAAAATCAAAGTCCCTTGAAATTATGAAGTAAAAAAATCTACTTTCTTGGAACGCATGAGAAACAAGAAAGAAATGAAAAACAATTTTTTTTTACTGGCTTTACTTGCTGCTTATGTTCCTTGGGTTGTCGAATATTCAAAAGGGCAATCGACATTTTTAACGTCGTCAGAATATTCTGTCTCTCTTTTGTTTTATAGTCTCTAGTGAATTCATCTAAAATGGCTCCTGCTATACACCATACCATTATTGGTTCTGGTGATTGATACTGGTATTGATACTGAATTGATGATATCATGTCGGTACCAGCTACAAGAAGAACAATATTTGGGACATGAAAACATTTTATATTAAATTTTTGTACGCTTGAAACGTCTTCCATTGACCGTTTACCAATACATTCGTCGATGGACTCTGATAGTTTCTCAAACACTTCAGGACGTTCGTTAATTGTCCGTAAAATTCTAAGTTTTTGTTCTTGTGAGAATGTAGGAACATTGTCTTTTCTAAGAAGTACATTAAGAAGTATAGTAGAAACATCTGCTATATGATGCTTCAAAGACGATGACTCAATTTTCAGACAGTTTTCATCATCGGTATCCTCGCCACTATGGTCTTCTATAACATTTTCTGTTGAAGAAAGAAAACTCTTAAAAGAAAGTAGATCGTCTGTATCTTCCTCACTTATATTAATTTGGTTCTGTTCATCGATTATTCTGTTTTTGTCAATATTAGATTGTACAAGATTTTTTATATCCATAATTAGACCTTTATACAATTCTCTTTTATTTTTTACGATGTATTTTATTTATTATACTTTTGTACTTCACTTTATATCTAACTTAATGACCACTGTGAAAAGTTTGTTTTTTAGCTTTTTTTAAAAAAAATTGAAAAATTGTCCTTGCTATTTTTCATTGGTTCATCAATTGGAAAAAGTTGTCCATTATCATCGCCGTCGTCGTCGTCGTCGCCGTCGCCGTCATTTAAAAAAAAGATACTTTCTAGCTTTCTTTTGGCTTGAAAGCTACAACATTTATACTTGCAGGAAGTACTTTGACAAGTTACTTGATGGCGTTTTTTTCTAGAAATACAACCTGGAACATGGCATGATTCATCTGTACAAGAGAAACTATGTTCTTGATAAAAATGAAGTAGCCAAATACAACACTCGGATATACAGTGTCCCGTTTGTTGCATCGTTTCACAAAGTAGACTTTTTTGATACACTTCTGAGAATACAGAACTGTACTGTTGACAATATGGAGAGATAGTACAGCTGCAACTTTTATGTTGAAGGTGTTTTAAAAAAACCTCGTTATACTCCAGTCGTGGAAGATCAGGTCTCAAAAATCGTGAATTCATATTTGTTACATGGACAGAGATGACAGTTTTTTCTTTATCTAACATGAATAACTTGTAAACATTATTAGCATATGTTTCTAATGAATTTAAACGAGGAATATATTGGATCAAAAATTGCTTTATTTCTTCTTCTTTTTGGGCATCTGTAAAAGGATATGATACGACATTGTTTCCAAGACACTCTTCAAATGTACACTCGTACTTTTTTAGAAGATTGATCGTGTATGCTAGAAATGATTTTTCGTAGTCAGTGATGAATTTTTCTCGAAATTGTTCTAACTCGTGTTTTGAGGATGACGAAATTTTCAGTACTTGACGGAAACGATTCACTTCAGTCGAAAAAAAAAGTATCGCTTTTAAAAGTAGTGTATCCATGTCATCAACAGTTTCTTCCGTCAATTGAGATAAAATGATGTTTGTTCTGTCATTGAGAGAGTTAATTCCCATGAGTGTTTCCAAATCGGATGCTACACTTAAATATCGAGAAAATCTTTCTTTTTTTTCATCGGATACATCAAGAGTTAATACATTTTTTGTTAACATTGTTTTCTTTGAAGATTTTTCCCTTGGTTTTGAAGAACGTTTCGGTGCTATATTTGTCTTCCTTTTCTTACAAGGTTTTGCTTCAACTGTTCGACGGACCTGGACACTTTGTAAAAATTCAACGGTAGAACATTTTGAAAATCCATCGAGCTTCCAATAGTAACCTCCGCCTCCTATAGCAGAAGAACATTGGACTACATTTCCTGGAAGGGAAGCCAAACAGAAGTATTTTTGTAGTTCATTCACTAATTGTTCGGTTGTTCCTTCAAATCCGAGTTGTATGATCAGTCTGTCAGTGTCAAATATTATGAGACCATCATTATTAGAGGTGAACTTCGCTACCAAACATAGACTTTCCTCCATTTCAGTCAGAGTCCCCTGTAATTTTATCAAAAAGTGCGTTGTCGTATGTTCCATCATATAAAACTTTGTTCTCTCCTATATGGGACACACTCCTCCACCGCTTGAAATTATGAATTGAATCAATATTACGAAACTTCTTTATGACATATTTTTGACACTTCATTTTATTTCATTTTTTATTGAATTTTTGTTTTTTCTTCGAAATATATTTATATAAATAAAATAATATCATATGAGAATTTTATTTATACTCCAATATTTATTTTTGCCAATTTATAAATGCACTAAAGAATTTCTATCAGAATATCTAAATTTATGGTTACCAATGCATATAAAAGTTATCAATAAAACGATTTATAAGAACTGTAGTGCATATTATAAATATTCGAGCGATTTTCTAAATACTTTACCAAATCGTTTTGAAAAGAAAAGAAATTATAACTATTGTTCTAAAGTTCTACCAAAATAAAATGCTTTTTATAGATGAAAAGTTTGTAGTTTAGAAAGTCGCTCTTCTCTCAAAAGTCATTAAACTGTAGAGCATCGTCTAGCTCTTTCATACTAATTTCAGTACTTGTATCAGCTGTTCTCTGGCATAATGTATCATTTCCTTCATGTTCTGGTTTTGACAACTGACTATTATGCAGTCTTTCCTGAAACTCTACTAGAAAAGGGCTGTCTGAAGGAAGTTGTGCATACTCTTTAAGAAGACTATTTACTGTCTGTTCGTCGAAAATAACGTCGACTGAACCTGAACCGCCACGGGCAGTTTGTCCGCACATAATATTCGATGATACACCTTGTATGGTATCCGACTCTCCAAAGAGAGCTGCTTTATAGATCTGTAGATCGGATTCCTCAAATGAACATTTTGCAAGTGGCCCAATATCACCTCTACTGAATCCATGGCGATCCACGGAGATAGGGTAACCTGTCTGCGTCATCATTTCCACGAGTAGTGATATATGTTTTGGATTTACATAGGATCCATCAGATATGACATCCGTTATCTCCCTTATGAGAACAGTACGAGCTCCTTCAATTCCAAGTACACTATAGGCCTCCCATACATCATTCGCAATTGTTCGATTCGCATCTACATAGGGATGAATCATGACAGATCCAAGATTGGAACCGTCCGAGTCGATTACGTAGTCAGGAATCGATAAAATTGTTCCATCGTCATTGATTTTTATTCGCTCAGTTTTTCGCAGACTGACATTTTGAGTCAAACCAGTGCCTTTCAAGTTAAGTTTACTAAGAACGGATTTATCTAATGTTCTGAGCTGAACGAAACCATCGTGAATAGACTGCTGTGGGTCATTGAATTCTAAAATAAAGGTAATATAATCAGACTCATCGTTCATATGATTGCACGAGACTTTCATATCAAACTCGATGAGTTCTCTCTGTAACACTGCAAATATATCGGTTGTTGTCATATCTTCATCGAGAATAGTTGTTTTCTTCATGTCTAATGTAATTATCCAGCCTCGAATGGGGTCGAAAAGATACTTCAAGTCTGTAACGATATTATCAAGTTTCACCGTTTTTAACAGACTGCATGCAACAATCGCCTTTACAGGATCATCACTTATACTTGGATGCAGAGCGATAGTAAGAGACTGTGTTTTTGGACTATGTGTAAGGTTTAAGAGCTCATTTATTCGAGGTACACCACGTGTCACGTTTGATTTCTGACCAACACCAGCAAAGTGAAATGTATTCAGAGTCAATTGTGTAGCAGGCTCGCCGATACTCTGTGCAGCAATGACACCTACCATATCACCAGGTTCAATTCGGCTTTTGAAAAACGAGTCTCTTACACATTCGATGGCTCTTCTCCAAGCCTTCTTCGATAGAGCATTTTTTAGAAGAATTTCCTTTGGTCCGAAATATCCATACAGCATAATGTATAATATATCACTACATCCAATGTAGTTTGACAACTCAGTGTAAAGTTCATGGAGATCGTTGAGTATTTGTAAGGGACAATCCATGATATCCTCTATCTGTCCAGATTCCTCAGATTTTACATTCACTAGAATTCTCTCGAAATGAGCTGGAAAAAGGATAGTTGTCTCACTTAAGGTTCCAGTTCTCTTGATTAAATTAAGTACCCATTTTTCCACGAGTTCCACTAATCGCTGTGTTACATTCCCTAAAGAGTTATCAATTTCTTTTTTGGATTTTAAGTAGGTATTCAGCAAATTGGTATCATAACGCTGATCATCAAAAAGTACTTTACTTGCAATGGTGTCTCTAATGTTTGACCCAGGAGTTAGAGGAAAGGGAAATGGGACAAATTCTGTTTTCACTGGATCTAGATTATCTCCTCCATAAAACATTTGCACCACACGATTTCCAACATCACGAACAGTTAAATCATATCGTACGGAAACATCTTCAAGAAGTTTCATTTGTCTTCGCTGGAGATATCCAGTTGCACTTGTCTTTACAGCAGTATCAATCAACCCCTCTCTTCCACCCATTGCATGAAAAAAGACTTCTGATGGCTTCAATCCCTTCATAAATGAACTTGCGACAAACCCACGAGGACATGGACTGTGATCATGTTTGATAAATGTAGGCAGTGCACGATGATTATAAAACGTTATACGCTTTCCATCAACAGATTGTTGACCAACACATGCGATAATTTGTGAGATATTCAAGTCAGAACCCTTTGAGCCAGCTTTCACCATTTGAACGAGTCGGTTATTTGTGTTTTTCAGACCTTCTCTAGTTCCATTTCCCAGTACATCCACGACTTTCTGGCTACTCATCTTATTTTCAAACGCTAAAATCCCCATTTCAAAAAATATTTCTGTACTACTACGATCCATATAATCATGCATCTTTGAACAAATACTTGTACGTTCATCTAAATGTTTCAAAATAGTATTTTCGTTTTGTTTCTCTAACGATTCTGGAACAATCATATCCGAAATACCAATACTAAAACCTTTGTGTAGAACATACGATGTTACCAAAAATCGCAAGTTATCAATATTCATTTTGGCTTGATAAGAACCTAAATCATTCACACATACGTGAACGAGTCCATAGGATTCATTCTTGATGGAACCTTTCACCAGAATACCATCGACAAATTTTCCATTGGAGATTTTTAAATTCTTTGAATCAATATTCAACTTTTTCGAAAATACGTAACTGAGTACATCCTTTCCAGAATAAAGTTGTTTGGATGGATTCGAAAGGATACTCTGTAAAAATGGAACAAAAAGCCCTGGATTTGAATTCCATAGTGCTAAATTCATCACATCACGTCTAGAAAAGGCTTCTTTGTCTCCTGGAAGTAGAGATGCTCCAAGTAGTGTATCCTGAACGATTCCCACCACTGGTTTACTGGTACTCGGGCTCACTAAATGAAGAGCTACACTAGTTAAACAGAGTAATTCATTTGTCGTCTCCGTACTCTGTGGAACATGCATATTCATCTCGTCGCCGTCAAAATCAGCATTGTAAGGAGTCGTTACATCGGGACAAAGGCGAAATGTACATCCAGGTACAGGTTGTATACGATGACACATCATAGACATTCGATGCAAAGAGGGTTGGCGATTGAAAAGAACAGCATCACCTGGAATCAGATGTCTGCAAACAACATCTCCTACTTCCAGTGCTGTCGATCTGGCATCTAAATTGGCATACTTCAAGTAGTTGTGACAATTATCCTTCACTGTATACAAACTTTTCGCACCAGGGTAGCAATTTGGTCCATTTCTTACGTAAGTCTGAAGTCGGCGATAATTATAGAATGTAACGACCTCTGGATACGTCATATTCATACAGATTTCTAGAGGGACGCCTAACTCATCAAGTTGAAGAAGCGGATCTGGTGTAATCACCGTTCTCGCCGAAAAGTCGACACGTTTTCCCATGAGGTTGCCTCTAATACGTCCTTCTTTTCCTTTGATACGTTGACGCATTGCCTTTACAGGTCGCCCAGAGCGTTGTGCTGAAGGATTGATCTGCGAAATGTCATTGTCCACCATAGTAGCAACATGATACTGAAGTATCGACAAGTATGTGTCAACAATATCTTGTTCTGCACCTGTAGCGATTTTACGGAGAAGATCTCGGTTACTCTTTACAATATCCACTAGTTTATGTGTCAAGTCATCTTCGCTTCTTTGGACTCCATCCATTGTTACTGAAGGTCGAGCGATAGGTGGTAGCACAGGTAGGATCGTACAAATCATCCACTCCGGTCGACATGCAAAACCCAATAAGTCTACATCTCTTTGAATGATTCGTTTGAATAACAAGTTAACATACTCGGCTGAAATATTGAACGTTCTTGGAGGACTGTACACGCCATTCGAATCTTTATTTGCCTTAAATACTGCTTGAATCAATAGATCTTGTCGAGTATACTTGTCTGGTTGAAACGCATCACAGTGTGTACATTTTGTGAGACGATGTAGTTCAACAAGTTTAGTCGTTTCCAAGCGTATCTTATGTCTTTTGAGAAATCGAAGAATTCTTGACAAGTCTTTGAGAGTAACACGATTTTTATCCAAGAGGAGATTTGCGCATCGATAGCACACAAGTCGGAGAGTATCTGTTACCCAACGCATGAATTGAACGAAAAACACCGGTTTAGCAAGATTAATGTGACCAAAGTATCCAGGAGAACGTTTACTATCCAACTCATCCGTTGGACATATTTTCCCAGTATCCAAAGTTCCCATACGAATATCAAATAGACCATTTTGACATGCTTCAGAACCTATATAAGTTTCTGCCTTGGTGACTTCCACAACCGATCGTTCTAAAATTTCTTCCGGACTCATCACGGAAAAATGAATTTCCTTTACACGCATCGTTTTTTCAGTATACAAGTTAAAAGAAGCAGACATCTGAAAAATTTCAGTTTTTCAATAAGTTTTTTTATACTATGTTATACTTAAGTCGTAACTGGAAATAGAAATAGAATAATAGAATTATCATTTTTTCTCTTCTTTTGCTTTCTTTTCTAGATGCCATACTTGCTTACTTTTCAAAGAACTCTTCTTTCACTCAGTTACAAAAACAAAAAAGACAAAAGCTGATAAAATAATAATTCCAATGCCAACATACATCAACCTCTCTCGAATCAAAAGAATATCTATTACCGTCCGAATTATATCATGAATATTTTCATACCACTCCTTTTGCGAGCTCCATTTATAAATATTTCTGTCGATCAATTTCCTGATAATTTGATCCCATGTGATGAGTACTTCTTGGAAAATTGCCGTTAGAGACATAGTTAAAATACTCTCATCTTTCAGTCGAGTGGCAAGATCTTCATTCGCATCCTCGATCCATTGTTTTTCTTTATTCTCATTGCTCAGAACATCCATATTCGCCAAACTCTCGATCTTATGGCGGACTTTTCTCAAGTCGGCACCAAGTGCTACCAAGTCCTCTTTGTTGATTTCTTGAATATTTTTCTTATTCAAAAACGACTCAATATCTTGCATTCGAGTGAGTGTATATCCCACTCCCGTTGTTGTATTTTCTCTACTCTTTGTAGGGATGTCATACACCGTTGCAGCAGTATCACCAATCATTGCCGAAAGAGATTGTTTATGATATAAAAAATGAAAAAAAATTGGTTTCTTATACTACTTATTCTTACTTCTAAAGAATATATTTTTTACTTACACGGGGACACAGTTGGAGCTACTGTCCTTACCGGTATTGAGGCTTGAACAGTTGTTTCAAACTTTACTATGTCTTTACAAATTCTAGGACTTTTTATAATTCGATCTGAATTAAAAGACAACAATATGTATTAAAAAAATAAAAAATAAGACACTATGAATGATGTCAAAGAAGAAAGGTTACAGTTGGAAAAGCTGCTGTCAATACCGGTCTCGATGCTTGAACAGTTTTACTACATTCGTTCACAACAACGATACGCAACTCATATTTTATTATTGTAAATCGTAGAGTATGTCAAGTGTTCACGCAGAAATGTCATGTTCACTTCAGTAGCACTCAGATTTGTGGGTATGTACCGGAATGTCGATAATTTTCCTGATACTGTACTACCTATGCCGATATATCCATTGTCGACAGAAGGTACCGGATTTCCTATCAATACTTTCGTACTTGTAAGTTGTCCATTCAAATAAAGTTCAACCGTTCTATCTCTCATGACAACTACTGTATGAAACCACTCACCTACCGGTATATTATTCACTTCCAAGTACTCAATCGAACGTGATGTGTCGGTGATAGAGTTTTTATCTGAAGAAGATTTTGCTGCAGAACATGCATTTAAAGGAACATCTGTTGTTAGGGCGATACGTAGATTATTTACTTTATCACCCAACCAGATTCCTGGATACTGCTCGGGTATGTTATTGAACGATAGAACTGTGCGACAGTTTGAGGAAACGTCGGTTCCACGATGAAAAACATGTTTCCACTTTCCGTAGTTGGCGTACCAGTCGGTAATGTGAATCCACATGGCGTAGCTAAACCGTCCTGGAGACGATGGTACTGTGAAGGTAGAAGCTAGTATTTTCGGACGATTTGAAATGTCCACAGTTTCGTCTTTGTACAAAACAAGAGCACCATTTTCGTCAATATTCATATACTGCTTTCGTTGATAGACGTATACTATAATGCACACGAGTAGAGTAATAGCTACAATCACCGTTATCACAGTAAATACGGTTTTGTGGCGTCCTATAAAGGCAACAAAATCGTCAATAAAACCGAGATCTACTAGCGCAGCCGAAGTAGACATTTACTTTTTTTATATGAGTAGTATAATTAAATATTTTTGAAGTACGTTCTTACTTTCACAGAAAGAGAAAAAATGAGACGATTGATTGGCTACACCATCGTGGACACTGACTTATGAAATTGCCACGGCATTTGCTTTAGTTTGCTTTATGCCATTTAATCGGTTTTTTTATTGGTCAAGGCTTTTACAGGGACCATATCATCACTCACTGGTTGAACTAGACGTAGTATTTTTTTCGATAAAAATGATGTTATAGTGTTTTCGAGACTCTTGTCATTAAAAATCGTATCAAAGGGTAAGGTTACTTTGTCCTCTTTAACACCATCTGAAGTAAGTGTCAGTTCAACTGCTTTATATTCATCGCTACTCGTTTTCTGAACTTTCGTTACCTTCTTTACAAAACCTGCATACATACCGTTAATAAAAAGATGTTTATTGAATAAATATTCTTCAAAGGTTTTAGTCAATCGTGAATCCATAATTCTCTTTCGGTTATTGTCTATAAAGTTTTGCATTTCAAAATTTTTAGTATGATCCTTAACTTTGTACATTCGTTGAAGTGTAAAAGGCGTTCTAAATGTAAAAGGCGTTCTAAACACATCTTTTCCATTTGTATCATTTTCAAATGTAAATGTAACCTGTACTATAGTACCTGTATTATCAGTTATATATTCATATTTTAATAGCTTTAATGTCTTTATCTCCCCTAATCTATCAACAAATGTATAGTATTTATTTAAAATATCGCTATCAGTGGTGGCTCCAATATCTGATTTTGAGTTTCCAAATGAAAGTGTAGGTGATACTGTGAACGACGACGATTCATTTGGGACCATGGGGATAAACTGGCTCTCTTCATACATACCCAATGATTCTATATCTGACACTTTGAGCTTCGTAGACGAGTACCATATATCATTAGATGCCAGTCGTAGAGATACCAAATAATGAATAGTAGGAATGGTGTGTAGCATTAAGTTTCGAGTGTGTATGTTCATGAAGAAGTGAATGATTTCTTCATTCCTTAGTTGAAATAAACGGTCGGGGTTTGTAAAAATGTTTTTGAGAAGTCGATCAACCATATTTGTATATGTCAAATGGAAGATTACAGACAGTAACTCATAAAATAATGTAGCACTGTTTGCTCCGTCGACTCCGTTGTTTAATGTAGCACCAATGGTTTGGTTGTAAGCACTACGAGCAATTTGTTTGGCCCCGGTAGCCATTTGTTTGGCTCCGGTAGCGATACTACTGACTTTTTTAGTTAAATAATCAAAAATTCCTGCTCCTTTCATCCTATTTTTTCGTTTATCTCCAGTCATTTTATTTGTTTTGCGTCTTTTGTCGGTTTTTCCACCTTTCTTCTTGAGTGCTTCGCTTACATGTCTATTTATGAATTCGCCTCTACATACACCTAAGCTAATAATAGCGTCGTTTAAATTTGTTGTCAATAGTTCATCATTTGATATCGTCGATAAGCGATCAATATTTAAAGCCTCGTTATTTAAAGCCACTTCAAACGAATTATATAGGCCTCCTTTTTTAGATAAACTTTTTATCGTTTCGCCTGAAAATATATTCGATTCGGTGTTTTTCAAGAAAGTTACAGCTACCTCACATGCATAAATAGCTTCTCTCTTCAAGAATGGTGGGTGTTTTTTTGCAAGAAAAGCAAATTTTACAGATGTAATACTCATTAGAGGGGAATCAATATCATAGTTTTTGAGTAGCTTACCAATAATTCTTCCGTGGCTATATGTTGATATCGCATTAGGACGTGGATTTAAATCTTCCGCTTTCCTTTGCAATTGGATAACTGTTTCCTCTAAATTTTCATTAACAGTTTGCAATTGGATAACTTTGTCCTCTAACTTTTCATTAACAGTTTGCAATTGGATAACTTTTTTCTCTACTTCATTCACTCTATTTTCAAGAGGTGTATCAGCAGCTCCTCCTGATTTACTGTCAAACGCATTCTTTAAAAATAGATAAGCAAATAGTTTTTGTAATAAGAACTTTGAAGTACTCCCTTTTGCAAATATCGCAAGACCTTTAATGAAATCCATTTTAAATTTAAGTGATAAAGGATTATCACTATTTAAATGTGCGTACATTGTTTCCAGTAGATATCCCACCTTTTTGAATTTGATCATTTCACTTGATGTTGAGAAGAGTCTTGATACTTGGTACTTATAAACATGAAAAAATTTATACAAATCATTATACCTTTTTTCAAAAAGTAAGAATTTTGTGCCATGATCTTCTATTTTAAAGCGTGTCTCATCGACTAATTCACGGTCTATAATAGGAATGTCATTAAGTCTTGCAAACGATATACGATTCATTGTATCTAATACTACGTCTCCTGTTATTTCAGCGACTTTTTGCAACTCAGCTATTTTATCTTTATAATCGAAGAGAAATACATCATTTTTAAGTGAATCATCTGTACGTTTTAACTCCTCATCATCAGTAGCCGGTTTTTTAGTCTCACTCTCAACAGGACTCTCTAGAAGTGAAAACTCCTCATCAGTAGCCGGTTTTCCAGTTCCAGTTCCTGTTCTTGCCATTCTCTCTTTTAGGTAATCTTTCCTGTAAATGTAGTGAGTTCCATTCTCTATTACAATTGTTGCTTGTCCATTTCCTTCGTTCTTGTATACTATATCACATACCACATCCGGGTCTAAAAATTCTAAGAAAAAGGAGTTTTTATAGAGTATACGGTCAGGATTCACAGGATTTACTAAACGAGTAAATAACTGTTTCATTGAAATTCCATTTCGTTTAAAATTATCTACAGCCATATCAACTTTTGTTAATATTCCCAATATTCCAGCGCCTTTTTTCGTCATGACTTGATTCTTTTTTACAGAAAGTTGTTTTTTTCCCTGAAAAGACTTATTGATTCCTTTTGACTTTTTTTTAATATGTTTAGTTGGTGCCATTTTTAATCTGTGTTTTTTAAAAGGGTTTTTGAATCTGTGTACTTTTATTTAAGTATAGAGAAAAAAACTGTTTCATAACTTAATGTGTAAGTACTCTTTTGCAACAAATAACGACTGTAAAAACGAGTCTGCTAAATCGTCCTTTTTCTTATGATTTTCAAACATACTTATCCAAGTACTTTCTCGTTCTTCTACAATACTACATAAAAATTTTCGACTTTGTTGAATTCCATGCTCTTTTCGTTCTTTATATGTCATCTTTTTCTTTGTCTCGCCACTTAATTTGTTCTTATTTCCTGCGGCGATCAACTTTACACGAAAAAACGACTTTTCAAGTTTCTCGGGAGTACTCATGTTGAAAAAGTAGGAACCTTTCATATGAAATACAAAATATCCATAGAGAACCATTTGTACCGACTTCATGGTCGGATTTGTAAGTACAGGTTGATTTTCTAATGCAATAATATCTGCATCTAAAAATTCGGTATGTGAATCCAGAAACGATTTGAGCTTACAACTTATCATATCAATCGAACTCATGGACTCCTTTTGATGAATTTGAAGCTCTTTTATCTGTTTCGTGATACCATCTTGTATACTTTTTTTGATCTCTGCGAGAGATCCTTTCATATCAGGAAAGTCACGCTTTTTAATACTGGGTAAGGAAAGAAGACGAGCAAGTAAATCTACTTCTTTTACACCACATTCATGTTCATATAAATCTACAACATCCCAACTCAAAATATTAATTTTCTTACTGTCTCGACACTTTTCTACGTAACAATATGCAAGATGTCTCATTCCAATATCAAAAGATAAAATTTTATGCGAAGTTGTAGACATAATATGGTACGTTCAAGAAGTATAAAAAAAAGTAAACTGGACTATGTTATAGATAACGCCAGATATACTTCTCTTTAAGCTTCTTTTTTTCCCATTTTTTATCAATGTCTCGAGAAACACCAATGCAAGCCCTTAGTACTGATGCCAGTACAGACTCCCTTGTGCGAGAAATTCTCTCAGAGATAAAAAATACTTCCAAAGGAGATATCACTACTGAAAACTATGATTCTAGTAGTTCTGCTTCTAAAAAAATAGCACAACAGAACAGTGATCTTTTCTTCAGACAAACAGAAAGTGTTAGTGACGATCCTTTCGCACCTCAAACAGAATCAGAAAGAAAGTTATTAGAGGATCAGACACTCGGTCTAAAGATTAGTTCACCAGAGAACGAGTCAAGTGAAATATACGAGAAGAGTAGGGTGGTATCGACGAATAGTGCTAGTGTAGAAGCATATGTTTCATCGACTCTGTTCGACACAGTTTTACAAAAAGCTTATGAACTCAGTCAAGTTGTATTTTTGTTTGCATTTCTTTGTTTTGTAGTTTCTGTTTACTTGGCTCCTCAGTTGAACACGTATATTAATAATATGGGATTTTCTTATCTAATTTCTGCACTCATTGGAGGGATTCTATATGCTGTGGGTGCGTCAATAACTAATACGAATGCGACTCTAGTAATCTAAAGAATTATTGATGTCCGCCGCATAAAGCGTTTACGTATGCATCTGTTTGAAAACACTACATACCAAGGAGTCCATTGTCCTTGTTAATTTACACTCAGTAATGGTATAACCTTCTAACACGTGCTTGTTACACGGACTGGAAGTATTCTTCAGATTCCAGGCCATAAATGTGCTTGCATAACTCACTCCAAAAAAGTCACCGTGTAGAAAACTACTACTTATCGTACCTTCACTGAAAAACTGATGAAGTGGTTCCTTTGGAAATCTTTCATCAATTACGTATGCAATACTGGACATAGAGTTCTCTGTCGTAGAGACTTGTGCTATGTAGTTTTCCGACACAGCAATACTTACAATTTCTGTAGAACGAGGAAGCTTTGGCAAAGGACTTGAAATTGACTTTGATCTCACATCCCATTTCCGAATCACACCTAGTGTACTTCCTATGAAAGTACTCGCAGAAGATTCACAAGTACCAAGACAAATAGAGGAAATGTACTCTTTCCTATGAAGTTTGTGATTTTCAGTTTCCTTCAGTGCTGATGCGATATCGGCAATATCACTATCAAATAAAAATACTGTATCCCCGAAACACCCACCAATTAAATTTCCATATTCATTTACATCGAAACAGTTCAGATGAGAAGAAAATGTCAGTTTTTTGCGACGACTTGGGTCACTAGAAAGTTTCTCGAGTACATTGGATGCAGCAACAACAACTCCTCCTGAAAAGGCTTTTAATAAATGAGGGTAAAAAGTATTTTCACGCCGTTCAAGAGTGTAATGGCTCTCATTTGATGGTGTTGCTATCATTTGACCAACATTACAGTGAACGTGACTCTTTGAAGTTTTGTGGTCAGTGAAGTAGGAAGAAAACTCATTTTTTTCAAGGTACAGTGAACTTAAAAATGAATTTTTTTCTGTAGTAGACCCATTTATAACAACCACTCGTTCTAGTGGTAGTTTTAAAGAATTCATCACTTTCCTGAGTACAGTCGTTGACTCTATTGGGTCTTGTGAAACAACCTTTCTCTTTTTTATAGAAGTTCTTTCGACATGTAAAAGATTCGGAAAATACATTGAAATAATGAGAGGAATAAGTTTACCAGTACCTCCAACCAGAAGAAGTGATGAACTTTCCACTTTATCAAAGTCGAATGAGAACTCAAACGGTTCTACTTTTGAAATTTTCCATAGCAAAGACCCTTTACCTCCTAAACTGGTGGTATCTTCTACAGTACTACATGAAAGATAGTCGATAAGGGACTTGAGATCACAAGGATACTCAGCAACAAAGTAACTTTCAAACTCATAGAAAAACTGTATCGAGTTTGGTACTTTCTCAATGGAAGAACTGTCAACTTGTTTCAAGTGATATACAAAGTGAAAAAATACAACAATTTTGACGTTACTTGGAATTTTGTCCGAAGGTAATAGGACAAAATGATGGAAATTCTCTTTAATTTGTGAAAATGAAATTTCAGTGTCTTCCATGGTGTTTGCTTTATTTGAGAAATTGTAGAATTGCTTTGAAATTATGAAGTCTATACCACCGGTGTAACAAAAAATGGATATAAAGAATAGATTGAATTTCTCACGTTACGATACTCTTAAAATTGAAAAAAGAGAACAGATTGTAGAAACTGCTAGATTGACGTCCCTAAACTCCATAAAATGTCAATACCGGAGTATAACTATCTACTATCAAAGTACAGATGCAAAACATTTTCGGATATCGTGGGAAACAAAGCGTCTGTATCTAGAATGATAAACCTTTCCAATTCCAAAAGACGTCCGAACTTGATTCTGTCAGGGCCGAATGGTACTGGAAAACGAAGTACAGTTCACCTATATATTTTGAAAGCACTTGGTTCCTTATACTGTGATTCTCTACTATATTTTACAAGTTCCTATGATTTGAGTATTCAAACTATTCGTGACAAGATAGCAAATTTCGTTACAAAAAAAGTCTTCACGCCTAAAATGATTGTCTTTGAAGATGTGAGTAATATGTCCGATGGCGTTCAACAGTTAATGCGTTCAGTCATAGAGAGGAATCAGACTCACTCTTCCTCTATCATGTGTATTTTTATCACACACAGTCGAGAAAGCATTAGCGAGTCTTTACAAGGACGATGTTCAATAATCAATTTCGAACGTTTACATCCTGAAGACATATACTTAAAATTATCACAGATTACTCTGGAAGAAGGTATTAAAATAGAGGAAAACGCTTTACAGTTTATATGTACAAAAACAAATGGCGATCTACGTCAAGCGATTTTATGTCTAGATTATTTGACAAATAGTAATACTCTTATTTCAAAAGATGTCATTAAGGAGTCAAATCTTTTCCCATGTCACGAAGAAATAGAAAATTTATTTCAACTTATAATCTCAAGAAAAGTATTTGAGAGTTTGAATGTGGTACATACTCTAATTGACGCAGGATACAGTGGGGCAGATATACTTGGTTTTATAGAAAAATTTATCAGTACATCAGACTCTGTTTCGACAGATGGAGAGTTTTATAGTCGCTTAATCGAAGAGTTTGCAAATACAATGATGCGGTTCAAAGATGGACATAATGCAAAACTTCATATTTCAAGGATGATGCTTCAACTGAGTGATGGGAAAACTTTTGAATTCTAGGCTGATTTCTTGATGTTCTTTGACTGCTTCACTTCCGTACATATCTTTTCAATGTGTTTATCAAAACTTCTCTCATATAGAAATTTCTTGCAGCATGTGTTGCAAATCATGGGTCTTGACGGTTGTAATTCTTGCTTCCGTTTTTTAGCTTTTTGTCCACTCACTTGTTCCTCAAAATAGGCATCATCTTCATCATCTTTGAAAAAATCACTGAAATCAATGTTGTCGAAATCATCCCTAATTCGTTGATCCTCAATTCGTCGATCTTTCTCCATTCTACTATTTTTGAGAAGAAATTATGACGTTATTAGATTTTTCTATTCTATACCATATTATTTACCAATGATTACACATTTTTACATTTCAAACGCCGATTTTCAACAAGCCACATATTGTTTATAATACAAAAAAATAAAGTCGGTGTTTGAAATGTAAAAACGTGTAAAAACAACTAAAAAATATATACTAGTTATTTAACTAAGAGTAAGTAGAGAGAAGAACAGTACAACTAGGAAAAAAGTATGAATCCAAATGTATGGGGACCTGCATTTTGGTTCGTCTTACATACAGTATCACTAAACTACCCCCAACAACCAGGATTTCTTGAACGTCGAAATCACTATGATTTCTTCCGCCTTCTACAGTATGTTTTACCATGTGATACATGTCGAAGTCACTATAGTCAGTACTTCAAAAGCTTCCCTGTTGAAAATTTTCTTGGAAGCAAGGAAGGACTTTGTACATGGGTAACAAATTTGCATAATTATGTAAATAAGAGAAATGGAAAGGCAGAATTCACACAGGAAGATTCGAACCAACTTTATAAAAGTATCTATACTGGCAGCAGTTTCTCTCCAAATGGGCTGGAGAATTACTTTTGTAAAAGTTTGATGCAAAAATTATCAACTGACGAAGAAAAGGTTGGCGCTGGCAAACTTCCCAAAGACAGTGGTGGTTACAGTAGTTTTACGTACTGGATCAGTGTCATACTACTGGTAGTAACTATTGTAGTAATTCTCGTAACAAATACATTATTTGTTAATTACTATTCTTCTTCACTAAAATTTTAAATAAATTATATTTAGTAATTAGTTTTGAAAATAAAATTTATTTTTTTTAAGTTTGATAAGATAATATATACGTATCATGACCACTGTATCGAAACTATTACAATCTACACATGGCTTAGTGGCGTGCATAAATAACTTCTCAGAGTACACAGAGTATCAGTCATTTGCAAAGGAAAATAATGTTACCGAACTTAGGTTTGTATGGACGAATTTTGATTTACCGTGTCCGATAGAAGGAGTTTATATCTATATCAAACCTACTGTAGAGAATTTGGTCACTTCTGTAATTGAAAGTCTAGCCGAAACAATAAGTACAGAGTCTATTTTTTTCATTCTTTCGGAAAATACCTTTTATATCAAGAAAAAAAGTGAAATTATCACTGGTATTTGCTCAAACATATTTGCTCAAACATTTTCACTTCTTCGAGTTTATAAGAAAAATGCGTACTCATCGGAGACAGTACGTCTTAGTGCGATGATTTCTATCTATAATTGTGAAAAGTATATAGATAATCTTTTTCAAGAAATTCGAAAGCAAACTATCAAAAATAGTGTTGAATGGCTCATTGCTTACTACCCAACTTCATTCCCACAACAATCTGAACAAAGAGTGAGAAATAAATTGAATGTATTTCTTAGCGAAGTTCCGAATGTACAAGTATTTGAGTTCTTTAAGTCGGATATGAATTTATACGCACTTTGGAACTTTTTCCTGAAGCATGTAAGTGCTTCTTATATCACCAGTTTCCATCCCGATGATATACGTACAAAGACATGGGGTGAAGTTTGTGTTGCATATCTCGAGAAGCATGTTGATGTTGGCCTAGTGACGCCTGTTTACTACCCATGTAAAGAAAATTCATTCGTTTTATCCACTGCTCATCAGAAACCTTGGTTTTTGAAACGCTACGAGTTTCATAGAAAAAAAGCGCATGGACAGTTGCTAGAAATTCAAATGGAAGTGATAACAAGTTCTGTATTCGAAGAGTGTGAAGAAGAAAACGAGTTCCTACCAAAAGATTTATTTGCCATAGATAAAGACTTCCAAATTACCCCTTATGATATTCCAAATGCTTCACCAGTTTGGAGAAAATCTTTACATGGAAATAACAATTATTTTGATGAAACTGAGAATATACCAGCTGATCTTATCATGTGGCTCGTATTCGGAACAAAGATGAAAATGGTGCAACTTTTGAAGTGTCATGTATGGTTTCGAGTGAGTGAACAACAACTCCATAGAAAACACTTTTTCACAAAAGATACTTGGGAACTACTCTTGACAAAGTTTGCAAGTCCAGATATGATTGAGTATCTCAAAACAAAGAGAAGCGAAATCACGCCGCTAAAATCAAAGGAAAATAAACGTGATATGAGCACAAGTAATTGTCTAGAACTCTAAGATTATAACCATTCCATACCATTAATTTACGAGATTTTCAAATTCACTATAGTGTAAACTATTTATGGAGTAGAATATGTAATAAACTCTCGTTAAACTAATTAAACTTAAAACTCTTTCCATTTCTAAATGCCCAAGTATTACCCTGAAATTGAAAAACGCCAATATTTACTGAAAGAAGCACTTGCAGGACAGACAAGAGTACCCCTACTGAACGATGACGAAAGGGCACTTTATGAAGAATACAACGAAGTACACTCCGTCATACAGAAACAACAAATTCATGTGAAGAAGTCGATTGGTCTTTGTGAATATCTTCTTGAAGTTTACGATGTATATATTGAACGATTACAGAACCTATATGACACTATGAATTCTCTTGATCTGAACCTTAATGCTTCTTATGACAGTGGAGATGTGAGATATAAAGAAACGCTTGGGTATATTTGTTGGGCAGATAAGGTGGAAAAAGCTTTACGTGAAGTTCTTGAGTTTCCAAAACACCAGATTTTAAGCAATGAGCATTTGTTTTACCATGACAGTACATGTGTAGACGAAACGTGTTTCAAAGAAGTTTTCAATTTTGGTGTGAGTGGATCAAACTTCGATGACTATTCATCTGTCAGAAGAACAGTATCAACTGATAACAATCTAAGATCAAACTGTTATAAAATTGCTTTTGGTTACTCTTTGAATATCGTGTCAGCAACATGGTATGTACATAACTTCAATAACTATCCAGTGGCTCTTAACTTTCCCATGGAATCAGACATTTATTCTTCTTTTGATGACACTGATCTTACAACCTTTCTACACAGTTATTCTGAACATTTAATGGCTGTTCATGAACATATTAATTATGTCACTGGTAATAAGAATAATCTTTTCAGTGACTACGTTGGTTGTAAATCTATTTCGGATAGTACTACTCGATACTTAAAGTTTGTCAATGATGCGCTGAATGATCTAACGTCCATTGATACCGATGAAATTCGTTCTATGATTGAAAACGGCAATCAGTTAAAACAGCAACTTTCAGAGCTGAAAGTTTACGACTCTGGTAAAAATGTATTTGGTGATCATGGAAAATTTTTCAGTACTACCAGTTGTAAATGTAATAAGTAGATGTCACTATAAACACATCGCAACTTCTTATGTGGAAAAATGATCATTTGATCAAATATATACTTCTTGATAAGTAAGAGCTAAATATCTCACAAATATCTCACAAAGAATAATATCTCACAAAGAATAATATCTCACAAAAAAAAATTTCGATTCAGTCATAATTTAGACCATTTATCTGTGATTTGAACATATGGTTCTTACGAAGACGAAAATAAATGAAATTTACATACTGTCCGCCAACAAAAATTGATATTTCAAAAGAAGATGTGTTTAGATTATTGACAACTAAGGAAAATGACAACGTAAAAGGAGACGAAATTACTGTGTATAATGCTCGTCTAACATCATTTTTCTTCGCTATCGATCCCAAATGTTTCACCGAAGACTTTCATAAAGAGAGACAACAAGAAATTAAAATGAAAGTCGATGGTACAAAAATTCCTAATATTCAGATACACGAAGGTGTAAACTCTTTAATATCCGTGAATTTTGATAGTAGGAGTACAAGTATAAGAGTCACTGTTGAAAATGAGTTATTTATGTTTGAAGTCTTCATAACTATATAATTTTTTTCATCGGTGTATATAAGTAAAAACTTTGAGTATATACCATTAAAATACGGCATTTTTAAAATATTATACCATAATTATGGTCATAATTTAGACCACTTCCCTTCTCTTTCAAATATTAGTTTGACTATACCATATCTGAGTATGAGTGCCTACGTTTTTGGTAAAACGCTTGGATCTGGCACATATGGTACAGTTTTTAAAGCTTCACGACGTATCGATGGGGAAAGTGTGGCCATCAAGAAGTTTAAGTACACACCGTGTGATAGTCAAGGTATACCAAGTAGTACTCTGCGAGAATTTTCCATTCTTAAAAAACTCGACCATAAGAACATCGTGAAATTGATAGAAATTTTTTTTTGCGATGACCACAGTAATCAACTATATATGGTCCTTGAACTGGGTGAAATCGATCTAAAAAAGTACATCGACCAATTTAAAGATTTTCGTGGTAGTCTCAGAGACCAATTGACCCCACAAATTCGACCTATTACAATTCATATTCTTCAGGGATTGGACCACTGTCATAAGAAAGGAATTATACACAGAGATCTGAAACCAGAAAACATACTTCTCTTTCGTGACGGAACGGCGAAAATAACTGACTTTGGTCTGAGTAGATACGTTTCTGGTTCACGTGATTTGACAAAA
>Ga0209768_10000463_pt1 | contig 27702 bp, 33 predicted proteins | sample LauGreSBDMM110SD_3_FD_187564 | JGI IMG/M metagenome (GOLD analysis project Ga0209768, IMG submission 187564) | Freshwater lake microbial communities from Lake Michigan, USA - Sp13.BD.MM110.SD (SPAdes) (version 2) | ecosystem: Environmental > Aquatic > Freshwater > Lake | place: Lake Michigan... | reverse complement strand
TGCGAAGTATGTTGCGAAAAATATAATAAGTCAACGCATAATAAAGTCAAGTGTTTATCGAGTGGTTGTGGTTATGAAGCCTGTAAAGTGTGTGTAAGAACTTATTTACTTGGAACAACTAATGACCCCCATTGTATGAATTGTAAAAATCAGTGGACTTCGCAATTTTTGGTTAGCAATTTGAATAAAAGTTATATGGACTCTGATTATAAAAAGCATCGCAAAAAGTTGCTTGCGGAAAGAGAAATTAGTAGAACTCCCGAATTAATGGTATTGGTAGAAAGAGTGGCACGTATTGAAGATGAGGAAAAAGAGTTGGCTGCGCTTAATATTGAATATGAACGAGTTCGCAAAATAATGCTTGAAGAATTAAAAAAGGTTAATGCTAAGCGAGAGCGCATTTTTCGCATTAGAAATGGCGAAGACGCGGAAAAAGATGAGCGCAAGAAATTCATTATGCCTTGTCCTGGAGACAATTGTAAGGGTTATTTGTCGTCGCAATATAAATGTGAGTTATGTAAGTTGTTTACGTGTCCTGATTGTTTTGAACTTATTGGATATACCAAAGAAGACGAACATGTGTGTAAAGATGACAATATTAAGAGTGCTGAATTGATTAAAAAGGAAACAAAAGGTTGTCCAAAATGTGGCGTCCGGATTTTTAAGATTTCGGGGTGCGACCAAATGTGGTGTACTGAATGTAAAGTGGCTTTTAGTTGGAATACTGGCAAAATGGTGGTAAATGTTAGTATTCATAATCCTCATTATTATGAATATATGAAAAATAGTAATGTTGGTCTTGTGCGAAATCCAGGCGACGTCTTATGTGGTGGTTTATTGCCACATACTCAATTTAGGTTTATTACAGCATATTTAAATACTATGGATAAAACGGTTGTTAATATTAATGCTAAAAGTGTTGAGCGCTTTGAAAAATGTATTGAGGCAAACACTAGTGTTAAGAATTTTATTGGACTATTAAATAACTATATTGATGGTGTTAAGAATGTTAGTGGTAATGAAGATTTAACAGTTATTAAGATTTTTATTAACCTAGTTAGCGCACTTCATCGACTTATAAATCATATTACAAATATTAATTTGTTAGAGTGTAGACAAAATGTCCGTAATTTGTTAAATCATGACAATATTACAGTTGATTATATATTAAATAGAATAAATAAGGACAAGTTAGCTACTGATATTTTTAGAGCAGACCATATTAGGAGAAAGAATGTGGAATTGTTGAATGTATATGAGTTACTTAGTGTGGTTGGAATTGAACGTTTTAATGTATTATATGATTATTACAATAATCATTGTACTAATAATAAAGGTTTAAATAGTGAAAAAGTGTATGTTGACTTTTTAGCACAAATTATTAAATTTGTGGTTGAATATAATCAGCTTATTGATTATATTAATGATCAACTTATTGAAATTAGTTATACATATGGGATGACCGTTACTTATATTTCTTATAATGATTACGGCTATGCTATTAAAACTAGGAAATTTATACAAGCAGAAATGATTGAAAGCAAAAAACAACAGGAAACACAATTGCCAACAAATAATAGTAATAGTGATAGTGAGGCTTCGTGTAGTTATAACAATAATTGAGTTGTTTGTTTGTTTGTTTGTTATACTTATAGTCGTTACACTTATAGTCGTTACACTTATAGTCGTTACACTTATAGTCGTTACACTTATAGTCGTTACACTTATAGTCGTTACACTTATAGTCGTTACACTTATAGTCGTTACACTTATAGTCGTTACACTTATAGTCGTTACACTTATAGTCGTTACACTTATAGATGTGTTAAGTATTTTTTTAAAAAGCTGTCTAATTGAATTATTTCAATAGCACTATTTTTTTTTGCCTTTACAATTTTTGTAGTCTGTTTTAATATATTTCCGACTACTAAAATATTTGTTTCTTTTGTTACACTTGCTTCTACACGTCCTCCTAATTTTATTATTTCATTTGTTATTTCTTTTTTTGTATAAACTGATTTATCAAAATCCGATAGCACAAGTACTTTATTTTTTAAACTATTGCTTTGTTGGTCCTCTTCTTTAAGTTCGTCTTCTTTAAGTTCGTCTTCTTTAAGTTCGTCTTCTTTAAGTTCGTCTTCTTTAAGTTCGTCTTCTTTAAGTTCGTCTTCTTTAAGTTCGTCTTCTTTAAGTTCGTCTTCTTTAATTGTTGTTTCTTTAATTGTTGTTTCTTGAATTGGTCTGATTTTTTCCATAAAACTATTAAATTGATCTATTGATTTTACAAATTGTCTTGCCGTTTTATCAGCAAAACCTTTTACTGCCTTTATTTGTGCTACTTTCTCTTCATCGGTTAAGTCTGATGTTAGTATAGTTGGGTTCGCTTCTAAAATTGTGCTAATTGTTTTTTCAGCAAAGCCTTGTCCAAATATATTAGATGCTGACGCTAGCTGTGCGATGCTTGCCTTTTTGACTTGCGTTTTGATTGAACTATGAATTTTTGATGCCATTTTTTGTTTAAATCCTTCTACTTTCATTAAATCTTCTATACTAGCATTTATAATTTTTTCAATTGTATTTGCTCCGCTAGCTAGTATTTTTTTAACATTTTTATCACCTAATCCTTCTACTTCTAAATCTTTAAAGAATTTTATTATTGTTTTTTCAATTACACGAGGGTCGGTTTTATTATGCACTAAAATAATATCTATATTTGTAGCATTCCAAATATATTCGTATTCTGTGCTATTTGGCATTAATGGTGCTTGTGCCGGAACTAGCACTTCTGCAATATACGGTATTACGTCGCCACTTCGGATTAATTTGACTAATGCGCCTAATCCAATATTATTATCTTTTATGAATTTTGCGTTAAATCCTGTAGCGTATGTAATAGAAACGCCACCAATTGTTACTGGTTCAAATTGGACTCGTGGTTTAATTAGTCCATTTGAAGATACCGTCCATAACACGTCTACTACTTTTGCTTCTATTTCTTGGTCTGTTAATACCATTTTAAAGGCAAATGCGTGGTCGGGATTTTTGCTTACTCGTGGATATATTTTATCATCTATACATATTATACCATCAATCGAATATGCATAACTTGTTCTATATTCTAGGAGTTTAGATGATAAATAGTCATTTGTTAATTGTTCGTATGTAATGCCTTGAATGTTTAATACAGTAATTGTGTTTAAATCGACTGCTTTATTGTATTGTTGTGATGGTGTTAAATTTTGGGGCATTAATACTTCGTAAGTTACAAAATCTATGTCTTCTAATATTTGCTCTTCTAAATGGGTTAGTGTTTTTCTATTTACTAATCCTGAAATAAAATTTCGCGAATTACTAAATTGTCCTCTGTATTTCATTTTAAATAGGTCTTCTTTTATCATTAACTCACCACGTAGTGTTATATTTTTTTCTGTTGGTAACTTTAAATATGGGATTAAATGATTTATTAATTGACCGTATTTTCCGTCCCCTCTAGTATATAAATTTGCTTGGTCGTTTTCTGTGCTATAAAGAGCGCTTACCCCATCTAATTTTGCCGAAATTACATATGGTCCTTTGTAAGTTTGTTTGAACTTGTCTAACGCTGATGTATCTGGCTTTATTTTATCCATAGACCACATTTCATATGGTAGTTTTACTTTTGTGTGGTCTAACTTTACTTGGGTATGTTGTTCTAAAGCGACTTTATTTGTTGGGTCTTTTGCTAAAATATATTCACGTAATATATCGTATTCATTGTCTGTTAATAATGTATTTTCTTTAAATTCGGAAGTGTAATAATTATTTATTGCTTCTGTTAGCATGTGTGTTAGTTCTTCAACAGATAAGATTGCTAATGAGGTTATGCCTTGTGCTTTTAATTTTTCAATATTTTGTAGCGCATCATTTGTGATTTTTTTAGTATGCTTTTTAAGTGTATGAACTTTTGGCTTTTGACTTGGCTCCGTTCTTTGGCTTTTTAGTGTTTCTGATTTTTTCTTTTTTTGTTCTTGTGGCTCTATTATAAGGGTTTTATTTTCTGGTGGTTCTTGTATTTTTGGTTCTTCTGGTTCTGGTTCTTCGGGTTTTGGTTCTGGTTCTTCTTGGTAATTTAATATTTTTGTTTTAATTTCATCAATTGGCAATGTTAAAACAACTGAGTCGCCATCTATTCTCTCGTGCGGTTCTTTATATTCCATACATAAGAAATCAAATATGTCTTTTTCGGACTTAAAGAGTTTGGTAATTTTTTCTTCTTTGCTTCTTTGTGAATTAGACGTTGACATTTTATGAAATCCGTGTTCGTTTAATGTTAAATCAACATTTAAGGCGTGTTGTCTCATTGATGTATTGAATTCTTTTGACCCTGTAAAATATAATATGGAAAACGCATATTCCTGTGGCAGAGAATACAAAAAGTCAATTCGGCGAGGAATAGCGTTGTCTTTTAATAATTTTCCGATTGTTAAACATTTTGTTTCTCCTTTTGATAATAGCTCGACTACAATATGTTTTGCTACTAATTTTTTTATAAAATTTTCAAATATACTTTTATTATTGTTATAGGATGTAATAATCAAATCAATATCGCCCGAATCTGATTTGTTTCTTCTAAAACTGCCAACTATTTCAAAGCTATTATTTTCTTGTGTTTCGCTGTTTTCTATTAGCGTTTCACTAAAGTTTTGTGTTAATAGCTCTTTAAATTCTTCAATTTCTGTTCTTGGAATTCGCTTAAGTAAATCTTCATAATATTTTAGACCAATTTGCTGTTTAGTATTTAATAAAGGTAATTTATTTTCTTGAATAGTAGTTTGTTGTGCCCTAAGTTGTTCTAAGGTTACAATGTTTTTTTTGGTTACTAATTCTTTTGCTTTAATTGGACCGATTCCGTAAATATTTGCAAATATATTTACTGGGTTTGCCTTCTCTTGTTCTACTACTTCTAATGTTCCTGTTTTTAAAAATTCCTCATATTTTTCTAAAATGGTTTTTCCTATATTTGGTAGTTTTAGTTTTTTTAAGTCATTAGAACTTAGCACTTCTGTGCTAACTTCACTGCTTTTTAAATATTTCTGTAATTCATTTATTGCTTTAGTATAGGCAACCGATTTGAAGTGTTCGCCTTGATTTTTTGTAATGGTTACAAGACTATTTAGTAGTTTTATAAAGTTATTAAGTATGTTTGTGTCATTCATTCTTGCTTTTTATAGTATAAAAATTTATTTTTAATTTTTTTCAATTTTAGTTTATATAAACTTTGTATATTTAATATATAATAGTATATTATATACTATGTCTTTACAAGTTATTAGTCGTGGTAGCCATCAAAAAATTGTTGATGGTAAAAATATAGTTAATAAACATTATGGTGTTTCATTAGATACTAATCGTAATAAATCTAAACAACTTCAAGCTGTTGTTGTTGATAATAAAAAACAATATAAATTTCAAGACTCGCTAGAACACTTTTTACGAAAAATGTCTTCAAATAAATCTTCTTTATTTGATTTATTAGAAAAAGAAAAAGAACATGCTGTTGCTAATATAAAATCTACTATGCTAATAAAAGCTAAGAAGGCTAGAAGAACTAGGGATACTAGAATAGCTAAGAGAACTAGGGATACTAGAATAGCTAAGAGAACTAGGGGTACTATGAAAGCTAAGAAAGCTTGAAATGTTATTATTTAAACAATTTAAACAATAAATAATAACATTATTAGTAAATTATGTTAGATGTTCCTTTAAGCAATGACTATTGTTTTGATAACGTGTTTTGTATGAATATGAGTCATAGTCGGAATCAAGCTCTTATTAGTCAAGACCTTATTGATATATTTATTGTGTTGTCATTATCTGTGTTTTCACTTATTTGTTCGACCTTATTTGTTTCAAATTATGTGTATAAAAAAATGGTTAATGAATTTGTTACAATCTATAATTCTAATACAACACTTTATGAGTATGATCCTTATTTTTATAAATTTTTAGATGACTATGATTTGTTAGAAAAGCATGAACTTAGCGTTGATTATTTGAATTCTCTCAATACTAAATATATTAAAGAAACTACGCCTTTTGGTCTTGTTATTCTTACTTATAATAATGAATATAACAGTTTTGATTATTATTGTAAAAAATCTACTATTGTTGGTTTTAATTATTTAGAGGTTGTTTCAAGAATATATGTTGTTAATTTTGATTGTAAGGTTATTTATAGTGATAATTATGATAATCTTATTATGTTGTATAATAAGAAAAATGGTATACTAAATAATGATGAACATAAGGAAAAATGTTATGGCGAAGATGGTTGTGATGGTGATGGTGATGGTGCTGGTGATGATAATGTATTTTTTACAAAAAAAGTTAGCTCTTCTAAAAAAGTGGATTATTATAATTTTGTTTCTAACAAATATAAATATAAAGGAACGCTTGATGATTTTGATAACTACATTAAAACCAATAATTTAATTAGCATTCAACATAATAGTATTGAAGATAGCGATAGTATTGAAGATAGCGATAGTACTTATTTTTTCTCATTAGAAAAAAATAGTATTGTAACAGAATTAGATGAATTAAATATTAGTTTTAAGGCATTTAAGTCACTTAGCAAAGTTAAGACTCTTTAAAACATTTATTTTTGTTTATAAAATAATTTATAATTTATAATTTATAGTTTATAGTTTATAATTTATAGTTTATAATTTATAATTTATAATTTATAAATTATAATTTATAATGAGTATTAAATATCAAAAAGTGGATAGTTATTTTTATTTCTATTTATTGGCAATAACATTTTCTTCTATTGCCTCTCAATATATTTTCAAAAAATCTTATGCTAATGCGAATAGTAATGCGAATAGTAATGCGAATAGTAATGCGAATGCGAATGCTAATAGTAATGTATTAGTAATTTTGGGATTATGCGCATACACTTTTACGGGGTTTTGTGTTTATAAAATATTGAATTATGGAAACTTAGTAGTTTTAAATATAATATGGCATCTTGTATATTTTAGTATATTATTTATTATAGGATTTTTGATTTTTAAAGAAAAAATAAATTATCAAAAGCTAGTTGCGTTACTATTTGGATTAATTAGTCTAATCATTTTTATGTTTTATGGGATTGAATAGTAGTGTTTTTTTGAAAATTTATGAATCCAATTGATTTTTCAATTGAAAAAGATGACTCTAATTCTCGCATTGCTATTGTTAATGCTTTTGCTTCTATGCTACTTAGAGACTCTATATAGTCTTTTATAGTATTGTTGTTTGCCTTTAACTCTTCAATACTTTGCATGTTATTCATATATAACTTATTCTTTTATTCTTTTATTCTTTTATTATTTTATTCTTTTATTCTTTTATTCTTTTATTATTTTATTCTTTTATTCTTTTATTATTTTATAAATATCAATTTTATTTTTTTAACATAAATACATATATTAGTTTTTTTCTAGTGTTATAAAAAATTTCTTTATATTGTTGTGTTAATGTATTATTTATAATATAATTGTTATTTATTATAAATTCAGTAAATTCATCTAGTTGTTCAAGTGTCATAAAATTTGTTAAGGTAATTGAGTTTATTAAGTTTGAGCTTAGTGCATAAGTACAATAAGCACTATTTATAACTTCTTCTTTTGTTGAAGGACTTATTAGTCTTATATGTTTAGTATATTTTTTTAGTTCTCCCTCTGGCTCTTTGTTTAATGTTAATATATTAACATAGGTTTTATATAATGGTTCATAGTATATTTCTGAATATAATATATATAGTATGTCCATATAATATTAGTTCATATAATCTTATAAGATTTAAAGATTATAAATATTATAAGATTATAACTTTATAATATATATATTACAATGTTAGATGATTTAGAGTTAGACATAGAATTAAATCAGGCATTAGAAGCCAAGGCTAAGGCCAAGGCTAAGGCCAATGCTAAGGCTAATGCTAAGGCTAATGCTAAGGCTAATGCTAAGGCTAATGCTAAGGCTAAAAATAAATTGCTTGGTCAAGGCAGTTATGGTTGTGTATACTATCCTGGCATTAGTTGTTCTGGAAAAATGAATATAAAAAAAACTGTTACAAAATTACAAGAAATCAGTTTTTATAGTGTTAATGAAATTATTATTGGTAAATATATTAAAAAAAATATACACAAATATAGCTCTATGTATGCTCCTATTGTTAAATATTGTGTTGTTTCATTTCAAACTATACAAAAATCAGGCTTAAACATATTTGACTGTAAAACTCTTTTTCCCGATGATACAAACTCTAATAGTAGTTATTATGATAATGATTATAGCGATTATAAAGACTATATAAAGACTCCTCCTGTTGGTTATGAAACTAAATCAAGAGCAAATAACTCTGACTTTGACAATTTTAAAAGCAAATTACATACTAAATATTATTTAATGTATATGAATTATATAGCAAATAAGACATTCAAAAAATATTTTGAAGCTTATACTCTATATAATGACTATGTAATTTACTTAATTAAAGCAACCCTTTATCTAATAAAGTCTATTGGACATTTAGTTAGTGCTAATATTATTCATAATGATTTACATGTTAATAATATATTAGTTAATTTAAAAAATAATAAGCCTATTATTATTGATTTTGGATTATCTATGTATTATACTAAATGCTTTAAGTATCAAAACAAAACTATTGATTTTGAGTATTTAAAATATCTTCTCTTTGATTTTAGAGAAGACCAATATCATATTATATTAGAAAAAAGATTTATTTCTTTTATAACTAATAATAGATCAAATCAATATAGTATAGCTATAGATACTAATTTTGTGAAAAACGAATTGACACAATCTATAATTGACTTGTTTATTACTGACGCATATGATTCTATTAGTAAGCAATATGTTATACCTTTTAATAAAGTTGAGTTGGCGGAATATTATAAATCTTTAAAACAATTTTATTATCAGTTTTTGAATAAGAATAAATATCCAAATTATAGTGTAATTATAAGCTATTTATTAAAATTTCTTTTTAAGTATACAGATTTGTATAGTTTTGTTTTTGATATTTATTATATAAATAAATCAACATCATTTGTTAAAGATGATGAAAGACGAGGAAGAGGAAGAAGAAGACAAGGAAAAGAAGAAGAAGAAGGAGAAAGAGAAGGAAACTATGAAAGAGATGCAGTAGCTGTTAAGGTTGGTGGGGACATGATTTATAAAGAAGAAAAAGAAGATTCTAAAGAAGAAGAAGAAGAAGCAACTTCTAAAGAAGAAGAAGCAGAAGAAGCAACTTCTAAAGAAGAAGAAGCAGAAGACGGTCTAAAATATAGTGGTTCTAAACCATTATTTGATTTTTTTATGGTGTTATTAAAAAAAAATTTACATCCACAACCATCAATGAGACTGTATAGTAGTGAATTAACTACGATTTCTAATTATATTATAGAAACCATAAAAAAATCTGATACTGTTGTTGAACATAGTATATTTATTAAAGATTTTAGTGAATTTTTAGTCTCTCAATCAATAAATCCTAAGATTATGTTTACTAAAAAATTTGCCTATTTAGACTTTAGCACAATTCTTAATAATGATGTGTTTGATTTTGTTAAAAAGCACTTTTAGTTAGTATTGTTATTGGTACTATTGTTATTGGAACTATTGTTATTATTAAAACTATTTAATAATATTTCTTGCATCATAAACTCATCCACGCTTATATAATTATTTAGTGAGTTGTCTTCGTCTGAGTTGTCTTCGTCTGAGTTGTCTTCGTCTTCGTTGTCTATGTCTTCGTCTTTAACGTTACTTATTTCTTTATATTCAAATTCATATCTACATATTGGACAAGTGTGTGACTCTTGTTTTAACCATTTTAAAATAGCATCTTTGTTATAGTTGTGTTGACAAGGTAGTTTTATGATTTCTTCATTTTCATTAAATTCATAACACATTATTGGGCATTCAATGTTACTATGTAGCTCATGTTCTTTTTTAAATGTGATGTGTTGTAATTTGTTTAACTCTGTATTTGCTATTACTTTCTTTTTATTACCTATAAACGTAGAGCCTGTAAACGTAGTGCCTGTAAACGTAGTGCCTGTAAACGTATTGGTTATAAAGTTTTCAATAAATGATGTGTCGCGTAGCGTTCTGTAGGCATACATTATTCTATATGGTAAATTTTGTTGAAGCTCATCGTCATTACTATTGGTAACAAATAATACATTATTTAAATAATTTAGTGCTTCTTCATTACTTAAACGTGTATTTGTATTAGTATTTTGATTGGTATTTTCATTTGTATTTTGATTTGTATTTTGATTGATTACTGACCTTATATTATTAACAAAATTTGTATTCATATAATTCTTTTATAATAAGTATATAAGTTTTTTTTATTTCGTTTTTGTTGTTTTATTTGTTATTGCTTTTTGTTACTATAAGTATGAGAGAGTTAGAACATGTAAATGGATTGTTTGGATTGTTTGGATTGTTTGGATTAGAAAATATTAAGTTAGCTAAACTTGTGAAAGGAATTAGTTTATAGCTATTGTCTAAGCTTATAGTGTCTAAGCTTATAGTGTCTAAGCTTATATTATAATTTAGTTCTTCTAATGATTTATTCATTATAAACTGTAATATATATTGAATTTTGTGTTCTTTCAATAGTTCTATACTTTTTAAATATGTTATTACATCTTTTCTAAGCACTCTATTATTTAGTGTGGTTAGTCTATTTTTCAAAATATTTACTACATTATTATTTTCTAATACTAATATTAATATAGTAATTTTGTTTATGGGTTGTTCAAAATTAGTTATGTCATTTGCCATTTCTGTTTCTGTTTCTGTACTCATTTTTAATTTATTATTTTAATATTAAAAAATAAATTAAAAAAATTATTTTATCATATTATATGAATTGTGTATATTATATGAATTGTGTATATTATATGAATTGTGTATCTTCCTCGCTATAATATTCACTATCATTATCACTTAAGGATGTATTTTTTCTTGAATACATTTTTTCCAAAATGTAATTGTCTTCGTCAATCATCTTTTGGATAATTTCTTTATAGTTAATATATGGAGATATATCACCTAATAGGTCATTTAGTTCATCTCTATAATTATTCCAATTGTTTATCATCGCATTCATAGTATTAGTATAATTTTGTTGTTCTAACTCTCTCTTTTTTGCTTCATAGTTCTTTGAATAAGTAATAATTACTTTCTTTGTTAGTGGGTCTCTCTTGATTAATGTATAACCAGCATTTAAATAGTCTTCACAAGTAACATTTATTACTTTAGCATGTGGCTTTACAACTGTTTTTACTAGTGTTGAATAACTCATACTTAATATAATGTACTATAAATGTTAATATAAATGTTAATGTAAATGCTAATATAAATGTTAACATAAAAATAATAGTATTCAATTTTATTTGGTTTATTATAATAATATAATATTTATTATAGTATAATAGACTATAGTATGGCTTCTTATTGTACTAAGAATAATTGTAAAACCAACAATGTTAATAATTATTATGCCTCGGGCGACTCTATGATGAGGAAAAAATATGCTAATAAATTTAAGAAGATTTCTTCAGGTGCTAATGGTTCTTTTTCTTTAAACGGTAACACTTCTCAAACTTATATTGGTAATCCCAATAGTGGTCTTAGAAATGATGTATTTAGTAATATTTTAGTAAATGATTGTTGTAGTCTTAAACAAACTAATACTAGTGTAAAAAATTATAAAGCATATATTAATAATAAACTGTTTTGTCATCCACTCAATTCGGCTAACTGTTATAAAAAGGTGAATTATGCGTTAATAGATGTTTCATTTAATAAGCATTTTAGGAGTGAAAATCGTGACCAATCTAGTCGCACTAATTTACTAAAAACTAAATGTTCGGTTGATAGAACAGACTATGTAGAAGATTTAAACAGTAAATCTGTTGGTTGCACGTATGAAAAAGTAGCTAGAAATAATGGAACTGCCTCTCGTATTGACTATTTAAAACATTGTAATAATAATGTTAAAGATAATAATATAATTAATGGTTTTACTCCTGATTATGCTATTTACTATAATGATAGCACACTTTATAGGAAAAAAGCCGCATGTAAATTATACAATCCTCCTGATGCTAAAATTATTGCTTGCTAATGCTTGCTAATGCTTGCTAATGCTTGCTAATGCTTGCTAATGCTTGCTAATGCTTGCTAATGCTTGTTGATTTTTATGTGATTCTAATTTTTTTAGATAATTATTTCCAGTGCTAACATGATATATTGTTAAATTGCTTGGAGTACAACTCATAAATGAATTATTTTTATAACTAAAAATAACTCGTTTAATGTCTAATTCTATTAAACAGTGTAAGCAATTTTGACAAGGTGTTGAATCTTGTAATTTATTATTTGTATCACAGCGCACTACATATACTGTTGTTTTTTTGTATAATTTTTTAATATTTTCTAATTCCTTTGTTTGTGCGTGTGTATGGGCCTTTTATCGAATTATTATGATGTTTTTTGTAACAATGGAACATGTTTCTTAATGACGCAATTTCGGCATGGCAAGTGCATGTATTTGAAATAAAATTGTCTTTTGAATAACTACGATAATGGTTATAGCCGCGACCTAATACTTTTCCGTGTGCTACTGCTACTGCTCCGTGACGCATTAATACTGGCGACTTTAATGCCTCGTTAAGAGCACAATTAATAAATCCTAGTTCGTTATTTGAAAGGTTATGCAACATCGAGTTATAAGTATAATAATTGTTTTAATGGGTTTTGTCAATTTTATTAAAAAAATTGATTGCTTATTTTATTACTTTTATTAATTTATTAATTAACAAAGTATTATGGGTGCTACTATTTCTTATTACTTTCAATCTGCCAGTCTTCAATCAATTGTTGATTATATGACGTATTATGATAGTCTTGTGTATAATACTAATGATAATAATGATAATGATAACTTAGATGCTAATGCGAGTCTTAAAGCTAATGTTAATGCGACTCCTAATGATCTAACTCATGATAATCATTATAAACTCTTTATTTATATTCATGATTTTCCAGGAATGGAATCTATTAAACAAGAATATGCAACAAATGCGTTTAAACATAATAGTGTGGTAGAAGGCTATTTGAAAGCTAATGAGCACGCTAATGCTAATGAGCACGCTAATGCTAATGAGCACGCTAATGCTAATGAGCACGCTAATGCTAATACTAATGCTAATGCTAATACTAATACTAATGCTAATGCTAATGCTAATGAGCACGCTAATGCTAATACTAATGCTAATGCTAATGCTAATGCTAATGCTAATGCTAATGCTAATGAGCACGCTAATGCTAATCAAGATGTTTGTTATGACTCGGGGTTTGATTTGTTATGTCCCGAAAATACTATTTGGACCGAAGACATTCCTATTTATATGTTAGACTTTAAAATTTCTTGTGCTATGACGTTTAATAATAAGTATGTTGGTTATTACTTGTATATGCGCTCAAGCACTCCCATTAAAACACCGTTGCGTCTTGCTAATAATGTTGGGATTATTGATTCGGGTTATAGGGGGACTATTAGAGCATTATTTGATATTTTATACTCTGTTACTGACTCTTTTGAATTTGTCAAATCTAATCGCTACGTTCAACTTACGCCGCCAAATATTGGTTGTCCTATGAAAGTGTATATTGTTGATGATTTAAGTATGTTAGGAAAAAAAAATAATAGAAATGAAAATGGTTTTGGTTCTAGTGGAAATTGATTTGTGATTTATGATTTATGAATTATTTTGTTAGTCTTTAAAAAAATTGAATTACTATTTTTTTTCTTATTGTTAAGTCTTCATAACTTATAAAGCTAAAGCGAAACTATCTAATGTTCTGCAAAGTCTGCCACGATGCTTCCAAGAACGGCTTCAATAGCCACAATGTTCGCGATCGTGCTGGGAATGTTGTGTGTCCTATTTTGTTGAACACAAAGTGCCGTGCTTGTGGATATTTTGGTCATACGACCAAGTATTGCAAGAAGGCTGTTAAGCATGAGCCCAAGCATACTGTTTGCGAAGTTGTTCAGGTACATGTTGCTATTCCCGTTATTGGTAAGTTTACTCCAACAAACAGGTTTGCTATGCTGGACTCGGATACTGATAGTAGTAGTGATACTTATGAATGTGACTCAAATGATGGAGTAATGGATTTTGAAAATGATCCAATCATTTGGGGTGTTGGTCTTCAGTCGATGATTGGCAAACGCTGGGCTGATGTTCTCGGATATTGAGCGCTTCGTTTGTTTGTTTGTTTGTTTGTTTCTGCATGTTTGTGTTTTTTTTTGATAATTATTTTAAACAAAAATGTTTTATTTAAAATAATAATATCCCAGACGGGACTCGAACCCGCAACTTCCAGATTAGAGGTCTGGCACGCTATCCAATTGCGTCACAGGGACAATGATAATAACTTTATGCTATTATTATATTATTGATTTTATGTCTTTAAGTTGTTTTAATATTTTCTTTATATTCTTTATATATATATATGGAATTACTAGGCGTAGAAAAGTTAGAAGTAGGGAAGTTAGAAGTCGAAAAGTTAGGCATAGAAAATAGAAATAATATGTAAGGTGTGTTACATATTATTTTTGTTTTAAAAACGCTCCGTACTGGGATCGAACCAGTGACCTCACGGTTAACAGCCGTATGCTCTAACCAACTGAGCTAACGGAGCAGGAAAAAAATGCTGGGAACGGGATTCGAACCCGTGCGGCGTTAGCCAGACGATCTTAAGTCGCCCCCCTTAGACCTGACTCGGGCATCCCAGCATTTAAAAAGCTCTTGCCCAGATTCGAACTGGGGTTGGAGGATTCAAAGTCCTCAGTGATAGCCGCTACACTACAAGAGCTGATGAAAAATTGCTCCCAGGCGGGTTCGAACCGCCGACCTTTGGCTCATAAGACCAACGCTCTGACCAACTGAGCTATGAGAGCATAGTAAAAACTTTTTTTTGGGTTTTATTATTTTATAATATATATAGTGGGGTGGCTTTAAGTATATTTTATATATATTTTAGTTTTTGGGTTTGTTTTGATTAAAAAATAATATTTTAAGACTATTATACGCAATATTTTTTGACTTGGTAATGGTATTGGTAATGGTAATGGTAATAATTTTGTAAATGTTTATCTGCGGTAAAATATGGCTATAAATTATGGGTTATTAGAAATAAAACATCTGAGGCTTTATATATTGTAAGAATTATTGCCATTATTGACTTTGAATATAAAATAAATATAAAATAAACATTATTATTTTAGGAAAAAATTAGTATTTTAGGAAAAAATTATAATATATATATATTATAAACTATGCCAACTCCAGCGGAGGTGGAGGATGAGATCGCAAAGCTCGTGGCAAAAGGCGATCATGGGCGTACACCTGCCGAAGTCGACCGGTTGGAGTGGTTAGTTAATTTTCGCGGCGGCGGCTATAGAAAGAGAAAATTAATGAAATCCAAAAAATATAAAAAATCCAAAAAATCTAAAAAATATAAAAGATATAAAAAAATAACACGCAGAAGACAAAGATAAGTAAGTAATAATTAGTTATATACCAGACAAAGATGTCAATGTGTTGTGACTAATTATAATAATATTAAAGATAAAGAAAAATTGTTAGTAAACTTAGTTGAAGAATATGAACGAATTGTAACTTATTCACAAATTACAAATAGCATGTAATTTGTGAATTATGAATTGTAGATGACTAGTTTATGATAAAAAAAATTGAATTGCGTTATAAACCTTTTATTTTGTGTTATTTTAAAATGAATCCAATGCTTATTAACGTTTGGTTTGTATCAATTATTATGCTTTTGGTTATGGCTAATAGCAATCCTGTTGCTTTTAATTATGCTGTTTTTGTGTTTCTTTCTCCATTTGTTACTTTCGTGTGTTCTGTGTTGTTTTCAATAGTTCCTCGTGATATTTGGTATGGATTTGGTTTGATGTGTTTGTTTCTTTGGACTCGATTTGCCGTGCTACCTTATGCCGTGCTACCTTATGCTGTGCTACCTTATGCTGTGCTACCTTATGCCGCACCACCTTAGATTATATATTAGTGTTTAAAAAAATTGATTTGTTATATTTTATCAACTAGAAATACATTATGATTGTAGTTGTCTTTTATGTTTTAAGTGTTATTGGAATTCTTTTTGGAATTCTTTATATAATTGGAGAGATTATTGGGACATTTTGGTTTACGGTCTCTCTAATATGTATTGGATTGTGTATTGTATAAAAAATTTATAGCTTTTTTTTATGTATGACTATAAATCCATAATCCTACATGGTTTGGAATATATTCTAAATAGTTAAATTTGTGTTTTTGTAATAGGTCTTGTATTGTGGCTTTGTAATTTAATAAATATGGTTCGCCATATAGCATTAGCTTGGATGGACTATAGTTTGGACTAATGTCTAATATTATTATGTCATGCTTAGTTATTCTTTTTGCGTTTTTTATTATTTTATGGTGCGCATAGTTGGGCATTTCATGAAAAGCAAACATTAATGTTGCTGTGTCGAACTCTTGAGATTGTCCGTAGTTTTCTGCGTTGGCTATAATAAACTGGGTTTTTATTGTTTTTTTTGCTTTGCTTAGGGTTGCTTGTGCTTGACTTATCATTGCTTCACTACTATCTATTCCTAATTGATTGGTCATAGTTGACGTTCCTGTTCCACAACATAAATCTATTATTTTAGGAACATGTTCATGTTTATTATAAAATTCTTGATTATAATTTGAGAGAATAGCTTGGCGTATATTTACTGAATCATAACATTTGTCGTCTATTAGCTTTGTTGCGTAAGGTGCGAGTAGAGAATGAAGTTGCCCTCCTAATCCTATGTTACCCATATTGTGAATGCGGGGATCATAATAATATTTAGGCTTAATGCTGTATGTTGAAGTTACTAATATAAGTATTACCTTATACATTATACATTGTAATAAATAACGCGTTATTGTTTTAAATAAATTATAAAATATTTTTATAATTTTGTTTAAAGTCACTATGTTTAAAGTAACTATTTTTAAAGTCACTATGTTTAAAGTCACTATTTTTAAAGTCACTATGTTTAGAGAGATTTATTGTAATTGTTATTATTATTAATTATATAAATAATAATAATAATAATATATATAATTCATGTCCGCTGTTATTGGAACCAACAAAAGAGCTAAACGGGTTTATAATGAAGTTAATCGCTTACTATTATCATCTAAAGACCCTCAAGATGTTAGTAAGTTGCTTAGTCAATATCACGGTGAATATACACACGTACCTGGATTAGAACAACTAATAAGATCAAAAATAAGAGACTATAATTTTGGAAAAGATGGTTCGCGTAAGCGGTTGCACGATGACTTAATGCCTAATACAGCTAGAGGAAAGAAATTTAGAAAATTACGCAAAACTCATAGGCGTAAACAAAAAAGACATCATATGACACGTAGAAGGTAGATAACTTTATGGTTTACAATATAAAATTTGTGTTTGGTAATTTGACTTATTTTTAATTTTGATTTGTTCTTTTATTAGTTGTTTGGTTAGCGACTGAAAATTATAGCTATAAATTACTTTATAATTAGTGTTTAGGTCTATTAAAGCAATATTGTTCTTTTTAGAAGAATAAAATCCATAAGCATGCATGGTTTCAATAAAATTTATGAATTGACTTTCACTTAATATATTGAGAGATTCACACATAAATTCTAATGATTGTGTTTTTAGCGGGTCTATTGAGTCATTACGTATATAAGTCTTATGTGTTAGTAGCGCTTTTTGTATAAAGTCAAATTTTGATACTAATTTTTTTAAGTTCTTTTTATTAAAGATTAATCGGTAGCTGTCTTCGTGTGTATGCACTATTGTGATTTTATAATTATTCATTATAAAATATTTATGGTTATAACTCTAAATATTTTTTGTAATATTGAGAGATTTGATTATGGGGGACTGGGGCGTATATTTATGGGAGGATTTATTGAAAAATTGATATTATTATTGTTATATTATTTTATAGTAAAATAATATTTATGGTAAAAAAATTAACAACGGAACTATTTAAAGAGAGAGCAAGACAAATACACGGGGATAAATTTGATTATTCTATTACTGTATACGAAGGTGCACTTTTAAAAGTAAAATTTATATGTAATACTTGTGGAGAGATTATTATTATGATTGCTTCTAATCATATAAATATAAGAAGTAGTAAAGGAAAAGCTTGCGGGTGTTATAACTGTTTTAAAAAAACGCATTCAGTTTTACAATCTTCTACTAATGATGAATTTATTATAAAATCTAAAGCTAAACATGGAAATCAATATGATTATTCAAATACTAAATATATACATTCACAACAAAAAGTAGAAATTATATGCTTGAAACATGGTAGTTTTATTCAAAGACCATCAGACCATTTAGATGGTGCAGGATGTAAAAAATGTGCTACTAGTAAAGTCAGCGAAATAACTAGAAAAACAAATGATGATTTTATAAGACAAGCAAATATATTTCATAATAATAAATTTGACTATACTTATACAAAATATGTAGGAGCACATAAAGAAGTAGTAATTATTTGTCCAAAACATGGCAAGTTTTCTCAAATAGCACATCATCATTTGGATTGTAAATTTGGATGTCCGGGATGTAGTCATGCTGGTCTTTCTAAAGTTTCATTAGAGTGGTTAAAAATCATGTCATTTGTATATAATTGTAATATAATTACTGGTTTAAACAATAATGAATTTAAAATAGAGGATATTGGTAAAGTAGATGGTTTTAATTATGAAAATAATTTGGTTTTTGAGTTTCATGGCGATTTTTGGCATGGTAATCCAAAAATTTATAATATGAATGAAGTAAATAATGTTTCAAAAAAAATATTTGGTGAATTATATAATAAGACAGTCATGAGAGATTTAAAAATTATTGAAAAAGGATACAAACTAATATCAATTTGGGAACATGATTGGAATTTAAAAATAAAACTAAATAAAGAAATTATTGATTATAAATTAATATAAAAATGATTACTGTCATGTGTATTGAGGGATTGTGCACTCGCCAACCCTCCCCCCCCATTTCATTCCCATATTAACCTCAATAACACCAGTAATAGTGCATAAAACACTATAGCCATTAATTAGCCTAACTAATAGCAAAGCCGAAATCGGTGACATAACCAGATATTGGTAGCAAAAAAGTGTTATAGTTTTGAGAGATTATTGGTTGTTTTTTGTTGTTGTCGTTGTTGTTGTAGTTGTTGTATATGGAGATGACGATTGACTAGTTTGAATGGCTGGAACAGCGTTGCCTTGATTTGGTGGACCCGTAACAGGGTTTGGTGTATTTGCTGGACCTGAAATAGGTGGGTCTGGAACTTGTGGGGGCGGGCCAGGAACAATGGCTAGAGGCGCTGCTGGTGCTGCTTGAGCTACTTGAGCTGCTGGTGCTACTGGTGCTACTTGAGTTGCTGGTGCTACTTGAGCTGCTTGAGCTAGTGGTTCAAATGGGACTACAGGAGTTAGTGGTGGAAGAGGAGGTGGTTCAGGAGTTAATGGAGTTGGAGGAGTTAATCTATAATCTGTTACTGCTTTGTCTATAATGGTTTTTGCTGTTTGTAGTGTTATAACGGTTTTATCTGTTTCAAACCCTAGCTCATCAATATAAGTGCGACCAGAGCTAGTATTAGCCATAGTGCTGTCTCGCAGTGTTAATATTAGTGCCGGACAGTTAGTATTCCATGTTGGCACTTTGGTTTGTAAAAACTTCTCATAATTTAAATTGCCTTCAGTACATGTTTTTAAAAAATCATCTAGTGTTGACCCCGAACACATTTTTTCCTCAAAAATTATATTTGGATTGCTTGAGTAGTTTGTTTTAATATTATTATATAAGCTAGTGAACGCCACATTTGCGCTGTTCTCCGTTAGTGATTTCATGAAAGTTAGTTCCAGTTTTTTGTTTATATTTTCTACATTTTCTAGTATTGGCTTATTAAATAGGCTAAACCCCAGTGCTAGCAGCGCCATTAATAATGCTAATCCTATTATTAAATAGATTATTTCTCTCTTCAACCCTAAAAACTTATTTAAAGTTTTTATTAGTCCTAGTTTTACCATTTATATAAACAATTATAATTATTTATAAAAATTTAGTTTATAATTTTTATAAATTGAGAGATTTTACATACTAATGTGTAGCCTAACATTTAAACATATAGGCTTAGCATATATGATAATATTTATAAAGTTAATTTTTATAAATTGAGAGATTTTACATACTAATGTGTAGCCTAGCATATAAGCATTATGATAAATGATAATACTTATAAATGATATTACTTATAAATGATATTACTTATAAAGTTAATTTTTATAAATTGAGAGATTATAAGCAAAGCGTAAATCGGTGACATAACCTTATGCTAGTAGCAAAAAATTTGTTATTATTGCTTCTTTAAGTTCTAATTGTTAATACTATACGCTTCTTTAAGTTCTAATTGTTATTATTGCTTCTTTAAGTTCTAATTGTTAATACTATACGCTTCTTTAAGTTCTATTTTTAACTATCTAACGCTTCGCGCTTCTTTAAGTTCTAATTGTTAATACTATTATGTTGAGAGATTATAAGCAGAGCGTAAATCGGTATCATAACCAATTCCTAGTAGCATTTAATCTCTCTATTTTTTGTAAAATTTTTATAATATTTTTATAATATTTTTATAATATTTTTATAATATTTTTGTAATATTGAGAGATTATTCTCTATTTCACAAAAGGTTCCTCGACTATTGTATTTGCAGCCATATGTTCTGGTATACTATCTATAACAGCAGTTATATCTCCTGGCTGTGACGTTTTCATAATCAACCCCTTTAATTCTCGTACTGCTCCTTTTGCTATTGTATCCCCCTTTGTCTTATCTAATATACTAATTACCACAACTGGTGCTACGTTCTTTACTTCTGTCAATATTGCTTCTGGACTCCTTTTATCTTGCGCCACGAGTTGACCCATTAGTTTTTCTGTGGAAAGCCACGCCATATAGTCTTTTATTGGATGCGTTTTAAATATTATTTTGCTATTTTCTCCGTATTTGCTTTGTAATTCATAAAATGCTTTTATTACATCATGCTTAGCTGTTGCCCAATTTGTCGAATCAATAAATGCTGTTATTTCTATAAACTTCTTTCCTGTATTAATATTTGAAATATTTTCTACTACTTTTACTTGCTCTCTATTTAATATGCTACATAATATTATTAATAGCACTAATAGCATTATTAGTGTTGTCTTATATTTCATTACTGTTTTTACTAGTACTCTTTTTAACATTTCTGTTTTTACTATATATATATACTTATTATTATTTTTAATCACCGTTAAGCTTCTTTTGTTATACTTCTTTTAAATTGATTTCTTTTTTATCCTTCTTTTTTACTCTACAAATATGGATTCTTCCATTCTTCTACGTATTACTATTCTTGAACAACAAATCGCCCTTATTACATCTTCTAAATATAATACACTTTACCCTACTAAACGCACCACCGCTTATTCTCTATTCTCTTATTCTATGAGAGATGACGCTAAAGCTACTCTACACTCCCTCAACATTCCCTTTAACCAACACCACGTTAATCGCGAAATCGCTTCTATGTGGAAATCTATCTCCCACGAAGAACGCACACTCTGGAATACTCACGCAACTAATATACACACTCCCACACACACCTAACTATTCTCATTATTCTATCACTTTTTCACCTTCTGTGTCTTGCCGCTTTTCTGTCTTCTAAAAATCTGCTTATTATTGACCGCAGTGTTACGCTTGTTATTACATACGGAGGCACTCCGACCACAACGTTTGATTTTGGCACTTTGTCAAATTCAAATAACCTATTATTTTGTAAATGCGTTACTGTATCGCTCATTATATATATAATTTATATATATAATTAGTGTTTAATCAATTTATTAGTTAAATAATTCTTTTTTTTCTAGTTTCTATTTTATAAGTTTTTTACCTCGGAGGACCACCACGTTTTGGTCTCACTGTTACAAATTCATTGCTTTTTGCATTATCTCTGTTCTTATGCCGTGTCTCACACATCAGATCATTTTGTCCAATACCTTTAATGTTGATTGCTTGAAATTCATGTTCTCCTGTTGACATCTTCTGAACTTCAAATTCTACATACTCTCCCTGAACTAAGTATTTATAGATTTCCCCACCCACATTTAATGAAGAATGATGGGCAAAAATGTCTTTTTCTTTCGAATCTTTCGAGTTAATAAATGTAATAAATCCATAACCAGACTTGTTATTAAACCACTTTACTTTTCCGGTAAATTGGTTTGCACTATCACCAGTAGATGACATTAATATATTATATATTAATAATATATAAACCTTTAAATTATTTTATTATTATATAATAATATAATAATAAAATTAATGTTATGTATTAAATGTAAAAAACATAAATTTCCAATCTTTAATTGTAATAATATTAATTATTGTATGAATCACTCAAAATTGTTATTTAATAATTTTGTTATTAAAATCCAAAAAACTTATAGAGGATATAGACGCCGAAAATATGTTAAAATAATATATGCTAGGCTTCCGCGTGACATACAACATTATATATTAAACTTTAACGTTAAAAGCACAAATAACTATACTAACATTAACTTACTCATTCTTAAAAAGACACATAAAATAAAGGATTTAACTACTATTGAAGATAATGAAATCACGTTAGCTGAGTTAACAAATATAATAATAATGCTTAACAAATATTATCATGTATTGGATGTAAGATGGCTTAACTATTACAAATATTATTTTAATAATATTAAGGCCATATTGGTGTCATTAATATATAAAAAAGCATTTTTATTAAACATAAATATATATAATTCTCTCAACTTTTATGAAAATTTGTTAAATTCTAACTTTAATAAAGTGTCGTTATTATTAATAACTAAGATAAATTATTTTAATTATTTAATTAACGAACATAGTAAGGTTATAATATAGTCATAATTCGGTTGTTGATTATATTTTAGTCGACGTATATAATTAAATAGCTTGCCAAATAGTTCGTAGTCAATAATGTTGGCATAGGTAGTTTTCAATAAGCCAATAATTAGTGTTCCATTCTTTTTTTGAGTAATTTCTAAATTATTGTACTCATTATAGCTAGTGTTTGACAATAACATATAAAGTAAAACATAAATAGTTGACTCAATATCATCGCGGCGCGACGGTTCTATAGAGTTAATTATATTTAAACTTGAAAAATTTATGCTCCCCACTAGTCCACTTATTTTGGACTCGCTATTATGAGCACGTCCAATTTTATAGATTTTAGAAATTCCAAAATCTATAAGAAACACTTTATTATTGTTAGCTAAACATATATTTGACGGTTTTATGTCTCTGTGAATAATATGCTTAGCATGGACATCTCTCAATATATATATTAGCTCTTTTATATAATTTAGTACACTAACTATATAGCCAGAATCAGGTGTAAAGGTTTCTTCTTTTACACTATTGAGAGTTTTTGAATAATAATCTAGAACCAAGCAATAATTAGTATTAAATTCAAATAGATCATATACTTTTGAAACACTAGCAACTCCTTTTAAGTGTTTATATAGCGTTGCCTCATATTTTATTGCTTCTTTAGATCCTATTTTTATGGCATAATTAATATTATTGTATTGGGCTCTAACTATTACTCCAAATTCTCCACTGGCTATGTTTTCTAAGACTACATATTTATTATTTAATAGCATTACTAGTTAATAAATTACTAGTTAATAAATTACAACAAATAGTGTTTATTATATTTATTATATTTCTTGTATATCTTTTGTGTCTTTAAGTTCTTTTGGTTCATTGTTGTCTTTAAGTTCTTTTGGTTCATTGTTGTCTTTAAGTTCTTTTGGTTCATTGTTGTCTTTAAGTTCTTTTGGTTCATTGTTGTCTTTAAGTTCTTTTGGTTCACTTTCTTTAACTATTGAGCTATTGGCAAAATGCTTTGTTATATTTAATTTTAAATTATCTTGTTGAAGTAATTGCATAAATAATTCTGGAATTATTGCAACAGTTCCCGCATAAGTTCTATAAGTATTATAAAATACTAGTGTATTTAATTCTAAAATTTTAATGCTATAAAACCAATATGGTGGTATTAGTAATACTTGATTTGGAACTAGTTGTATTCTTAAGAACTTAACTTTATTATAATCATTATAATATTTTTGTTCTACATTATAAATATTGATTTGTGAATAAAATTCAAGAGTCTCATGGTTTTGTTTAACATGTAAATGTTTATAGTCTTTTGGTGGACATAATGTTACTTCTATTTTTCCATGTGATACATACAAAATATTTCTAGAGTTAATACTGTATTTTAATTGCGTTACACTGTTTACAGAACCCATTAGTATATCATATTTTTTTGAAAGCATATTATATGGTCTTAAAAACAAATCGTTGACTTCCAACTGCTTATCAACTGTTGTTTCTTCTAAGAATTCATAATTATTATAAGTTAGTATGTTATAACTATCTTTAGACACTATTAATTTATAAAATTCTTCTAGTTTGATTTTTACAAACAAATCATTTACTTTATTATACAGGCTAAGTTCAAACGTTGGATAATTGGATTTTAAATAATCTAGCGTCATGTTGTTAAGAGTTATATTATTAATAACCAATGGTTGTCTCATAGCTGTTAAATCTTCTAATTTATCTTTTGATGGGTTTTCTATTTCGTATATTTCTAAATAGTTACTTGTTTTAATATGATGATAAATATGAATATATACAAATAATACTATACATAATATTAATAAATTTATAATAATTAACATTAGTATTTTAATACATATTATTTATTTATTATTTATTTTATTTTAACACAAAATAAATAATAAAAAGTTATAGCCTTATGAAACTACGTTAATTGGGACATCGTCTTCAACGTAAGTTGGAACATCAGTTGGAACATCAGTTGGAACGTCAGTTGGAACATCAGTTGGAACGTCAGTTGGAACATCAGTTGGAACATCAGTTGGAACATCAATTGGAACATCAGGTTCAACAATTTCACACTCTAAGTCTTCAATTGTGTCATCAATATTGATAGTATCGAAATTTCTTATTTCTAATAGTTCGGCTATTTGGTTTTCATCCATAATTAATTCATCATTATTTAAATCAATATTTAATTCACCAAGATTTTCAGTATTAAAATTAAACGGTCCACTGTTTGATTGACACTCTTCTGCTTCACAATCTTCAGCCTCACAACAAAATGACATATTATTAGGATTAATACAACGTGTGTTCATCGACATTAACGAACTAAGTAAAGCATGTGTTGAATTTCGGCGTTCTTGCCCTGTTCCTAATGCTTCTATTTTTGAAGTTAAACTAGTAATATGTTCTTTGTGTTCTTTTAATGTGTCTTTAATGTTATTTAATACATTAGACATTTCTAAAATCATCGATTGGTTGCTAATTAGTGTTGTTTTTACCATATTTAGCTCAGACTCAAGTTTAGTTAATACATTTGTGCTAGCTTGTTGATTTTCATAATCTACACTTAGTTCATTTAGTTTGTTTTCTAATTGACTTGTATTGCTATTTATTAGTGTTATTTTTGTTTCCATATTGGTTGTTAATAAATCTAGAACTTTAGTTGTATCATCTTTAAGTAGACTAAATAATTGACTTTGTGAACTTTTAAAATCTTCAATTCTGGTAGACTGAACGCCTATTTTATCTTCAATTAATGATTGTAGTGCCTGTGTATTTGTATTTGTATTTGTATTTGTATATACACTTGTTACTTCGCCACCGCTTGTAAATGTTCCATTATCTAATCTAGACTTTAAAGTATCTAGTTCATTATTAAATACTTCAAAATTTACAGTAAATAATTTATCAATCTTTTCATCTATTTGTTGAAACAATTCTTCATAATCTTCTTCTTTTGTAATTAATCCTTCCAATTGCCTTATTTTTTGTTCGTGTTGTTGTAAAATTACTAGTGGTGTAAGTGGTTGATTTTGTATAGGTGCTTCTTGCTGTTCTACTTTAGCATTACGCGCTGTAATTGGAGGCACAGCCACGGATTCACCCCCAGCACGTCTCCTTCGTGCTGATGCTAATGCTGAACTAGACATTATATATTATAATAGTAACTTTTTTTTAAGCAATAATTATAATATAATAATAAATAACAAATAATAACAAATAATAACAAATAATAACAAATAATAACAAATAATAACAAATAATAACAAATAATAACAAAATAACAAATAATAACAAAAAAGTATATGTAATTAAGCTACCATTTTATATTCAAGGGGGCTATGATATTTATAATTAGACACTTTAAAATCGTCTATGTTATAGTCCTCAATATTTTCACGCTTGTTTAAAATATGTAGGCTAGGAAACTCATATGGTTGTCTTTGTAATTGTATTTTAATATTACTAATATGTTCTTGATAAATATGACAATTTCCTTTATAATATATAAATTCATAAGGCTCTAGGTCACAATGAATAGCCAACAAGTGTGTTAAAAAACTATATGACGCAATATTAAAACATGTTCCACACGCTTCATCATTGGAACGCTGATACATAGAGCAACTCAATTTATTATTATTTGTTACATTAAATTGCATCATAATATGACAAGGCGGTAAAGCCATACTATTTAATTGACAAGGGTTCCATGCACTAATAATCATTCGTCGCGAATTTCTAAGTAAAGGGTCTTTTAAGGTATTAATTACTTCTTTTAATTGATCTATGCCTTTGTTACTATAATCTGTGTCACAAGACACATAATCAGCATTAAAATGTCGCCATTGAAAACCATATATTGGACCTAAATCGTCTTCATTATTATTTTGAAGACCACGAGAATCTAAAAACTCACGACTACCATTAGCATCCCAAATATGAACGTTTTGTTCTTTTAGTAACTTATTATTTGTTGACCCTTTAATAAACCATAATAATTCGCGTAAGCAAGTTTTCCACGCAACTTTTTTTGTTGTGATTAGCGGAATACTATTATTTTCGAGAGAAAAACGCATAGCACTACCATAAATAGACAAGGTTTTGCCGTTTCGGCCCACGAATTCACTATTAGTAGATAAAATATCATCTAGCAAATTTAAATATTGATTTTCTTCATGATAGCTAGAATTTCTATGTTTTAATGATTCACATGCCCTTGACAACATATTATAGTATTATTTAAAGTTAATAAATACTATTTAATATTATTTGTTATAGTTTTTATATTACTTTAGAACAGTTTAATAATGTTTAGTATTATTTATAAACTTTATAGTTAATTTTTATAAATAGATAATTTTTATAATATTATTTTAATTTCTATATATAATAGAAATTAAAATGTTAGGAGGACATTCAGAAATGGAATTAGAAGGCGGAACTACTAAAATGGGTCCTTCCTCATTTTTTAACTATGTATTTAACTTTGATAGTGATAATAAAGCA
>Ga0209768_10000459_pt1 | contig 27797 bp, 24 predicted proteins | sample LauGreSBDMM110SD_3_FD_187564 | JGI IMG/M metagenome (GOLD analysis project Ga0209768, IMG submission 187564) | Freshwater lake microbial communities from Lake Michigan, USA - Sp13.BD.MM110.SD (SPAdes) (version 2) | ecosystem: Environmental > Aquatic > Freshwater > Lake | place: Lake Michigan... | reverse complement strand
ATTTAGCTAAACGCGAACCCCTATGGGTAGCGCAATGGCAGCAAAAAAACATCTATCAGCAACTGCGTTCAGCTTCAGTTGGTAGAACAAAATTTATTTTGCATGATGGCCCACCTTATGCGAATGGCGATATTCATATTGGCCATGCAGTCAATAAAATATTAAAAGACATGATTGTCAAAACCAGACAGCTAGATGGTTTTGATGCGCAATATGTGCCTGGCTGGGATTGCCATGGCATGCCGATTGAAATTCAAATTGAAAAACAATACGGTAAAAATTTACCTACAGCAGAGGTATTAGCAAAATCACGTACTTATGCAAGTGAGCAAGTAGAACGCCAGAAAAAAGATTTCATACGACTTGGTGTATTGGGTGACTGGGATAATCCTTATCTCACCATGAACTATCGCAATGAAGCAGATGAAATTCGTGCTCTAGGCAGCATACTCGACAAAGGTTTTGTTTATCGTGGATTAAAACCCGTGAATTGGTGTTTTGATTGTGGCTCTGCTTTGGCTGAAGCTGAAGTGGAATATCAAGACAAACGTGATCCTGCGATTGATGTTGGTTTTCCTTTTGCAGAGCATGATCGCATTGCTAAGGCATTTGGTTTATCCGCTTTGCCTGCACAAAAAGGTTACATCATCATATGGACTACTACGCCATGGACCATACCTTCAAATCAAGCATTAAATATTCATCCTGAATTCACTTATGCATTAGTTGAAACAGTGCGTAATGATGAAACTATTTTACTCATACTCGCTCAAGATTTAGTTGAAGCTTGTCTGAAACGTTATGGTTTAGAAGGCAAAACTATAGCCACCTGCACAGGAGCTGCATTAGCGATGATACAGTTTCATCATCCGCTCTCCACTGCTGATGCAGACTATCAAAGACTATCCCCTGTTTATCCGGGTGAATACGTCACACTAGATACTGGTACAGGCATAGTGCATTCCGCACCAGCTTATGGCATAGAAGATTACGCTTCTTGTAAAGCGCAGGGCATGCTTGATGATCAAATACTCAGCCCTGTGATGGGTGATGGCCATTTTGCATCCACCTTACCTTTGTTTGGTGGTATGACGATTTGGGAAGCTTCTAAACCAATTTGCGCTGCTTTAGAAAACGCAGGAACACTATTCAAGCTTGTGATGTTTGATCACAGTTACATGCATTGCTGGCGCCATAAGACTCCCATTATTTATCGCGCTACCTCGCAATGGTTTGCTAGCATGGATCGCACACCTAAAAATGGCGGTGCAAACTTACGCTCAACTGCATTGCAAGCTATCGATGCAACACAGTTTTATCCTAACTGGGGTAAAGCACGACTACACGGCATGATTGCAAATCGTCCTGACTGGACTTTATCGCGTCAACGTCAATGGGGTGTGCCTATGGCTTTCTTTGTACATAAAGAAACCGGCGACTTACATCCAGACACACCCGCTTTGTTAGAGAAAGTAGCGCAGCTGGTAGAAAAATCAGGCATAGAAGCTTGGCATACTTTAGACATCAACAGCTTCTTAGGTGCTGATGCTACGCATTATGAAAAGAACAAAGACACACTTGATGTCTGGTTTGATTCAGGTACCACGCATCAAACAGTCTTGCGTGGCTCGCATGCTGCTGAGTCTCACTTTCCTGCTGATCTTTATCTAGAAGGTTCTGATCAGCATAGAGGCTGGTTCCATTCTTCGCTACTAACATCCTCTATGTTAAATGGATACGCACCATATAAAGCCTTGCTAACACATGGCTTTGTCGTGGATGGTGAAGGCAAGAAAATGTCTAAGTCCAAAGGCAATGTCGTCGCGCCACAAAAAGTATCCGACACACTTGGTGCTGAGATATTGCGTTTATGGGTAGCATCAACTGACTATTCTGGTGAACTATCTATTTCAGATGAAATTCTTAAGCGTGTTGTAGAAAGCTATCGTCGCATTCGTAATACCTTGCGCTTCTTGTTAGCTAACACCTCAGACTTTAATCCTGCGACAGATGCGGTTCCTGTTAATGAATTATTAGAAATCGATCGTTATGCGATTGCGCGTATGACGCAATTACAAGCAGAGATACATCAGCATTTTCAAGATTATGAATTTCATCCTGTCGTCGCTAAGCTGCAAATGTACTGCTCGGAAGATTTAGGCGGCTTTTATCTCGACATACTGAAAGATCGTTTATATACCAGCGGTGTCACCTCTGCTGCTCGTCGTTCTGCCCAAACAGCAATATGGCACATTACACAATCTCTCTTGCCTTTGATGGCACCCATACTGTCTTTTACTGCAGAAGAAGCATGGTCTGTGTTTGCTGATGTAAAAACTTACCAAGCATCACAAGAAACGATTTTTACACAATTGTTTTATGATTTACCAAAAATTGATCAAGCTTCCAATTTATTAGAAAAATATACGGCAATAAAAACCATACGTAATGATGTATTGAAGCAGTTAGAAGATTTGCGTGTGTCTGGTGCGATAGGCTCATCTTTACAAGCTGAGGTTGAAATTCGTGCTTCCGGTGATACATATCACTTGCTACAAAGTTTAGGCGATGATTTGAAATTTGTTTTAATCACTTCAAATGCAACATTAATTCAAGTTGATAACGCTGAAACTGTAGGTATACAAGTACAAGCTTCTGCGCATAAAAAATGTGAACGATGCTGGCACTATAGGGCTGATGTAGGCTCACATGCAGAGCATGCTGGTATTTGTGGTCGCTGTGTTGCCAACTTATTTGGATCAGGCGAACAGCGCCGTGTAGCCTGACGCTGTTTAACATTTTTATTTCTTTGGAATGATGATGGCTAAAAAGAATAGTGGCGATAACAGTCTTAACGTAAGCTCACCACGACTGATGATGTGGTTGGGTATCGCTGCCATCATCATGCTACTAGACCAGCTGACTAAAATTACTTTCGAAAGAGTTTTGGCATTTGAATCCACTAAAGTCATCAATGCTTATTTCAATCTGGTGATGGTTTATAACAAAGGTGCCGCATTTAGTTTCTTAGCTGATCAACCGGGATGGCAGCGTTACTTCTTTGCAGCGATTTCCATTGCAGCTTCTCTACTAATCATTTGGCTCTTACGACGCCATGCCGAGCAAAAATTATTTTGTTGGTCTTTAACTCTAATCTTAGGTGGCGCAGTCGGAAACTTAATAGACCGACTCGCCTATGGCCATGTGATTGATTTCATCGACCTGCACATCAATAACTGGCACTGGCCTGCCTTTAATGTTGCTGATAGTGCCATTACCATAGGCGCTATATTATTTGTGGTGGATGAATTGCGCAGAGTGAAGCGATAAACCCTATCTGGCGTATATATGCATTTAAACGGTAAACACATCGTCTTAGGTCTCACAGGTGGCGTCGCTTGTTATAAAGCTGCGGAGTTAGCACGCGCGCTGATTAAAGCCGGTGCTTCAGTACAAGTTGTCATGACTGAAGCAGCACGGCATTTCATTACACCTGTGACTATGCAGGCATTAACTGGCAAGCCAGTATTTACCGATCAGTGGGATAGCCGCATCAGCAATAACATGGCGCATATTGATCTCACGCGACATGCTGATGCGATTTTAATTGCCCCTTGCTCTGCCGATTTCATACGCAAACTCGTGCATGGTGCTGCTGATGATTTACTCTCCACTCTCTGTCTTGCACGCCCTAGCACAGTGCCTTTGCTAGTAGCACCAGCTATGAATGTAGAAATGTGGCAGAACCCTGCTACGCAACGCAATGTAGACCAACTTAAGCAAGATGGTGTGACCTTATGTGGCCCTGCTGCGGGTGAACAAGCATGTGGTGAAACAGGACTAGGTCGTATGCTAGAGCCTGAACAACTACTGGAAATGTTGTTTGCATTTTTTCAGCCTAAATTATTTCAAGCTAAAAAAGTATTAATTACAGCAGGCCCCACCTTTGAACCGATTGATCCTGTTCGTGGCATTACCAATCTCTCATCTGGCAAAATGGGGTATGCCTTAGCACGTGCAGCACATGCAGCTGGCGCTGAAGTGACTTTAGTGAGTGGCCCCACTGCTCTACCTGCACCCTTTGGTATCAAGATGGTGTCTGTCATTACAGCACGTGATATGTTTGACGCTGTGATGGCAAATATCGCACATCAAGATATTTTCATTGCTGTTGCTGCTGTTGCTGACTGGCGTGTGAGTGAAGTGAGTCAGCAAAAAATTAAAAAACAAAATGGGGCTTCACCTGAACTACAGTTTGAACAAAACCCCGATATCTTAGCCGCAGTAGCAGCACTACCTAAACCGCCTTATTGTGTAGGATTCGCTGCAGAATCTGAGAATCTACTGGAATATGGTCACGCCAAACGCGAGAAAAAAGGCGTACCACTATTAGTGGGAAATATAGGACCACAAACTTTTGGTAAAGATGAGAATGAACTCGTGCTGTTTGATGCGCAAGGCCATCATGCATTAGGACGCGCCGATAAAGACACGCTTGCTCAACAACTCATAGCTGAAATTGCACGCAGACTGTAGGACTGTATTTGTTTAATCAACTTCCTGTTTAAAAAAGAAGAAGCATAAGATGAAAACTATAAACATTAAAATTCTTGACCTACGTATGAAAGATCAGTTACCTGCTTATGCAACTGCAGGTAGTGCCGGTTTAGATTTACGTGCTTGTATCAATGAACCCTTGCATATACAACCTGGCACTACGCATCTCATACCAACTGGTCTTGCTATTCATTTAGCTGATCCCGCTTATGCTGCAATGATTTTGCCGCGCAGTGGCTTGGGTCATAAACATGGCATCGTACTAGGCAATTTAGTTGGCTTAATTGATTCAGATTATCAAGGCGAATTAATGGTCTCCACATGGAATCGCGGCAATACTGAATTTGTACTCAAACCTATGGATAGATTGGCGCAATTAGTTATCGTGCCTGTATTGCAAGTTGGATTTAATGTGGTGGATGAATTTGATTCCAGCTCACGAGGCGCCGGTGGCTTTGGTAGTACTGGAAAAAAATAAAGCCATGATCCTAAGCGAAGGATCAACTATGCATAGCTTTTCAACAGTAATGCATAACATCATCGCTACAAAAGAAAATATCCCACAGCGATTTTTTTGTGCGCCTCAATCTCATCACTTAAAAATAATTTTTCTTGGATTTTTTTGCAGCCTTTTACAGGCTTGCTCTAGCAGCATGCTGCAGCTTGAGCGCCATACCTCTAACAATCAAGAAGATGAATTGACTCGCTACGTTGCAAATCAAGAAAAGCTCTATCGTATCGCCGCTCCTCTGCTTGTGAAAAATGCGCCCATATGTAAATCTGCTACGCGCAACATCATGGGATTTACAGCAAAAAATCAATATTCCTATTCTTCCGAACTTGCTCCGACCGCAAACAAACTTTTTAAATTAGATGATCGCCTGCGAGTCGTAAGTATTTTAGAAGGTGGAGGCGCTGAACGAGCAGGTATAAGGCGTGGCGATATTTTTCTTAAAGTGCAAAATCAAACTATCCCAACTGGCATCAATGCAGAAACAGAAACTGCAAAACTCTTAAGTACGCTAATGTCGCATAGCGCTAACTTACCCATCTCTGTTGAACGTAACAAGCAAATTTATAACTTCAATATTCCACTCACCTTAGCCTGCGCATTTAATTTAGAACTTGGTAATAGTGATGTGATCCACGCTTTTAATGATGGGCGACGCATACTTATTACGCGTGGCATGCTGGAAGCCTTTTCCTCTGATACAGACCTAGCCACCATCATTGCCCGCGAAATAGCGCATGGTGCACTTAAACATACTGCCTCATTGCAGATGACTGCTAATGCAGCGCAAGCAATCGATGGATTAATTCCAGTATTGCGAAATAATGTAGGCGATACAGTAATTAAAGATCAAAAAGTCATGCCTGCCAATCTCGATCAAGCTGCAGATCGCGTAGCAATTACCATATTAGTCAGAGCGGGATATGACGCTGAACAGCTTCCTCTCACTCTACAAAAATTAGCTGCAATCAAGAATAATGAAAAATATACAGCAGCACATCCGCTTACTAGTGAACGACTAAGACTGATGCAAGATATTATTGTGCAGATCAAACAAAAACCAGCAAGTGGAAAATCTACAGCGCCTTAATTAACTATTCTTTTTTTAATCAGGGATAGAATTATTTGCAAGCCACGCTTTAGGACTCATACCAATCTTTTGCAGGAAAACTCTTGTAAATGATGATGCCGATGAATAACCTAATTCACCATATAACGACTTAATAGACTTTCCTTGCTGCAGACGACGCATTGCCACATTAATTCTTAACTCAGTTAAGTAGTTAATGGGGGCAATACCAACTCTTTCCTTAAAATACTCAGCAAACCTAGCCCTAGACATACCTGCTTCGCAAGCCAAAGTGTCTAGACACCAACTATGACCCGGGTTGCGATGAATCGCTTCAACAGCTTTAGCAATTTTTGGATCTGACAAGCCAGCTATTGCGCTAGAGGTAATTAAATTTTCTTGAATGGCGAATCGATATATACGTACTATCAAATAGTCCATTAAATGATCAATAGCTTGCTGTTTTCCACATCTATCATCAAATGCCTCTTGATAAAGCAAATCAAAAATCTTCTCAAAATCTGTTAGCTGTGAAATTGGGATAACTAAAACTTCAGGCAACCCCATAGATAAGGGATTTTGAATTCCATTTCCTATAGAAACGGTAGCGCAGACCATATCTGCACCATGATCCTTAAGAGACTTAAAAGCATGTGCAGTCGGTTTAGGGAAAAAAATGACCGATGGATCGTCAATAAACATCGATTTTCTATCTTTAAAAATAATCTCTAGGGGCGCTCTTTTGATGATGTGAATATGGCCTAAGCCAGGTTGAATATCAAACTCAGATTCTCCACAAAGAGTGCCATAACCAAAAACCTTGGTTGTAATTTCAAAATTTCTCAAGAGAGAGGAAAGCTTATCCATTGGGATGAATTGTATAAAATTTGAGATCAATTGAGAGCGATCATTTCATATGATGCGTGCATGAACAAGCTAATTCAAACCTCAATTGCACCATTCTTTGTAAGGATGACACACTGGCTCAATGCTATTGCTGTGTTGATCATGATCATGAGTGGGTTAAAAATTTATAACGCCTCACCTATTTTTGATTTCTTGATTCCTAAAGCTTTCACCCTAGGCGGATGGCTAGGTGGCGCACTCCTTTGGCATTTTGCATTTATGTGGCTCTTAGTTGCCAATGGTTTGATATATCTCATATTGAACTTCGCAACAGGTAGGATGAGGAAGAAATTTTTCCCCATCAAACCAAAAGAATTCTTTCAGGATGTGCTCGCCACTATAAAAGGCAAGCTCTCGCATGATGATTTAAGTCAATACAACACCATTCAAAAATTAGCTTATCTATCCATAATGATAGATATCGTTATTTTAGTCATGTCAGGCTTGGTGATTTGGAAGCCGGTTCAGTTTCCTCTGCTACGCGAATTGATGGGTGATTTTGATAATGCACGCATTATTCATTTTTTTGCGATGGTTTATGCAGTATTTTTTTGTGTCGTCCATTTAGTGATGGTAGCTTTGGTGCCTAAGACATTACTCATCATGATTCGAGGAAAATGATATGGCTAATAACACTACAATTTTTATTCGCCATGAAAAAGAAATAATCAAAGATATTTATAAGGAGTGTGACGCACCCACTCGACGTTTATTTGGTAAAAAAGCTTTGAGTCTTGGTGCTATCGCAATGTTAAGTGGCTGCACATTAACCAATGAAGATTCGATTGAAAAAGCGCTTATGGTGATGTCGCACTTTAATGATCGTGTACAAGATTGGTTATTTGATCCGAATAAAATGGCGCCAACTTATTCAGAGGATATGTTAACTAATCCATTCCCGTTTAATGCTTATTATGGTGAAGATGAGATTCGTCCCAGCCCTGAGGATTTCAAGTTAAAAGTTTCAGGATTAGTACAAGATAAAAAAGATTGGACTCTAGCCGAACTGCATGCCATGACTCAAATCAGCCAAATTACGCGGCATATTTGTGTGGAAGGTTGGAGCGCTATTGGTAAGTGGGGTGGCGTGCGGTTTAGTGATTTTCTAAAACGTATTGGTGCAGACACTAACGCTAGCTTTGTAGGTTTTCGATGTCATGATGATTACTACACCAGTATAGATATGCCAACCGCGATGCATGCCCAAACTTTGTTAACGCTAACTTATGCAGATGAAGTTTTACAACCTAAATATGGTTACCCCATGAAACTCAGAATTCCAACAAAACTGGGATACAAAAACCCAAAATATATTCAAGAGATTTTTGTAACCAATGTCAATCCTGGCGGATATTGGGAAGACCAAGGTTATAACTGGTTTGGTGGAAGTTAAATTTTATTCCCTCAAAAAAGCAATGTACTGCTATTAATTTTACTTAAGGAGCTTTAAATGAAAAAAATTTCGACTTTGTTGGCAACTCTCTTAATTTCAGCTGTAACTATGTCCGCCTATGCAGACGACATGTCCAAAGACAGCATGAAAAAAGATTCAATGTCTAAGGATGCTATGTCTAAAGATGCAATGAAAAAGGACCACATGAAAAAAGATAGTATGAAGAAAGATGAAATGAAAAAAGACAACATGTCTAAAGATAATATGAAAAAAGATGAAATGAAAAAGGACGATATGTCCAAGTGATCAATTAGAGCAACTACATTTACTCTCAAATAATCATCACACATAAAAAAACCCAGCGCACCTTAACAGTGGCTGGGTTTTTTACTTGAAGAGCAGCTTATTCGACTTCAGCTGCTTCTTGAGGTGGGGCTGCTGGCGGTGCATCACCTTCGCTAAACGCCAGTTTGATCTCGTCTTTATCGTCAATATCAACTGTCACACGACCACCTGATACTAACTTACCAAACAAGAGTTCATCTGCTAAGCCCTTACGTATCATGTCTTGTATCAGACGTGACATAGGACGGGCTCCCATGAGTGGGTCAAAGCCTTTCTTAGCAAGGAATTTACGTAAATCCTCAGTGAAGACAGCTTCCACTTTTTTCTCATGTAATTGCTCTTCAAGCTGCATGAGGAATTTATCAACCACACGCAGAATGATGTCTTCATCCAATGCTTTAAAGCTAATGATGGAATCAAGTCGGTTACGGAATTCAGGTGTGAACATGCGCTTGATGTCAGCCATTTCATCACCAGCTTGCTTAGATTCCGTGAAGCCCATAGAACGCTTTTGCAAACTTTCTGCGCCAGCATTTGTGGTCATGACAATAATCACATTGCGGAAATCAGCTTTGCGACCGTTGTTGTCTGTCAGCGTGCCATGATCCATCACTTGCAAAAGAATATTGAAAATATCAGGATGCGCTTTTTCAATTTCATCCAATAACAATACTGAGTGCGGCTTCTTCGTAATGGCTTCTGTAAGCAATCCGCCTTGATCAAATCCCACATAGCCTGGAGGCGCGCCAATTAAACGGCTGACTGCATGACGCTCCATGTATTCCGACATATCAAAGCGAATCAACTCTATGCCCATGATGAAGGACAGTTGTTTTGCAACCTCGGTCTTACCTACACCTGTTGGGCCAGAGAACAAGAAAGATCCAATCGGTTTATCAGTTTTACCTAAACCAGCACGTGCCATCTTGATTGCAGAGGCCAACGCTTCAATTGCTGGCTCTTGACCAAACACCACGTTTTTCAAATCACGTTCTATAGTTTGCAACTTGCTGCGATCATCTTGTGAGATGGATTGCGGCGGAATACGCGCGATTTTAGAAATGATTTCTTCTATTTCTAACTTGCCTATAGTTTTCTTTTGCTTAGACTTAGGCAAGATGCGCTGTGCTGCACCAGCTTCATCAATCACATCAATCGCTTTGTCTGGCAAATGTCTGTCATTAATAAAACGTGCGGACAACTCAGCAGCTGAAGTCAGTGCAGAAGCAGAATATTTCACACCATGATGTTCTTCAAAACGTGATTTCAAACCACGCAGAATTTGCACAGTCTGTTCAACGCTAGGTTCATTGACATCAATCTTCTGGAATCTACGTGAAAGCGCATGATCTTTTTCGAACACGCCACGGTATTCATTAAAAGTTGTCGCACCTATACATTTCAGCTGACCGCTGGAAAGAGCAGGCTTCAATAAATTTGATGCATCCAATGTTCCACCGGATGCCGATCCAGCACCAATAATGGTGTGTATCTCATCAATAAATAAAACACCATTTGGATTTTCTTTTAGCTGCTTTAAAACAGCTTTCAAACGCTGCTCAAAATCACCGCGATATTTAGTACCCGCTAATAACGCACCCATGTCCAATGAATACACCACTGCGTTTTGTAAAATTTCAGGTACATCGCCCTGCGTTACACGCCAAGCTAAGCCTTCTGCGATTGCTGTTTTACCCACACCAGCTTCACCAACTAACAAAGGATTATTTTTACGTCTACGGCACAAAGTTTGAATGACACGCTCAACTTCTGCTTCACGACCAATCAATGGATCGATCTTACCTTCAGCAGCAAGTTTGTTAAGATTTTGCGTAAACTGATCGAGTGCACTTTCTTTTTGCGGCACTTCGGCTTGTGCTTCTTCTGCACCATCCACTGCTTTTTGCGGTTCAGATTGATTATCTTTACGCACGCCGTGAGAAATGAAGTTCACTACATCTAAACGTGTCACACCTTGCTGATGCAAGTAGTACACAGCATGGGAATCTTTTTCGCCAAAAATAGCGACAAGTACATTTGCACCCGTCACTTCTTTTTTGCCATTTGAGGCTGACTGTACATGCATGATCGCTCGTTGGATCACACGCTGAAAGCCTAGCGTTGGTTGGGTATCGACTTCACTCGCACCAGGAACAGTCGGTGTGTTATCGCTAATGAAATTTGTTAAGGTCTTGCGAATATCATCGATATTCACAGCGCATGCGCGCATGACCTCAGCAGCAGAGGGATTGTCGAGCAGTGCTAATAGCAAATGCTCAACGGTAATGAACTCATGTCGTGCTTGTCGCGCTTCGACAAAAGCCATATGTAAACTAACTTCAAGTTCCTGGGCAATCATGCTTCCTCCATCACGCACTGCAAGGGGTGTCCTGCTTTTCTAGCGTGGGTTAATACAAGCTCTACTTTGGTACTGGCGATATCTTTAGGATAAACACCACATAACCCTCTTCCATCACGGTGCACTTTGAGCATGATGTGCGTCGCGGTCTCGCGGTCCTTATTGAAATACTCCTGAATGACAGCCACCACAAACTCCATAGGCGTGTAGTCATCATTCATCAGTAAAACCTGATACATCGGTGGCGGTTTTACCGCCTGCTTCTGCTCCTTGCGTACAAGGACAGTGCCATTATCTTCCCTAGTTGCCATGCGTCTATTCTAATGCGTCCGTCAATTTGCGTAACAGTCAAAATCAGCAATATCCGACCGTCATCAGATATTACGCCCTTTCCTGATAGTGCGCAGATTACGGCCAATTTGCCCTTACTAACCCCATTTATTTCGGGCAGACAGGATCAGTCTAGCACTTTATGCAAGTGACTTGACTTTTCTATTTTTTACGCAAACAATGGCAAATATCGGTTATTGCTTATTGGCAATATCGACTTGGAGGGGCAATATTAGAGGGGGCAGCGTTACGCGAGCTTCTTGCTTTTAAGTCTCGTGTGATTGGTTATTTCTAGAAAGACCCTTTTTATGGCAACAGGTACAGTCAAGTGGTTTAACGACGCTAAAGGCTTCGGCTTTATTACTCCGGACGATGGTGGTGAAGATCTCTTCGCACACTTCTCCGCTATTTCAATGAATGGCTTTAAGACCCTCAAAGAAGGTCAAAAAGTATCGTTCGAAGTAACGCAAGGCCCTAAAGGCAAGCAGGCTTCTAACATCAATAACGTCTGATTACCCATTAGGCTCTACTTAAAACCCCCGCCACAATCGGGGGTTTTTTATTATCTAATGATTTTAGGTTGGCAAAAAATTAAGGTGCTCAATACTCCGGCATCTCTAAACCACTTTGTATGGTCACGCAATACCAGAGGCTGGCAAAGAGAATTACATATGTTCGATCATGACATCACCAAAGCCTGAGCAAGACATCTGGGTAGAGCCTTCCATCAATCTAGCAAAGTCATAGGTCACTTTTTTGGATGCGATGGATTTTTCCATAGAACTGATGATGAGATCAGCGGCTTCAAACCAACCCATGTGACGCAACATCATCTCAGCCGACAAAATCAAAGATCCTGGATTTACATAGTCTTTGCCTGCATATTTTGGTGCTGTGCCGTGAGTTGCTTCAAACATCGCCACTGAATCTGAAAGATTCGCGCCTGGAGCAATACCAATTCCGCCTACCTGAGCAGCGAGCGCGTCGGAAATATAGTCACCATTTAAGTTTAGGGTAGCAATCACGCTGTACTCATTCGGACGCAACAGAATCTGCTGCAAAAACGCATCTGCGATCGCATCTTTCACAATGATGTCTTTACCGGTCTTAGGATTTTTGAATGTGCACCATGGGCCGCCATCAATCAGTTTCGCGCCAAATTCCTTCTGCGCCAACGCATAACCCCAATCACGGAATCCACCTTCGGTGTATTTCATGATGTTGCCTTTGTGGACAATGGTCAGAGAAGGCTTATCGTTATCTATCGTGTACTGAATCGCTTTGCGAACCAAGCGCTCGGTACCTTCGCGGGAAACCGGCTTGACACCAATCCCTGAGGTTTCAGGGAAGCGGATTTTTTTCACGCCCATTTCCTTGATCAGGAAATCGATCACTTTTTTCGCGCCTTCGGTTCCTTCTTGCCATTCGATACCCGCATAAATATCTTCTGAGTTCTCACGGAAAATCACCATATCGGTTTTTTCTGGCTCACGCAGTGGTGAAGGCACGCCGGTAAAATAACGTACTGGACGCAAACAAACATAGAGATCGAGTTCTTGACGCAATGCCACGTTCAAAGAACGAATACCACCGCCCACTGGGGTGGTCAGTGGGCCTTTGATGGAGACTACATAATCTTTTAGTACCTTTAAGGTTTCTTCTGGCAGCCAGACATCAGGGCCATACACTTGGGTAGATTTTTCACCCGCATAGATTTCCATCCAGCTGATTTTGCGCTTGCCGCTATAAGCTTTTTTGACTGCCGCATCAATCACCTTAATCATCACTGGGCTGATATCAACACCAGTGCCATCGCCTTCGATGTAAGGAATGATAGGGTTGTCAGGAACCGTCAAAGAAAAATCGGCATTGACCGAAATTTGTTTGCCCTCAGTGGGCACTTTGATATGTTGATACATCTTTATCTCCGAAGGTGACGACCAGCTTAAATTGGTGATTGCGTCTCGTGAACAGCAATGCGCTTTCGCTGGGCAAGGCAACAAAAAATTAAACAAAGGGGCAAATGCTTAGTCGCAAGTCTTATATAAGACATAAGACTGCGTCCCGCATTATGCACCAGTATTTTACTTGGTGCTATCGCGCGGACAGGAAAAATAATCCCTGTTTGCAAAAAATCTTTTCAAGCAAGTCCCAGAAAAAGGAGAAAATGGGCTTTCGGCATGCGCTTTACTCGCTAAAGCATGCATTTCAGCATTTTCCCTTATGCGACTCATCTTATTCAACAAACCTTACGGTGTACTCAGTCAATTCGGGCGAACCGAATCACATACCTCTCTGGCCGATTATTTGACTATTCCCAATATTTATCCAGCCGGACGACTCGATGCCGATAGCGAAGGGCTCATGCTGTTAACGGACGATGGACGACTACAACATGCCATTAGCAATCCTCTACAAGAAAAAGAAAAAGTCTATTTAGTACAGGTTGAAGGACAAATCGACGCTCAGGCCCTAGAGCGCTTGCGTGCGCCCTTACATTTAGGCGATTTCACGACCTTGCCGTCCAAAGCCAGCCAGATAGAAGCACCTTCTTGGCTGTGGGATCGCAGCCCACCCATACGCTACAGAGCCGCCATACCAAGTAGTTGGTTAGCGCTTACCCTCACTGAAGGTAAAAACCGTCAAGTTAGACGCATGACAGCCGCAGTTGGATTACCAACTTTGCGCCTAGTACGTTGGGCAATTGGTCCTATTTCATTAGCCAGCCATCCCCTACTCCCTGGAGAATGGCTAGAATTGCATCCTAATGAATGGACGAAGGTCAAAGTTTGATGCTTGACCCTCTTAATCCAAGTTCAAGCTGCAGATTATTCAGGAGATTTTTTTGAGAAGCACAATACGTAAGGCCCTCATCATTGGCTTGTGGAGCCTGTTTTTTTCAAATGCTGCACTCGCATTTGAGCCCAACAAATTACAAGTTGTCCCATTAACCATTGGTATTCATGTCATACAGGCAGAATATGCAAGCAGTAATGAAGAGCGTATGCAGGGACTGATGTTCCGCAAACAAATGGGTACTAACGAAGGCATGATGTTTCGCTTCGATCGCAACGGCAAAGTCTGTATGTGGATGAAAAACACCTTGCTACCTTTGTCGGTCGCTTTCATTGATGAAGAAGGCAGCATCATCAACATTGAAGATATGCAGCCTGAAACGCTGGATTCGCACTGCGCAGAAAAACCAGCGCGTTATGCATTAGAAATGAATCAAGGCTGGTTTAAACGCAAAAATATAAAATCCGGTAGCAAGATTCTTGGCTTGCCAAAATAAAAAATCCCTGCTGAGACAAATCAGCAGGGATTTTTTTAATGCTTAAAACTTAATCAGAGCGATGAGATGCCCAGATTTAGAAACTTAGGCCAGTGCTTTAACAGCTGCTGACAGACGGCTCTTATGACGAGCTGCCTTGTTCTTATGAATAATTCTTTTGTCAGCAATACGATCGATGACCGATATAGATGAGTTGAAAACTGCCATCGCTGCTGCTTTATCGCCTGCATCAATAGCTTTACGAACGGCTTTAATCGCCGTACGCAAAGTCGAACGCTGACTTGAATTGTGCGCATTGAGCTTCACTGCTTGACGAGCGCGTTTACGCGCTTGTGCTGTATTTGCCATAACTGTGTCCTGAACTTGGAATGCTAGACTAAGCCTTGACTAGTCCGCAGAAATCGGAAAAACAAAGATTATAGCTGCTTTTATGCATACGAGTAAACAGCATAAAGAAGAATCTTGTAGTAATGGGACTAACTAAAACAGCGTCATGTTTTCAGAATGCTAATTTATCAGCAATAAGTAAAGTCCCACAGGGGGCTATAATTTCGCTATGAATTTGCATAAAACGCTAGCCACCGTATCTGGCATGACGCTGCTGTCACGTATTACGGGACTAGTGCGAGAATTTTTGATCGCCCGCACATTCGGCGCCTCCATCTACACTGACGCATTCTTCGTCGCTTTCCGCATTCCTAACCTCTTGCGACGCTTGTTTGCCGAAGGCGCATTCTCACAAGCCTTTGTACCCATACTTGCAGAATACAAAAATCAACAAGGTGAAGCTAAAACAGCAGCACTGGTAAATCATGTCGCTACTGTTTTATTTTGGAGCTTACTTGCCACCACAATCTTAGGCATCATCGCAGCGCCACTCATCGTGATGCTAATCGCCAGTGGGTTTACCAAAGATGGACCCACCATGCATCTAGCGGTCGTTATGACGCGCATTATGTTTCCCTATATTTTATTCATGTCCTTGGTCGCACTGGCTGGCGGCATACTTAATACATGGCGTGAATTTAAAATTCCGGCCTTCACACCTGTACTATTAAATCTCTCATTCATAACGGCATCATTATTTATTGCGCCACATTTAGCGCAACCTGTTTATGGATTAGCCATCGCTGTTTTTGTCGGCGGCATTTTGCAACTAGCACTACAACTACCTGCATTAAGAAAAATAGGCATGCTGCCGCGTATAGGACTCAATCCCTTCTCAGCATTACGCGATGAAGGCGTGAAACGCGTCTTAAAACAAATGGTGCCTGCTACATTTGCAGTCTCTGTTGCGCAGATCAGTCTCATCATCAACACTAATATAGCTTCACACTTAGAGCATGGCAGCGTTTCTTGGCTTTCTTATGCAGACCGTCTGATGGAACTACCTACTGGTTTGTTAGGTGTTGCACTAGGTACGATTTTGCTTCCTAGTTTGTCCAAAGCGAATGCAGTGGGTGATCAACAAGAGTATTCATCTTTATTAGATTGGGGATTGCGCTTAACATTTTTACTAGCAATGCCTGCTGCTGTGGCACTCATGGTGTTATCGATTCCTTTGACAACGACCTTATTTCACTATGGCCAATTCGATCAACATTCAGTTGCCATGACCGCGCAAGCCTTAATTGCTTATGGCGTTGGGCTCATGGGTTTGATTTTAGTAAAAATACTCGCACCTGGTTTCTATGCTAAGCAAGACATACGCACTCCGGTAAAAATTGCCATAGGCGTTTTAATCGCAACCCAAATCATGAATTATTTATTCGTACCTTGGATTGCGCATGCTGGTCTTGCACTCTCAATAGGAATTGGCGCCACCATCAATGCGGGAATTTTATTTTCCATTCTTTTAAAACGTGGCCTGTATCAACCTTCAGCGGGTTGGATTTTTTTCCTTGCTCGACTCTTAGGAGCCTTATTGATATTGACAGGCATAGGCATGTGGGCGGGCTCACAATTTGATTGGATAAGCTTAGGTACCACACCCCTCATCAGGATCGCTGATTTATTACTCATCATCGTACTTTGCATGGTGAGTTATTTCGGTGCACTGTTCGCTATGGGCTTTCGTTTGCGTGACTTCAAACGTACATCGACTTAATTTTTAAAAATATACTCAGCGATGATGCAAGCACTCGATTATTTTTCTTCACTAGTCAAACAAGATGATGCTATTCCACTGTTTGAAGCAGCACTCTGTATTGCGCAAGATGATGATCCCGCACTCGACCTAACTGCTTGTGCAATAGAGATTGATAAATTCGCAGCGCGCCTCAATCAACGTCTTCCTAAAGACATTGCGCAAATACCAAAACTACGTTTACTCAATCACTTTTTTTATCAAGAACTCGGCTTCGCTGGAAATGTAAATGATTACTACGACCCAGATAACAGCTATCTACATAAAGTCTTAATCAGCCGCAAAGGTATACCTATTTCGCTTGCTGTCATCTATATGGAATTAGCCCAACAAATCGGCTTACAAGTTAAAGGCATTTCTTTCCCTGGTCATTTTTTAATGAAAGTACCAGTAAAAAGTGGTGACATTATTATTGATCCCTTCAATGGAGCCAGCCTGTCACGTGAAGAAATAGAACAACGATTAGAGCCCTATATAAACTCAGAACAAGAACATACTGAGTTGTCGTTAACAAGACTACTAGCTGATGCAGAGCCTAGAGAAATCTTGGTACGCATGTTACGCAACCTCAAAGCCTTATTTGCGGAACATCCGGATTGGCAGCAGTTTTTGAATGTACAAAAAAGGCTGATGATCTTACTGCCAGATGATATGAATGAACGACGCGATCGCGGCTTAGCCTATGCTCACCTCGATTGTCCGCAAGCCGCATTACAAGATCTAGAAGCCTACATCGCTGCCTATCCTGATGCGAAAGATAGTGAAAAACTACGCAGCCTATTACCTGACTTACGCGCTGCAAGTCGCAAACTCAATTAACTCATCATAAATTACTAAGCATAAATTACTAAGCATAAATTACTAAGCATTACTTACTAAGCTTTAGTGCGTGCTTCTATCGCTTCCCATTTCTCCAAGCTTAGTAATAACAAGCTTTCAATTTCAGCAAAGCGCGCATTCAACTTTTGCATAGCCGTAGGGTCTTGACGATATAAATCAGGATCAGCGAGTTTCGTTCCTATCTCTGCTTGCTCACGCTCTAAATCAGCAATTAACTTAGGCAGCTCTTCTAATTCACGCTGTTCTTTAAAGCTTAGTTTTTTAGGCTTACTCGTATTCGCTACAGCAGGTGTCGCAGCAGGTGGCGCGGCAGGTGCTACAGGTTTAGATTCTATTTTATTTTTCTTTTGATCAGGAGAAGATTTACGCACACGCTCCCAATCTGCATAGCCACCTACATATTCACACCATGCACCCTCACCTTCTGCTACTAGTACTTGTGTCACCACATTATCTAAGAACGCTCTATCGTGACTCACTAAAAATACGGTGCCGTTAAAATCTTCTAGCAATTGCTCTAACAACTCTAAGGTATCGATATCTAAATCGTTGGTAGGTTCATCTAACACCAATACATTTGCAGGTCGTGCAAATAAACGTGCCAACAGTAATCGATTGCGTTCACCACCCGACAAAGACTTCACAGGAGAACGCGCACGTTCAGGCGAGAAAAGAAAATCAGCGAGGTAAGTCATCACGTGCTTACGCTGACCACCAACCTCAACCCAATCACTACCTGGAGAAATCGTATCAGCCAAACTGGTTTCATCATTGAGTTGCGCGCGCATTTGATCAAAATAAGCAATTTGCATGCGACTACCCTGACGCACCTCACCAGAATCCGGTTGATCTTCACCTAAAATCATTCTTAATAAAGTCGTTTTGCCAGCACCATTCATGCCTATCAAACCCACTTTATCGCCACGCATAATCGTTGCACTAAAATTTTGTACGATACGTTTACTGCCAAAGGACTTACAAATATCTGTCAGCTCAGCCACAATTTTTCCGGAACGCTCAGCATCACTTAAGGACATTTTTACTTGTCCTTGCTGATCACGTCGCGAGCCTCTTTCTAATCGCAACGATTCCAGCCTACGCACTCGTCCTTCATTACGCGTTCTACGCGCTTCTACGCCTTTGCGTATCCAGACTTCTTCTTGCGCTAATACCTTATCGAATTTTGCATTTTCTACCGCTTCAATTTCTAATTGCTCAGCTTTACGAATTTGATACGCAGTAAAATTACCGGGATAGGATTGCAAACGTCCTCGATCTAACTCAACAATACGAGTAGCCACATTATCTAAAAATCGTCTGTCATGCGTAATGAAAAGTACACTACCTTTAAATTCACGCAATAACTCTTCTAACCAGAGTATGGAAGTAAAGTCGAGATGGTTAGTCGGCTCATCTAAGATCAGTACATCAGGTGCAGCAACTAATGCTCGCGCTAAAGCCACTCGTTTTTTCATACCACCAGAAAGCGTGCTAATGACGTTCGTTGGATTGAGACTTAGCCTATGCAAAGTGGTCTCAACGCGATTATTTAAATTCCAACCATCATTGACATCCAAATGTAATTGAATCTGCTGCATCCTATCCATTAAGGCATCATCATCTGCACCACCGAGTTGCGCCGCCAATGTATCGTATTCAGTCAGCAAACCGCTGACTTCATGCACACCTTCAGCAACTGCATCAAACACTGTCAAATCAGGATGAATAACTGGTTCTTGCTCAACATAAGCAATGCGAAGATTTTGTTGTTTCGTTAGCAGCCCATCATCCAGGGGAAAAACGCCTGCAATTACGCGCAGCAAAGAAGATTTTCCTGTGCCATTACGACCAATTAAACCCACACGCTCTCCAGCTTCTAGCGAGAAATCAGCATGATCTAACAACGCAACATGCCCAAAAGCGAGCTGCGCTTTACTTAATGAAATGAGTGCCATAAACCGAGAATGAGAAAGCTGCAAAGGCAGCAGAGGAAGAAACCAAGGCGCTATTGTACGGGAGCCTTAGTCATTCGATGCCGTCACTTCAAACCATGACACAGCAAATAGGAATTTAGGTCAGAAAAAGACCTTAAATGAAGAACCAACAAAGACTATTTTTTGATCTTAGTAGCGCCCGCCACAGTAAAGTGAGCGCTACATAATTGACAAGCATGTCAGAAAAAATCTGACACCAGGATAGGGAGGAAATTAAATACCGGCGATAGGCAAATTCATACCAACTTCAACTTTTGGAATGAATTGCATACTGTTAGTAAAGCTAGGCAAACGACTTTCAGCAGACTCACCACGCAAAACAAATCGACCATTCACAACTGCTCTATAATCGACTTCCAATTTGTCATAATGGAGATCGCCAAAAATACGTGCGCCTTCCATCAGGAACACGGTTTCAGCATAAACATCACCATACACAGTGCCAGCAACCATAATTGTGCGGCATTTAATATCGCCATTCACCTTACCGGTTGGGCCGACTACAGCTGTCGTGTTCTCATGATTTCTTCCTTCGAGCTCGCCATTGACCATACCATCAAGCAGCAACTTTCCAGAAAACTGAAATTTGCCATCAATAACGGTTTGAATATCAATAGACGTACGATAGAAAAATCTATTTAACGCGATGATTTTTTCAAATGTGTTCATATTAATTTTCTTTAAGAGATATGCCGGTTGAACACAGCTACTTCGTATCAATGTACTTCCACGTAGGGATAAATGGGCACTGCATTTTTTGTTTGAACAGCGTAGAGTGCGCCTTAGTACGAATTCATCATAACCTACTAACACCACATTACAGCTAAATTTTTTACTCTCAAATCCGATAAATTTCATTGCAATTTTTTTACATAGCGCTAATTTGCTTTAAGAAAAATCGCTAACCTATTGATTTACATTGATTCACAAAAGTTGATAAAAAAATATTATAAGCACTGTCATTTTTTATGTTGCTGATGTTGCATGCATTTATTTCAAAATACTTTCATAACGAATAAGTGTAAATTAGCGTAACGTTATGTTTATTTCGTTTTTAAAAACATAAAAACAAAATTAATGTTTTATTTTTAATAAATAATCAGCTTTAATTAAGAAAAACTCTAACCACAAAACATTAAGACTTTATGACTACCGCGATTATTTTTGATACCGAAGCAACTGATATTAATCAGCCCGTTATTGTAGAAGCCGCATGGGTGGCTCTTGATCAAGTCGCGCCTTTTATACTAGGTGATACTTTTCATCAGCGCTATAACCCTGGCAAACCAATAAGCTTAGGAGCATTGGCAACGCATCACATCTTGGATGAAGAATTAATTGACTGCCCACCTGCCAGTTCATTTCAATTACCGCATGAATTGGAATATCTAATCGGACATAACATTGATTTTGATTGGCAAGCCATAGGCCAACCCGAAGTAAAACGTATCTGCACCTTAGCCTTAGCTAGAAAAGCGTGGCCAGAGTTAGATTCACACACTCAAAGCGCATTACTATATTTTCTAGAACGTTCTACCGCCAGAGACAGACTAAGAAATGCACACTCCGCAGATGCAGATGTACAAATTTGCGCCACGATATTGCAGCATCTGTGTAGAGTATTAAACATCACTAGCATAGAAGCGCTCTGGACAGCTTCTGAGTCAGCACGACTGCCTAGCCATATGCCTTTTGGTAAACATAAAGGCTTAGCGCTAACCGAGATTCCTGGAGATTATGTACGCTGGTTATTGGATCAAAAAAATATTGATCCTTATCTGAGGCAGGCGTTTATGGCGCTAAAAAAAGCTAAGTCCTAACACCTTCATTTTATGTACCTGCGGGATAACGCAAAGTCGTGGTCACCACATTATCTTCAGCCACACTTAGGTTCATCGTAGCTTGATGAATTTTAGCGATCTCTAAAGATAAACTCAGACCTAGACCAATACCATCGATGGTTCTGGTATGCGCTAAATCGCCACGATAAAAGCGCTCAAATGCTTTCTCAGACAAATCCTTAGGTGGATTATGTGTAGGATTAGAAATAGCCAAAGTAAATCCTTCTTTGGTTTTTTCTAAATTAAAGTGTATCCAACCTTTTTCGACATTATATTTAATCGCATTGGTATAAATATTATAGATAATTTGATGAATTAAGCTCTCATCACAATTCCAATGCACACCAGACTGAATCGCACTAGTGATTTTTAATGAAGAACGAAATAAATCAGCATCAGAAACTAATTGATTCAACATATCACTGAGCGAGATTTCACGCATATCAGCTTGAATGCTATGCGCATCAGCGCGAGACAACAGCAATAGTTTTTCCGTTATCTCGATTAAACGTTCAATTTCATCACTCATTAAACGCATTTTTATTTGCGATTCACTACCAAGTGGAAAATCAGCGATTAATTTTTCTGCATTACCACGCAGAATAGTCAGAGGCGTACGCAATTCATGCGAGGCATCTGCAGAAAAGCGTCGCATTTGAATAAATCCCTCATTCAAACGTTTACGCATGTCATCAAATACATCCACAAAACTCTGAAACTCTTTATAGGGAACAGTTAAATCAATTGGAAGCCCTAAATTATCGGATGATAAACGCCGTAATTTCTTCTCAATGCGAGACAGTGGACTCACCACCGCTCTGGTGAGATACATCGTCAATAACAATACAGATAAAAGCAAAGCTGGCAAAGAATAAATAATAATCTGATCGCGCCAACCCCATGCATTTTTCACAATTTTATCGATATCACTTTCTTTTACCAATAACATAGCAGCATCTTGTTTTTCAGTAAGCGCTACCGCAATCCATTCCTGACTATCTATCGTCTTCTTTAACAACACCATTGAATCAGGCAGTAATTTTTTTTCATTACTCTCCGCTTGCAATCCTCTAAACTCTGAACATATGTTGGTGTTTACTTCTACAAGTGGATTATTTTTTTGATTTTTTTCAGAGCACAGTACGTATGAATTAGCCATGTTTAAAGAAACATCAGCTTGATGATTTTTATTTACACATACAAAAAAATCATTCACATCAGCAGTTTTATTTTCACACATTAATAATGCTTGACTCATGTCATGCACAACATGATCTGTGATTACGCCAGGCATCATTGCTTTTGAAGTAATACGATTGACTAAAATTACAAAAATAACTGCGAAAAATAATCGTATAAAAACATGCTTCTTAAAAGACTTCTGCATTATTCATGCTCCAAACGGAATGTGTAACCCACTCCCCTTACCGTTTCAATAGGAAATGGCAAATTATTCGTATTCTTACGATTTAATTTTTTACGTATTCTCTGAATATAAACATCCACCACATTTGTTTCAGGGTTAAAACTAATACCCCATACATGCTTTAAGATTTGCTTACGCGAAAAAATATAATTAGGTGAACGCATTAAGTATTCAATCAAACTAAATTCGCGCTGACTTAATATAGCAGAGGTACCCACCCATTCGGCTCGATTACTTATTTTATTAATCGTCAGACCACCGATTGTGACTTCATCAGCCACCACATTGTTTTTTCGCGATGCAATCGCTTTAATACGCGCGATTAACTCTTCTACAAAAAAGGGCTTGGCTAGATAATCATCGGCACCTCGCTCAAAGCCTTGTAGTCGATCAGGCAAATCTGCTTTTGCCGTTAAAAAGATAATCGGAATATTATTTCCTGATTGACGCACTTTTTCTAAGATTGCGAATCCGTCTATATTAGGCAACATCACATCTAATAAAATCAAATCATAATCACCCTCTGAGATCGCAGCCAAGCCTTCAGCACCATCCATGATGTGTTTGACTGTGTAGTCGCATTGAATGAGATCGGGTATTACGAATTCAGCAATTTTAATTTCATCTTCAATTAATAGAATTTTTAAAGACATAGAACAATCATTTCTCTCAACACTAGTTTGAAATAGCAAAGCAATAAAAAAATAACCAAGACAGCATGATATGCATGTCTCACAAAACATTAATGACAGAACCGTCATTCGATTAGCCTAATTAAGGTATTATCAGCTCAACAGTTAATTTTCACTCATGAAATTTTATTTTTTATCGAATTACTGATTTTTAAATAATAAAAGAAAAATTGACTCACATTTAATGCCAAATAAACAATAAGCACATGCGATTTTCGTCGGTAAAAATTTTTATCTTAGCTTTCACCTGCATGGTCATAAACCCAGTGCAAGCTATAGATCTTTTTCCTGGTGATATTGTTGCACCCAAGACTGGCAATAAACAATTACTGCTTTCTTATTTAAGCAGTGAACGTAACGACCTGTATAAAAATAATAGTGTGACCCGTGGTCTAGGAATTAAATCTGAACAAATACAGATTCGAACTGCATGGACTTTTGAAGTTGACAAATATCCTGCTGCATTCACCTTACAACTGAACAACGGCTCCATTCAGTCTAACGGTAGCCTGAGTGCTTTCTCAGGTAGTTCAGGATTGGGGGATACCACTTTATTATTTGCACTCTGGCCTTATGCAGATCGCGACAAAGGTGAATATCTCGCACTAGGCACCTACCTCACTGTGCCCACAGGAGATTACCAACCTAAAGCTAGTTTGAACCTAGGCGCTAATCGTTATGCATATGCGATACAACTGGGATATCAAAGATCTCTATTCTCATCCTTACAATGGATGACAGCCATCGATGCTTCTTGGTTTAATAGTAATGAACAATACCGGCGACTTTTTAGACCAGCAGATACCAACATTCACACCCTAGATCAAAAAAACCTATACAGCTTACAAACTGGAGTGCGTTACATCATTAACGATGCCTATTCAGTCTCAGCTATGTATTTTCGTACTGTTGGTGGAGAAGAAATGATTGATGGCATTGACGAAAATAATCGCACCGACCTTCATCGTTATCAATTATCTGGTTCAACGCAACTGCCAGTAGGCAGATTAATCTTGCAATATGGCGGTGATATAAAAACTCAAAATGGGTTTTATGAAACTAGCCGCGTCATCCTGCGCTACATAACTGCGTTTTAAACTCCCCCAGTATAAAAATTCGCTGATTTATCTATGAAAATTACACGGTAAATTGGTGTAAATATCTGCAAATAACACCATTCCAACAGGTCATTTCTAACAACTCTGTAATTAAAAAAACAGTGAAAATGACAATGTCGTCATGCGCAATAAATATGAAGGCTTTGTAATTTTCCTAGGACCCTAGCCGGTTTACGGTTTCCCCTGGCACATTCTGCTTTAAAGAATGAGACCTCTTATGGTCGCAGCCATTTCAGCGGGAAATCAGGGAAATGGGTTCATCCGATCTACTACGTCATTTATTTAAGAATCTTAACCTGGACAAGTATTTGTCCCGGAGGGGTGCTGACGAGCCTGTAGAACTCACTGCACATCTTTCCTTGGTAACAGGCGTCATCTACATGATGATCGCCGATGGTGAAGTATCTGAACAAGAAAGTAGCCATCTTCAATCTATCATCGGTGGCAATGAAGAGGTATTACATCGTGCATTGAGCTATGTAGAGGCCAATAGCATCGATGAATATCTAGAAACGCTACCCAAAATACTCAGTAATGCGCAAAAAGTTTGCATTTTAATGAATATATGCGACTCCATTATGGCCGATGGAGATCTCGCAGATGATGAGAAAGAATTATTTTCCCGATTTTTAGCTGCAGTTGGTTTGACGGAAGAATCCTTCAAACCTTACTTAAGAGCGATCTCTGTAAAAAATGAAAGAGACATACTCGGCTCCTTTAATCAAGATTTCACACCGGAAGAACTCAACCCTCCGCTAATTTTAGCTATCTGTTTAATCTACATGATGTCCTCTGACGGACAAATGGCAAAGGAAGAGATAGGTCAGCTACACATGGTGATTGGTAAGTGTCCTAGCTTATTACAATCAGCGCTGAAATATGTAGGTAAAAACAAAGCTCCAAAATTTTTAAAAGCTGCTGCTGAATTACTAGATCCTATGCAGCGCCTTTGCGTGTTAACCAATGTATGGGATATCGTTCTCACTGACGGCAAAATAGAAAAAGCAGAAGTAGAGTTATTTAAAAAAATGCTACTAGCATTTGGGTATACACAAGCTAGCTTTAAGCCTTATTTTAATATTCTGCAAATTAAGAATAACAAGCCTGAAGAAGATAGCTACAGCAATAGAAATAGTAACTATGCTGTGCAAGGTGGAAGTAGAAATTCAAGTAACAATAATCATAAAGCCTTTGTACCAGCAAGCGCTCCTCGACCTGGTATCAGCACCCGCTCAGGCTTTGCAAATGCAATCGCACCGAAACGCGACAATACGCGACAAAATGCATTAGATAACATCATCGGTAATCAGATGCAGTCGAACATCGACAGTCTGGCTAACGTCATCCAAGAACAAGAAGATCTGGAAGATATTACCGACAATGCCACCTACAGTGATAGTGAATTAAATGCACAACTTCTACAGCAAGCAAATAATGATGAAGATGTCATTAGCAGCTTGAGTAACAACGGTGAGCTCAGTTTAGGAAATGCTTCTGAAAATGATGCTTGGTCATCTTTTCAAATTGATCCCAGTAATCCGAATGGACGTAGTGATTTCGAACAGGGTATAGGCGCTAAGCGCGGACAAAATTTCAATGATTTTTCTATCAATGCGAGTGATAGAAGTGGACAAGGCCTATCGGGAACAACGATAGCGCAAACATTAGGAAATGCATACGATTCCACTATCGATGCCCATCAAGTTCTAGTTCAAAATAGACCATCGCTACTTTCACCATTAATCGATGCTTCATTAAAATTTGATTTCTCTGCAATTACACCGCGCATGCAAACTGTACAAGATCGAACTGCGGTTATCCATACATCGCTGGAAAAAGTTAATTCCCATGCATTTCATCTTAAAGATATAGGAAGAAAAGATATGACATCACAATCCTTAGCCGCACAAGAAGGCATGAGAAAACCAAGACAACGACCCGTTGCAGTTACTGGCGAAGGTCATACCAATACTGGCTTAACGCTAGCAGCGAGTAATGATCATTTACATAGCCAGCATGTTTCAGAATCAAGCACACAGAATGAATCAAATACTGGTGTGCGATTAATTGCTAGTATCTGCTTTACTGTTTTATGTATGGCTCATGGCTTTACCAGCTATGGCGAATCACTATTAGACAAACAAATCTTAGTTCATGAACACCAAGCTGTGGTTGCACACAATGCTTTCCAAAGTGTCGCAGCTCAGCAAGTAAACTATCAACTATCTGCTAATGATTTAGCTCTTACCCTACAAAACAAAGATGCGCTGACTGATGAGCAAGTCGATGTTGCCCAAACACGATTAGTTCTATATCAATCTACTATACAAAGCAAAGAAAGCTCACCAGACAGTAAAGATGGAAAAAAAGAGCTACAAGAAACAGCGAAACATGAAGAAAATCTCGTGGCTGAAATTAATAAACAACTCAATTGGCTCATCATTGCAAAATCCATCTTCTTACTTGGTCTAGGCTTAAGCGTAATGGGATTTTTCTCGAAATCGCGTTGGTTAGCGATTGGTAGCACCACCACATTTTTAGCCGGTGTAGGAATTGGGTTGACTGGGTTTTTGGGATTGATATAAATAACGATTTAACATGACTACCTACAAAAACATAGGATTAATAACATAGGTTTTGTAGGTGCGATTAGCGTAGCGTAATCGTACGCATCTTTACCTATTATTTAATTTCTCGGATGGTTACGCTACGCTAACCATCCCTACGACATCACCAAGTAGTCAGTATTCTCGTAGGCTTCATGCGGCGCAATGCACTGCGCCCTACCCTCGACTAAAAAAATTTGCATCCAGTTTTGTAGGTGCGATTAGCGTAGCGTAATCGTACGAACCAACTCACCGAATCTTCCCCAAACTCGCCTAAGCTATAATCCGGCGAGCAGTGCTTCTGCCTGCCTGCGTCTCGCCGTAGTTCAATGGATAGAACGAGTGCCTCCTAAGAGACTTTCAAGTGTCTCT
>Ga0209768_10000457_pt1 | contig 27853 bp, 32 predicted proteins | sample LauGreSBDMM110SD_3_FD_187564 | JGI IMG/M metagenome (GOLD analysis project Ga0209768, IMG submission 187564) | Freshwater lake microbial communities from Lake Michigan, USA - Sp13.BD.MM110.SD (SPAdes) (version 2) | ecosystem: Environmental > Aquatic > Freshwater > Lake | place: Lake Michigan... | reverse complement strand
GTTGTTCTATGCCTGGAGAAGAAAGTTCTAATGAAAATTCTCCTTCTGGATAATAGCCTTCTTCTTCTATTAGCTTGTAGAGTTGCTTGTTAAAGCGAACGCATTTCTCAATGGCAATACCCTGATCCCCGTCCAAATACACTTTAATGTTATTGGTAGGTTTAATCTGGACAGAAACCAAAAAATAGGTAGGCTCCTCTTGTAAGAGATGCGCTATTAAGGCTTCAATTTTTGCTATTTGTAATTCAGTTGACATATTAAAAAAGAAGAAGGGAACGGTAGCCGTTCCCTTCAATTGTTTCATTTTCTAATGCAAATATAGTGTTTTTAGGCCTAAACTTCCAAATTTTGCTTTTGTAGAGTCCTTACCTTTGTAGTCTATTACGCTTAATGTTATGATGAAAATTATTTTCTACTGCTTCCTCTTCTACGCCTTATACCGCTTTGTCTTTAATGTGGTGGTACCTGTAAGTAAGGCCAGCTCTCAAATAAAAAGCACTTTAAAAGAAATGCAAGCGCAACAAGCAGCTGCTGCTAGGGCACAACAAGAACAGGCTGCTCAGGCCCAAAGACAAGCAAAAACAGAGGCACCCAAGCCGGCTCCCAAAGAAGATTACATAGATTTTGAAGAAGTTAAGCCTTAAAGGCCTAAATCTTGCACGGTAAGAGCCCCACTTAAAAATAGGGTTTGAAGGCCCGCTTTTTGAGCCCCTTCAATATTACTAATGGTGTCATCAATAAATAAAGTTTGGGCAGAATCAAGGCCCGATTTTGCCAACACGGCCTCAAAAGCAGCTACTTCTGGCTTTCTTTGCCCTAGCGTATGGGAATAATGCGCCTCTCTAAAAAAGTGGTTAAAATTGGGGTTTAAGCCAACCAAATGCGCAGTTTGCGCATATATCGTAGTAAATGCCTTGTAATGAATGGCATTTGTATTAGAAAATAAATAAATATTATACTTGGTTTTGATTTGATCCAACCATACTAGGCGCTCTGCCGGAAAATCAAGCAACATGGCATTCCAGGCGGTTTCTATTTGGCTATTGGTGAGATTTAATCCGGTGGCATCCCTTAAGGCCTCGTAAAATGCATCAGGTTCGATAGCACCTACTTCTAGGTTTTCAAATAAAGGGTTGGCTGCATGCTGGGTATAAAAAGCATCAAAATCTTTAACCCCCAGATCTTCAAATGCCTTTCGCGTTAATTGATAATCGAGATTGATTAAAACACCGCCTAAATCAAAAATGATATTTTTTACAGGAGTAACCATGCTGCAAATTAAGCGTAATATTTTTTACAAATTGATGAGATTGATGCCCTGCGTTAAGGGTAAATATTTTACATTTGCCGCTCATGATTATTTGGGCAACCAAATTTTCAGGGCCTATAGCTCAGTTGGTTAGAGCACCTGACTCATAATCAGGGGGTCCCAGGATCATGCCCTGGTGGGCCCACACATTAGTAATCAAGCAGTTACAAGCTAGTTTTCATCGACTTTTTTGTAGCTGCTTTTTTCATTTGCACCACAATTTGCACCACAACTCATTTCTTAAAACCCTCGGAAACATTGGGAGTGATGTTTTTGGAAATGATAGTTGATTTAAAGAATATCAATAAAATATGACAAAACTAAATAAAGTTGTTTTGTCCTTACAAGAAATGAATAATCTAATTTTTTGAATTAGACATATTTGAAATTAGTCTCTAGCCACCATTGAACTACATTCTAACCTAATCTGGAATGATTTAAGGGATTTTTATAGTTTAGTAGGAGTCTTAGAAAAGTTCCTAAAATCAAAAAAGTGGTTTAAATTCAACAGCCTTAATCTCTTCCAATGACAATATTGCAGCTAAAAAAAATAAGAACACTAAGCGAACTGAAAAAGAATCTTCATGCATAATAGAATTTAATAAGGATTAGAACCTTACTTAATTATATTGAATATACCTTTATTATATGATAAGATTTGGAAATAAAGAAAACCCCTTTGACTCTTCAGAACTACCTGAAGAACTTGCATATATAAGAAAATTCTTTTCAAAAAAGCCTAATGAACATATAGTAAAATTACTAGAATTTTTAAGCAGCAACTTTAAAACTGGACTAAATAAAGTAGAAGTTGATAAACAACATAGCCTTTACGAATATAAGACTGTTCTTAATAATATTAATGCTATCTATAATAATTATAAATGCTATTTAGCTGAAAACTACTCTTCAGATAATTTAAGGCTTCTTTTTGATTTGAAAACATGCTTTACAGACTATCAGCTCGCTGAAGATGTTGAACTAAATCTGAAAATTATTAACCAATTTACTGATTCGCTTTTAAGTGACCTTATAATTGAAGATGCAGAAATTGAAGATGCAAAAAAAATATGTTCAACTTTTTCAGTAGATATATCTGAGTTTTTCAGCGTTCTAGGAGCAAAAGTCAGACTAATTCAAAATGACATGATCAATGGTTTGTTTGTTGATATTGAGTCAAAAATTGAATTAGTTAGAAAGTATTATCAAATAGCAAATAAGTTAAAGCTGAAATATGATTTAGAACAAGCGTATAAATTTATTAATGCATTTAACCTACACTGTATCAATAATAATAAAAAACTTAGAGGCATCAACATAGATATTGGCGTTGGATCAATGTCAAATTTTGACTTGTTTAATGTATTTAAAGTAAAATTTGGCAAAATCAAGAAGTCTGGCGGATCAAGTAGTGTTGAGCTTTCAAACGGAATAATGTTCAATTTTGGAGCAGCTTATTTTTTAGTAAACACCTATGAGACAACAGACTCATTCACAGGTGCATCAACAATTTTGAGCTTTGATGAAATAAAAGAAAATGGTTACGGTGTTTTTAATAATACTAATGAAAGTTATTTTTGGTATAAGAAGAAAGGAGATAGAAATAATCATATCATAGCAAATTTTGAAAGTGATATAATATATGAATATATAAAAAAAATTAACTCTGTAATTGAGAAAGGATCTGTTTCTTTTTATGATGATGCGAAAAATGAGGATAAAGAAGCAAAAACAATTCAAGAAAAAGGTAATGGAATGAAAGAAAACCCTAAGAAAAATTCTACAGATTACTTAAAAGAACTCGAAGATCTAATCGGTTTAAGTAATGTAAAAGAACAAATTATTTCATTAGTAAATCTTATCAAAGCGCAGGAGTTAAGAAAGAAAAATAATTTAAAAGTCGTTAATGTTAGTTTACATTCTGTTTTCAGCGGTTCTCCAGGAACGGGTAAAACTACTGTAGCTCGTCTTTACGCAGGAATTTTAAAACAACTAGGAGTTCTAAAAAAAGGGCACCTTATTGAAGTTGACAGAAGTGAACTTGTTGCAGGGTATCTTGGTCAAACTGCAATTAAAACTGAAGAAATTATCAATAAGGCTTTAGACGGAGTTTTATTTATAGATGAAGCATACAGCCTAACCTCATCATCTTCTGATTCATACGGAGAAGAAGCTATTAACGTGTTACTAAAAAGAATGGAAGATGACAGGGAACGTCTTGTAGTAATTGTCGCAGGATATACTGGTGAAATGCATACATTCATTGACTCTAATCCTGGTTTACAAAGCAGATTCAATAGATATATAGAATTCCAAGATTATAAGTCCGATGAATTAGCACAAATCTTTGTGTCTTTAGCCAATAAAAACGAATATGAAATAGATGATCTTGCAAAAGAAAAATTAACTAGTCATTTCGTATCAATTACAACAAACAAACTTGAAGATTTTGGTAACGGTAGATATGTAAGGAATCTATTTGAGAAAGTAATCCAAGAACATGCAAACCATATTTCTAAACTAGACAATCCAACCGAAAAAGACTTAATTACAATTACACCTGATCAGATAAAGGTTTAATCTTCTTTTTTAGACATTAAAAGTGAGGCAATATACCCTGCAAAAGTACCACACAGGGCTACTCCTGTAGTCATTAGGACTGCCGCAATCAGTCTTCCCTCTGTAGTTACTGGATACTTATCTCCGTACCCCACAGTCGTTAAAGTCGTATAGGACCACCATAAAGCATCCTCTGCAGTTTTGATATTGCTATTTGGAGCTGTCTCAACTTGAAGTATTGTTACTGATGAAAAAAGTACCATTAAAAACGCTATTACTGCAACAGTCGATAATAGTCCTTTGGACTTATCCTTGTATACATGTTCTGCGATGTGTTTTACAGACTTAAAAGCTCTTAAAATTCTTAACAATCGCAATAATCTTAATAATCTCCCAACTCTTAAGAAATCAATAAACGGAATACTTGATATAAAATCTATCCACCCCCATTTCAAAAACTTCAATTTACTCGGTGCGTTATAAAATCTGTAAAAAAAATCAACTAAGAATATAACACATATAAAATTGTCAATTTGTAGCAATATTTTTTGCACCTCTGGTGTTAATGAGAAAAAAGTTGTAACTAATAATGAAACTAATACATAAAGCGAGAGTATTAATATAATTAGGCTTAAGCCACCAAACACGTTTTCTTTATTATTTGATTGATCTGTCATTGTTATTTGCTTCTTCTTTTGTATTCTCTTTTTGTCTGATTCTAATATTTGGCTCTATTTTTAAAACATTCGGGCTTGTACTGTATTATTTTCTATAAAATCCAATTACCATTTTTCCAGTGCCTGTTACATAAGATTTAATATAGCTAGATTTTCTTTGAGTAACAAGATCATTGCTACTAAGTATTAAAAAGCAAAATCTAAAATGTAGTAAAAGGAAAGATATGAGCTTTTTTTCACACAACTAAAATAATAAAAAATATCAAGTATTATAAAAAAATATCAATATCATCATATACGTCAGAAATATCCTCTTTTGTGATTCATAAACAGTACCTTGATACATTTGTGCTTGAATGATTAAGTATCTCTGCCGGTGCAATTACTGTTATTTATTTTTTATTGTGGGTGTTTATTCCAGGAAGTCGTTAACACTCTTTTATGTTAATGTATTGTGGTTTTTGGTTTTGATAACAAATTAAAATGTTTTGTCATTTTAATTTCGGTTCAAATAAATAAAACCATGTGGGATGAAGTATTTAATATCTGCGTAGACATCATGTCTATCTTAGGAGACCTTACTGGGCTTACCTATAACGAAATTAACGTAGTCGTTTTTTGCATACTGTGGCCACTACACACCCTCTACCTATTTATCCTCTCCTATAAGGCACGAAAGGCACTTTATCTTTTACAGAAGCCTAATTCCTACCCAAAACAACTCCCCTTTTTATTCCCTGCATTAAGCCAATTATTTAATATCAAAAACAAATAAACCACTATGTTAAAAACCCTTCTTGCCGCAACTGCTATTATTTTTGCATTTGCAACTTCCGCTAGCGCACAAAACAAATACTTTTTAACGTATTATAATAAGGCCGAAAAGCTTTATGAGGCCGAGGATTACATAAATGCCAAACTCTACTACGATTCGGCATTAAAAATCAATCCTAAACATGCCTTTTCTTATTACAAAAGAGGTAAATCATTATATGCCGAGACTAAATTGCAAGAAGCCATTAATGATTTTAATACATCTCTATTTTTAGACCCCAAAAATGCAGATGCCTATAACTTTAGAGGAGATGCGAAAATTTGGCTCAAAGATACCCTTGCCGGCATCAGAGACTTTGACACTAGTATACTCCTTAAGCCGGGCAACTTCTACTTTAGAATAGACAGGGGCTATGCCTATCTTGATCTTGACTCGAACAGCCTGGCATTAAAAGATTTTAAGTACGCCTATCAGTTAAACCCCAACAAGTATGATGCTTCATTTTATACGGGAGTGGCCTACTTTTATTTGGAAGAATACGACTCTTCACATGCTTACTTAAACAAGGCTACTGACATTGATTCAACAGTTTCTAATCCATACTATTATAGAGCTAGGATTAATTACATCGAAGACAACTATAACGCGGCACTGGAAGAAATCAATAGCGCGATTAAGCTAGTAACTGAAAAAGCGCAATACTACGTTTTAAGGGCCAAAATTTACATGTTCAATGAAAGTGAATATGATGATGACATGGCCATCGAAGATCTAAACAAAGCCATTAAAATGGGTTCTGAAGAGGCCAAAGAATTACTTGCCGAATACTTTAGTGAAGGAGACGCTTAAAATCAATTTATGAAAAGATATATATGGATCATACTAATTGCAATATCAAGTAGTATGTATGCTCAAAAAATGAATCCAGTTTTTGGCCTTGGGCCCTATCAAGAGCCACTTGTAGATCCAATAAATATATTTAGAGTAGCTACCATTGGAGATACAATTTTAATAGAAAATAATACAACAGGCTGTTTTGAGCACTTTTACAGCAAAACATTATTAATACAAAAAGGTATTGGCTGGATAATACAGCAACATCAATACAGAGTTGATTGCGGGCAAGAAAGTAAATCCGGCAAATTAGAGATATCACAAAAGCCAATTCATATTTCAAAAGCTACGTTTATAAAAAACGGAGACATTGCCAAAATAAATACAGCTGTTAATAAAATAAGCAAGAATATAAATGGGAGCTGTACCACAAAATCTATTTATACCATTAAGTACCAAAAGAAGTCATTAACCCTATATGATGGCTCTTGCGAAGACCTTTTAAACGATATACTATATGCCTATACAGGATTTTATTACTAAAAAAGCAGTAAAAACCATATTAACCTACCTGTTCAACATAACCCTTTACGGGATAGTATTACCTATTTTAGTATATGGCCTTGCCTCGATTGCAGTAGTAGTTTCTTGTACATACTATTGGGGAGAAGAATTTATGCAAGGTGACTCTGGATTTAAACTTGGAGTATGGATGTTTTACTATTCCATCACCCTTACCCTTTATTATTACATTTTTGCCCTTATTAGTTTTGGCTTTGATCATAAATTACGAAAAGTGTCTATTGCGCTGATAGCACTCATGCCCATAATATTTCATTATCTTTTGAGCGGGTATGATTACCGAATTACGGTTTGCTTTGCAGGTTTTCACCTAACCTATTATGTATTGTTTTACTTGTTTGTGTGGACGCAGAAGGTTGTGAAATGGTTCAGATGGAATCATTCCTATCCAAATGAGATATGTAATACCTGATTTTAGATATTACACTTCCGGTATAATGACCACTAGTGTCCCCTTGCTTTTTGACCAAGTTCAAATACTTTACTAAAAGGAGGTCTAATTGCTTGTACTTGGCATCAATTTGCTTTCGACACTTCAACTTTTACGACCTTCTTTTAAAAATATTAAAGTTCATATTACCCTCTTACCGCTTTCGGTATCTAGGAGGACGCTTTATCTATTAAATAAGCCAAATTCAAAGCCAAAGCGAATGCCGTTTCTTTTTCCGGTCCTCTCTTACATTTTTAGAATAAAAAACAAATAAAAGTTTATTTATATTTGAATATGAAAAAAATTATAATTATAGCCATATTGTGGATTGCTATATTTCAGGCTAATGGACAATCTGCAAAAGAATATAAAAATAAAGGGAATATTAAATTTGATTTAGAGGATTATAAGGGAGCCATAGGAGATTATACAAAAGCAATTCAATTAAATCCAAAATATGCGGAAGCTTATTATAATAGAGGATTTGCTAAATATTATCTTAAGGACTTTAGAGGCGTAATAATCGATCTCAATAAAGCTATTCTATTAAATTCAAAAGATAGTACTTTTTATACTTTGAGAGGCTTGGCTAAATATGAATTAGAAGATTACAGAGGCTCAATACTTGATTATACAAAAGCGATTCTTTTAAGTCCAAAATTTGCTCAAGTTTATCATGGTAGAGGACTTGCTAAAAATGCACTTAAGGACTATACAAGTGCAATTCTTGACTTCACTGCAGCCATTGAACTTAATTCAAAAGATTCTGATTCGTATTATGAGAGAGGAATCGCTAAATATAAATTAGAAGATTACAGAGGCTCAATACTTGATTTTAATATTGTGATATTACGGGACTCTACAAATACTGATGCTTATATTGAAAGAGGAAGGTCTAAATCAGGTATTAAGGATTTCAAAGCAGCTATTCTTGATTTTGATACAGCAATTAGACTAGATGCAAAGAACAGCAGTGCATACTTTTTGAGAGCAGGTGCAAAAATAGAATTAAATGATAAAGAAGGGGCTTGTTTAGATTGGAGTAAAGCAGGTGAACTTGGTCAACTAGGTGCCTATGGAATGATAAAGATATTTTGCACCGATTTTCTTAACAAATAGCTCTTTGGCATAAAATTATTCTATATCACTTTGGATATACACTTAAAGTAATTAAGCCATATTGCAGGTAAAAGATACTTTTATGTTAGCATAAGAATAAGTAATGAATTAAAACATAATAATAGAAAATTTGGTGGATTTAATGCTTTAATTTATCAATCATTCCTATCCAAATGAGATATGTAATACCTGATTTTGGATATTACACTTCCGGTATAATGTCCACTTGTACCCCCTTGCTTTTTTACCAAGTCCAAATACTTTAATAAAAAGAGATCTAATTGCTTGTACTTGGCATCAATTTGCCTTCGACACTTCAACTTTTGCGACCTCATTTTAAAAATATTTAAATTCATAATTACCCTCTAGCTGCTTTTGTAATTCGCGACAGTAACCTATTGGCTTCTGATAGGTTTTCAGACAAAGAAGCAAACTCATATTGTAAATTAGATCCATCAACCTTAATAACTGATAAAGTCTTATTAAGGGAAGTAATGTTTTTTTGAAGCTCAACAATTTCAACTGCAGTGTACGTTGGCGTTACTGGTTTGTCAAATATCAAAATAATCCCAGAAGCTAAAAATAGGACTACTTCCGTTATCATACCTATAGATAACATATAGCCTCCCCAACTGGCATGGATGATTTTACCGTAAGCACCTAAAATAACTAATGCGGCACCAATACTAAACGTAATTTCCAAGATGTGATTGATTTTTTTCATGATTGACATTTTAAATTGTAAAATTGATTTTTGTTTTTCCTTCAATAATTTTATGACGCTTGATAAAGCCTGATGGCGCAATAATAATGGCACTAACCTGTGCAAATGCCTGTATATACTGCCCCGTTCCTTTATGCGACTTTATATAATACATTTTTGACACTAGCTTACTAGCCTCGTCATCTAAGCATAAAACCTCAATATCGAAGTATTGATTAAAAATAATTAGGTTCTGTGTGTTAGGATTGTTAAACCTAATTAACCTAGGAATTTTAAACTTTCCTTTAGATATTTCAGAAACTCCTAAAATTGAATTTAAACCTTTGGTTACTAATTCCCCTTTAATAGACTGCTTAGTTCCATTAATAAATAGATCTACTGGCTTTAGATTATTACTTGCTACTTTGCTCATACACTGTTTTTAAAAATGATTCAATAACTGCGTTATAATTTTGTTTGGTTAATTCCTGAAAGAGCAGCGCATAATAGCCATCACCACTATGTGTGGCAAAAACGCGCATTTGTTTTGTTCGCATACTATTTGCTTCATCAATAATGAGACGGTCAGGTTTATCAGGGCCAATAATACCAGATGCAGCAAAATGCTTAGCAGCAGCATGCATTTGCGCAATAGGAACAATAAATGAAACGAGGTATACATTTTGAATGGTGAGCTCCTTTGTAAACTCTATGTAATGCCCTTTTTGCTCCATAAAAAGGCCGGCTAACTTTTTATCTATTAGATCCTGCTTAAAACGCAAATAAGCATCATCCAACTTTTTAACAGGTATAATAAAGATCATCAGTTTACCCGCTGGGTAATAGTTAAGCTCCGTTTTACCAGGATGCATAACCAAAATATTACCTAAACCGGTAACCGCATTAGAAGCCTCTATGTATAAAGGGTCTTTACCTAAATCCCAACTCATGGCGTCATATAATAGTGCCTTTTCTAGATCACGATTTACAGTTAACCGAGCCATAGTACCATTACTATTAAAGGTTTCTAACTCGCAGCTTTTTAATGGCCATGTTACTTTGTGAACAACACTGTTAGAGATTTCTGAAATGTAATTGGCTTGAAGTGTACCGTCATTTTCGATAATACTTAAAGGGTCAATAAGGCCATAGCCCATTGAATGCGGTAGTTTACGACCGTCTTGTGAAGTGTAGGCGATTTGCATACTGGTATGATTTTAAGGTTATTAAATCACACCAAGAAGTAGATAGGATTACATTTTATTGTGACTGTAAGTCCTCATCGTATTACCACCGCGGAGTGTTGCTCTCGGTTGGTACCCAGTTAAGGGTTCTTGATGATAGGACGAAGATAGAGAGATTTATTTAATGGAGAAAAATTGAACGTTAAAAGGTTCTTAAAATAGAATTGATGAAATTTTGTCAATATAAGCGTTGAATAATTATTTTATATCCAAGCTTTATTTGAAATTAATTTTTTAATTTGACAAAATATACAATTCTATCTCTCCCAAAAGTTTCGTTGCTTGTTTCCCTCTTTAATATAAGGGTTGTAAATTCTGTCTCATTTACCCAGGTTTCGTTAAATCTTTTTAATGGGGTAGGAAGAGACGATTGCACATACTCGATTATAGAGCTCGGAACGCGATTGTCATTAGTTAAAGGAACCAAATTATAAATGACCGATACGATTTCGCCTTTTTCAACGCCTATAATTATATCAGCAATTTCCCTATCAAATAAATCAAGATTTATTGGTTTGATATATCGATAATAAGGAGTTTTATCATTTGCGTATCCTTTTATCAAATTTAACTCTTGATTACTAATTTTAACTGGTTTACCAAGTTCAAAAATTTGCGCATTGGTATTTAATAAAAAAGTCGTGCAAATAACAAGCAAGGTCAATTTAACTTTCATTTTTGATGCATTTATTGTAATTGTTCAATTCATCTAAAAATAAAGTCAATTATGATAGAAAATTATATTTTAAAGTTAAATTATATGTAATTTAACTTTAGATGTATTTTAAAATAGTCATTTATAATTTACCTGTTTGAACCCAGCCTAACCCACCTGATTGATGCGGAAATTCGGATAAAATTTTAAAAAATAAGTCGGATTCAATTAGCTCTTTGTTGGCAACTACAATATTTAATAAATTTCTTTGCACTTCAAATGATCTTCTAATCGTTGAATTTCTTAAAGATTCGTTTAGAAAATAGTTGATTAGCTCCTTTGAATAATTTTGATGTTGAAGAAGTGGTATAATAAGAATATTCATTTGATCAAAAGATTCGACATTTTTGATCAGTTCAAATAATAAAATATTGTATTCTTCTGTAGTTAAATTTGACTTTAATTCGGAAATTTCAATAAAATTAACACCTAGCTCATCACTCAATGAAGTTGGACTTAATATAAATTTCTTTGGATCAAGCACTTTATTATACTTGACTTCTAAAAACTTAGTATTTACAAATAAATACCTTTCAGAAGATTCTTTCAAGAATCTTCTGTCTTCAAACAAAGCAAGATTTTCTAATTCATATGAAATAGTACTCAACAATTTTTTCATCGTCTATTTTATATTTTTTGTCTTATTCTTAAAAAGGGAAATCTTCATCATCATACAGCTGAATTCTAGGCCCTTTAGGCGGCTTTCCTTCTGAATAAGAAAAGATGTTACAATGATAAATGTCTTTTACCCTATCATTTGACTCTTCCATCACTAACTCTATATGGCTATCATCTTTTCCACCAATAAATGAAAACCCTTTACAACCATAATTACATCCTTTACATAACCCCTTTCTGCCATAAAGCCTTTCATTTCCGGTATTCTTAAATTTATCAAAGGCCTCATCTAATAATCCAATAAATACAGACTTTTCTTTATCGCTATACTCATGATAATCTAACAACTCATCAATTTTACCAATATTCATTCGTTCAATAAAATAAACAATGGCCTCATATTGAGTTCTATCCTTTAATATGTTTTCTTCAAACCTTTTTTTCTGATAGGTTTCAAAAAACATTCCAATGTAGTGATATGAAACACCCATATAATTTTGATTGGCAATTGCAGGTAAACCAGCAGGTTTGATTACGATGCTCTCATATAAATCTTTATGCGTTTCAAGCCAAATTGACGGATGAACACCTTCAAGCTCTATAAGGGCTTCTTCACAAAAGTTGTCAGCAATTTGGTAGTCTATTTTATCCATCGCTTATTGTATTAAATTATCAGGGGGACTGAAATTATACATTCCTAGGAATTCCAAACAAATAAGCATCATAAATATTTGTCAACACTTATAAAAGCCCATAAATGCAATATAAAATTAATTCAAACAATTGTAAATCAAATATTTATATTAAATAAAGCTGTATTCGTTACAACTTGTAGAAAATGCAATAACCTGTTTGCTCAAGGTAATTTTGTATCCTAAATCATATAAATATGGAAACAATTACACAAACCAACACGGTTACTAAAACACTTTCTTTCAAGAAAGAAAATGGCATTTGGTTTGCCGACCTACCAGCCTTTGTAGATGCAGGCCTAGGCACTAAGGCTAACTTAATGATGGTTGATGGCGCCGACACATTTTTAGATTACTTATCTAATAACCAAAACCATGCCACTTTAAAAATTAGCACATCTTTTTTTGAAGGCTCAGATGCAGTCCTAAACAAAATAAGAATTGGCCTAAACCAAGGTTTACTAGATCAGATAGGTCATGCCAAAGTAGACTATGGCGCTTATTACCACGTAGAAAAGTTTAAAGGAATAGCCATTAACCATCAACTCTGGCTTTGCCCAGTAACCGAATACGTTTTTGAAGGAACCTATCCAGAATCAATTTTCATCAAATTAATAAACAACAAATAAAATGAAACAGCGTAAAACAATTTATCACTTAATCGTAGATAAGAGCGGATCAATGACAGATTGCATTGATAGCACCATTAATGGATTTAATGAGCAAGTAAACAGGATAAAGCAAAAATCCTTAGAATTTGCAGAGGAGGAAATTACCATGGGGTTAACCACCTTCAACGACAATGTAAATCATGTATATTTTCAGCAAAATCCCAATAAAATGGTATTGTTAAACTATGAGAACTATAGACCTAGCGGAGGAACTGCTCTATTAGATGCAGTTGGAGAGACAATTACCGAAATAGAACGACAAATAGCTGCCAGTTTAATTCCTACAACAGCGATTATAGTAATTCTAACAGATGGCTATGAAAATGCATCAAAAAAGTATAACTTAGAGAAAATTCGTAATATGATCTCCAAGCTAGAGGAAACTGGTAATTGGACCTTTAGTTTTATTGGAGCAACATTAGATGCGGTAGATGTAGCTGCCTCCATGTCCATAAAAAGCCAAAACAGCTTTTCATTTGAAAAAAAAGAAATGAAAAATGCAGTTTGGGACAAATTAGACAAATCGGTAAGTAGCTACTTTAATAAGAAAAGATCAAATAGAAATTTAAATAACTTTTTTGAAGATTAATTATGAAGGTACATTTAATCAAAGATGGTGACGTCGGGATAGATACTTTTTCGGAAGTGGTTGATTTGTTGCAAGCCATAAGCGGACCCATTGAGTTCTATTATGATAGTAATAATATAGTAAACTTTACAGAAGATGATGTTATAGAGAAAAAAGAGCCTGATGAAAAAAAATTTGGACAATCAATACAGGCACATGCAGAAGTTGATAATGTTAAGTATTCACAAATAAGATCTATAAGAGCATATGAATCAAGACCACTAAGAACCTTTTCCTTCCCATTTTTAAGAAAAACTACAAAATGGACCACCATCTTTGATAAATGTAACACTTACAGATTATATAATAATATACCAAACAATGAGTTTGTAATTCTCTTAACTGAGGTTTCAAATACAAATAACTGGTTTGCCTCATTAGATGAAAAAATGCCTTTTAATGGCTTCATTCATACTTCCGATTGGAATCATTTTATAAAATGCCAAGACTCCTTCCCCATTGCATTTGAAGTAATAGCCCTAGTCTTACAAAAGCACATGTTTAATGATTACAATGAGGCAAGAAGCTCGGTTCATCTAGATCCAATTGGATGTGTAAATGACATGTGCTTGGAGAAAAAGGATATAAAATTAAAATTACGAACAGCTGATATTTGCCCTGATTGTATGAATAAATTAAAAGGCAAACTATCTTTTGCTGAAATTAATCAGGCATTAAATATCATGGAGTCTTTGCGGGTTAAAATGCTCTTTTCTCAAAATTTTAAGCAAAATGTACCTTTAAGTAGATTAATAATTGATGCTAAAAAACGAATTTTCTTACCCGACTTCGGAAATATTGAAATAAAACTTAGGCCCCTTGAAAAAACATTGTACCTGTTTTACTTAAACCATCCTGAAGGAGTAGGTTTAAGCTTTTTAAGGAGTAAGAAAGAGGAGCTATACAAAATATATGGTGAATTGGTAAGTATTGGTGACATGCTTGAAATGAGAAAAAGAATAGACGAAATGACCAATATCACGAGTAATTCTGCTGCTGAAAAAATTTCAAAGATTAAAGCAGCGTTCGTGAAATCCATTGGAGAAGAACTTGGAAAGAATTACTATATCCAGGGTGGGTATGAGGAGGTAAAGAAAATATTGGTGGATAGGGATTTGGTTGAAAATAAATAATAAAAGAGTTATTAAATCACTTAAGTAAAGAAAGTATATAAGGTATTAAAAGACAAATGGGATATCAAGTAGTTAAATATAAAACAATATAATGGAGTTCTAAACAAAAAATATTGAAAATTTAATTGATTGTAATTAAAGAAGCTGATTATAAAAATCGTAAAATTATCGTTCAATAGTTATAGTATAAAAATAACCCTTATCAGATTCAATCTCAGTAATTCCATTTTCATCTAGCTCGCCACCTGAAATAATATGAGTTTCATCAAGCCATCCTCCATTATTAAAATGTATAACCGTAACGATATTATCAACAACTTCTACGTATAATGTATATGTGCTTGATTTACCAGTATTGGGATTATAGTAGTCTACAGTTGCCGCATAGGTATCATCAGGTAAATTACTTAAAGTCTCATCAAAATCATCGCTTTCAAAATTATTCGGCCTAACCTTGATTTCTTTTGAACTTTCTATAACATTATTATTGTTATTACAACTTACAGATAGAGGAGAAATTAAAATTATAAATATAAATTTAAACATGGTTTCTGAATTTTATTTTAAAGTTATAATATTGACTAAATAAACTATTCTTTTTGTATTTAATAATCGTATAAATTACAATGATGAAACATGTGAACTATACAAATTATAATTATTTTTTGCTTATCATTATTGCTTTATTTTTTAGAATTCTTGGATTTTATTTCCCCTTTTGGGGTCTAGAGTACGAGGATTCATATATATATTCAGCCGTTTCAAGGCAAATTAGTTTAAATTATTCCTTTGATGAAGATCCTTTATTTACTAAATATATAATTTTTGGAGATTTAAAATCAGGCATACTAACACAGACTATAAGTGGTCATTTTATTTTTTTTCCAGCAATTCTTTCGGTAATTAATTTAATTTTTGGCTACAGCACTTTCAATATAATTATTTTAAACACTTTACTTTCAATCATAAATATTGTTTATGCTAGTAGGTTATTTAATTTACTAGTCAATAACAAAACTTCACAATTGTTTTTTAGTTTATTGTATGCTTCAACGCCTTTTTTATGTCTATATAATACTAGTGGGCTTTCAGAGACCATGTCCTCTGTATTTGTTATTATGACTTTATATTTTTATATAAGGAAAAATGTAGAAAAAAATATCAGTAACTATAGCAAAGTTTATCTTTTATTTATCTTACTTTCTATTATTATTAAAAGAGACAATCTTGTTTTAATTGCTTTGCCATTTATAGATTTAATTAAATATCTATTTTCAGACAGAATTAATATAACAAAGAAATTTATAAGTGTCATTTTAGTAATTACTACTGTGATTTTTATTTTTTTTATTTTTAAAGTAGACAAAACATTAATTGACGAAAAAGCAGATATCAATAATATTAATCCTTTTAGTTTTAGTTATTTTTTTACACTTTTCCCTGTTTTCATAAAATCTTTATTTAATATGAGATTTTTTGGACAATTCTCAATATTAATGGTAGCAAGTATTTTCATTATAAAAAAAACGAAAGAAAATACAATTATTTTATTTTGTATTTCACTTTTATATTTGTTAATATACACATTCCATTATAGAAGTTACTATATGGTAAATGGAAATTTTGTCCCTAATATTATTGATACATTCCGCTACTATACAAATTTTTTCTCAATTTTAATGATAGCCTTCTCAATAACATTTTTTAACGAATTGAATTATGTTATTGAGAAGTATAAAAAATTCATTACTACAATTATTGTAGCTTGTCTAATAATTAATTTTTACTTTAACTATGAAATAAGAGATGAACTAAGTGCAATCGAATATAATGAGAGAATAAAGCCAGTAGCTGAATCACTTAAACTAATCACAAAAAATGACATCATTGTTACAGACCGTTCAGTTCTTTTTCAAATGTTTGGGAAAGAGGACATTTTTATAGTAGACATTACAGCAATAAGTATGGATGAAATTAAAACTTTAAATGTCTTAAATAAAAGTAAAAAAATTTATTACATGAAAGATGAAGAACTTGATAATAGATATTCAATAAAGAACTACTTTGAACAAAATAATAAATTCATTTTTAAAAAAAGGCTTTCAACACATTATGTATTACTTGAAACTAAGTAGTAAATGCTTTAATTCTATTACTATGTTTTTTCAAATTCCATGTAAAAAGACCTCCACATTGTTCTAATTTGCTACACTTAGAGCATTCAGGTAAATAACTGTTCTTCCAATCAGATATAGATTTTCTACTATACTCCCAAAGATTTTCAGGTAAAACACATAACTGTGAATTATAAATTGACACTCTCATGCCTTGTCCTGCTAGGAATTCAACAGCTTCGCTCAATTCACTTATATAATCAGCCGGATCAATCCAAAGTTTTTCAATATTATAAGGAGTATACCCTACATATTCCAAACCCATAAAAGTGACATGCTCTACAAATGGGAGATTTTTATAAATATACCTTGCAAGTTTTGTTAATCTAGGGATTGACAATTTATGTAACACTATCCTTATTTCTATCCTTTGATTAAATCTTGCTAAATTATGAATTCCAATAATGGTTTGATTAAAAGCATCTTTAGCTTGTACAATATAGTCGTGAGATTGATAAAAGTCGGAATATAAAGGTATACCAATCATCAATCTAGAATATTCAATTTTAGCAAGTCTTTCTGCCATTTCAATCCTTGAAAAGGATCTCCCATTAGATAAAACGTGTATTTCAGTATCTGGTAAATTTACTTTTAAGGCTTCTAAAGTTTCAAAAAAGTGAATTCCCATTAATGTAGGTTCCCCTCCCGAAATCCCTAATTCATGGCAATTTTTAGGTATTAATGGGATTAATTTCCGATTAATATTATTAAGTCTTGAAATATCATCTTTATTTTTAGGAGGTTGAGAACACATCAAACAATTGCTATTGCATCTTTCTGTTACAAATAAGGTATTATGATTGGCATTAACTCTATATAAAGTGTTTATATTGCCATCAGGATTTGCGACAATAATATCACCTTCAGCAAGATCATCAAATGTGGGTACATTTTCAATTGTTGGTAGGTTTAAATTATTTTTTATTGAACTATTACTCAAAATTCCAACACAATCCTTTATACTATCTATAACTTCACCATTTTCACTTATTAAAAAAGTGTTAGAGTCAAGAAACTCTGGATTTCTTGTTACTTTCCCAATTAATGGAGTATTGATATTGTTAGGATTGCCTTTGACTCTTAATAACATAATTGTATTTTTCTTTTAACTCCTCTTTTTTACCCAAGTTTCAAATATTTTTTTAATATTCTTATTACTATCCATTAATTCAATAAGGTATCTAATAATCTCCATGTTTCTTTGACAAAATGTACTAGTGGGCCTGTATCCAACTATATCACCTTGAGTTGCGTGACTGTTTACAGGATCGGCGCCACAATATGTTTGAAAAGCGCAATCAGAACAACCAGGCAGTGATTCATTTAATCCAGCTCTGATAATATCAATTGTGGAATTACTATAAAAAATTTGTTCGTAAGAATGAGTGTCTAAATGCCCTAATTTAAAACGATAATCTTTAGTTTCAGCCAACATTCTACTTTCATCACTAGCATAGACGGAGCCTTCATAATTAAAAACAATAACATTAGTAATTGAACCAGTTGGTGAATTTAAGTCTACATACCCAACTGGGAATGGCGTAAGAATTTTACTTAAAATTATTGTTGCGTAATCCTCAGAGAAAAACTCTCCTTTTAAATTGTATTCAATGATTTTATCTAAAGCTATTTTATAGAAATTCAGAAACTTTTCAGTTTCGTATTTATTTTTTTTGTCATTTTTCAATGCAAAACCATAAGGCGAAATGGGTCTTAAAAATATATTTCTAAATCCTTGTTTATAATATTCCTCAACAATTTCTACTGGATGATCCAATGATAAATTAGTAGTAGTCATAAGAGTTGACACCCTATCTCTACCTAAAATCTTCCTGGTAAGCTCAAGACCTTTTATAGTTAACTCGTAACTATCTGCACCAGGCTTTTTTCTATTCATATTATGAATAAAATCTGGACCATCCAAAGATGAAGAAATTAATATTTCATTCTCTTTGCAATAAAGTAAATGCTCTTCAGTTATTAATGATAGGTTTGTACATATTACATAAGTGACTGTCTTATTACATTCAAGTGCTAATTTCTTTGTTTTTTCAACAGCATATTTAATATTCTCAAATGCCAATAATGCTTCTCCTCCTTGAAATTCCATTGTTACGTGAGGACTTGGTGATTTCAACATTATATCAATTCCTTTATCAATATGCGACTTTGTCATATCAAATTTGTCTGCATCTTGCGTAACTCTGGATACTTGACAATAATGACACGTATGATTGCATCTAAGTGATACAACAAAAATATGAAGAGTAGTAAAATCGTCTAAAAAAGACTTTTTTGTTCTATATCTAGTTGCATAAACATCAATTAATTGAGGAATTTTAGTTTCAGAAATAAATAGATTCGAGATTAAGTCACCAAAAAGTTCAAAATCTAAATTTTTATTTAGTTCTTTATTAATTATTTTAGAAACCGTTCCTAAGGGCAATACCAAAAAATCACCAACTTCATTTACAATAATTTCTTTTTCTTCATTTAATCTATGAAAACGGAAGGGAAGTAGAAAATAATTATCATTTTCTTGATTGTCATATACATCAATGTTTTGAAATTTTCTAACACCTGATTTTTGAGTTTCTAAATTCATTAAACTGTATTTATGACATTGAAATATCTACAATAAATAATGTACATTTTTCAATAAATTTAAAGAAATAAAGTGCAACAAAAAATGATTTAATACAAGTATCAACCTGGTGAGGATTAAGTTATCTAAAGAGGCTGTATCTCTTTAAAGAAGTGACACTTAGAATCTAAAAAGATTATTATTTTGCTTGCTGAATTAAATTAATTAGTCTGTATTTCGAATCCGACCGGATCAGAAATTTCACCTAGAGGAGTTTCATCATATTCGCCATTTGAAAATGCTTTAGCAATTAACAGCTCTCTGATATTAGTTGTTTCTTTGTTGATTATTTCTCTAAGTGAGAAATCAATAAGATCCCTTTGCGCCTTCTGTAAGTAATGCTCTAAATCATCATTACTTAAATTTAAACTCGACAATGGCTTCAGTGAAACTAGAAAATTTTCTTCTTTTATGGCAATATCAACTAAGAACTTGTCCCCAAACCAATACATGGTTTTAAGGACTGTATCCTTTGAAAACACCTTGCCATTGATTACTAGTTCAATTGTACCATTATGGATTTTATTTTGCATTTCCATAATGTGTTATTATTAATATACAAATGAGGAAGATCTATGTGAACTATGTGAACTGTGTGAACTGTGTGATCTATGTGAACCGTGACTTGAAACAAATTTGCCATTGTTCATATTGTTCAAACTTAGTTTCAAAACGGGAATAGTACTTCTAGTCGTTTTAGCTGTTGAATATTCAATTGTATTTCCTGAATTTTCAGATGAAGTTGGTTGAGCAAAAGATTGCGACACAGGTAATGTTGCTGATGCAAGACCAATCACTTTAGCTATGGTTTTGGCTAATTGAGAAATTTTGTTTGTCATAAATGATGAATTTTACTACTATAAAATTAGGTGATTTAGTGAATAGAACAATAAAATTAAATATATTTTATTGTTAAACTATATAAATTATTTATCATTGATAATCAATTAACTATACATTATTTATTTTTAAATAAGATTTATCGTAATACAATTAATTAATTCGTTTCCAATTTGTTATACTTTTTTACGAGTGATCATGTTAACAAATAAGGTAATTATTGATCTGCCAACCTTTCTTTCTAATCCAGATTGTGTTGTTGGAACTCCAGTTTGACGAGAAAACCGTTGCTTTACGGCAGAAATACCTAATGCTCTTTTCCATGAAAATGAGAAGCCATACTTAGACATTGACTTATATTTTATTACTATTATGAAATAATTTAAAATCCAAATTGTTATTTAAATCTTTTCGCCGTTTGAGATAAGGTACACTTAAATTGTTATTTTTAAAATTTTAATAATAAAAAAGTGAAATTTACAATAACACTAATTCTTTCAATGTTCATTATTGCATTTAGAACAGTTATGTAACTAATCAAACTCCGAACATTTACATGTCTAATATATGAATTTAAATCTTATATGTTAGATTTTACACTCATAAAATTATATAATGTTAGATGTTTGGTCATTATTATTAAAATCAATTTCCAAATAGAATTGTATGTCGTCAAAGAAAGTGGACAGTTTAGTTGACGACATACAACCAAATCGACCAGAAATTGGTAATTAATGGAGATTCTTGTGCAATTTTTTTTGCCATTCTAATGGTGTATCAAGAATCTTCCTATCAGGCCTAAAATTCTTCTATATTTATATAAGCAATGCATTCGAAATCTTGCATTAAGTAATACAAATCGTAAAAGTGACGAATCTTATCACCGATATTCTCTATGGTTTCTAAATCGTAAGAAACCCGTATTAAGAAAACCAGCTTTTCGACAAGAGTTTGTCTTTTATCCAATACATTTATAGAAAAGGTGTGATACCGAATTCTTGTTCTCGATTTTCGAAAGAATTATTATTTAAGAATCGCAAAGAAAAGCTACTTATTTCTATTCGCTTATAGGGAAAAGGATGGTAAAACTATGGATTTCTACTATGATCGAATTAGCACTTTCGAATTCGTGTATTTTCGGGTAATATCATTTAATTCCCCATTTTTCTTTTAAGAACTTATCTAATTGCCTTATTCCCATATTATAGGTACTGATAGGATTTAGTGTTTCCCTTATCTTATCTAATGGACCCATTATCTTTTCGCCTTCGAAAATCATACCCAATAATGCCCTTGTTGATGCAGGGTATTTCATAGACAATTGTATTAGCATTTCTCTATCTGTCTTATTATACTTTCGTATGATTCTGCCCAATACGCTTAATGAATTATTCTTTGTAGTATCTGGAATCCTCTTTAGCATCTTTAAGCAATCTAATACTTGTAATACCTTGACATTTTCTTTTGTAATTACGTTCTTTTGAAGAACGAATTGTATAGTATGAATATCCCTTTTTAATGCTGGCTTAAAGGTGTTTCTTCCTATTTGCACTGTATTGCTTATTTGAGTTATTAACCCGTATTTATTTAAGACACTAAACCCTGTTAAATACCCTATTATTTCTCCTTTACTTTCTAATAGGTCTTTTACTACTTCATTTACATCGAGGCCTAATCTTCCATATTCCGATTTAGTAGGTTTATAGAACTTCCCTTTTGCTAATTTATCAATGATACCTTTTTCTACTAAACGGTTTAATGACTTTATAATTGCTTCTCTATTTTTCGATGCCCCTTCTATATCCATATACGAAAACACATACCCTTCTTTAAAGGCATCAATTTGGCTTTTTACCGTGTTTGCTATGGTGTTTTTGGGTTCCATTTTACAAAGCTAATAAATTGTGTCCAGTTTTTTATATAATTTATTGGACATTTTTATTATTTTTGAGAATAATTTTTGATGGGTCATTATTTCATATGCCTACAAATTTTATCAAGAAAATTATGCCTTCTAGCGTAGTTATATGCTCCTCCACTTTTTCTCATAAAAGCAACTTTTTTTGTGTACTTTTTTGCTTCTATAATGCACTTTTCTTCTGTCCAACGAATGTTCCCTTTCATATGAGCACAAATTTCTTCCATCCAACCATGTTTTGATGCAGCTTGAACAGCCCCACTGTATTTTAATGAATTGTAAAAATCCAATTTCTTATCAAACATTTTTGCAATCTTATTACAAGCTTGCTTTGTCCAAATCACTTTATTGCCACCTACTGCACCTCCTTTGTTTGAGTTTAAGACATTCCACCCTTTATCTATGTAATCCTTAATATATTTTTGTTCAAGTTTAATTGCATCTTTTGTGATCACATAGTCAGATAGCTTTTTATAAATTGGAGTTAAATTTGTCTTATTTATATATTTTGCAACTGGACCTTTTTTTTCATAAAGATGTTCATATTTCCTTTTTGACTCTTTATAAGTCAATCCAATATAAACTGATTTATCTTTAAACTCATAGCAATAAATCATTCGATTATATAGGTTTCCTAAAATATCCATGTGCGCACAGGCTTCTTCCATAAAACCATTTCTTTCAGCAAATTGAGTGGCGCTTCCGCTTAATCTTCTAAATTCAAGTCTAGTTTTACATTTTTTTGCCAACTTTAAAACCTTTTCTTTAGTCCATGTATTCAATTTAGGTTTCATATGAGCACAAACTTCATCTAACCATTTTCTCCTTAATGCAAAAAGATAAGCACCTTTTTTATTATCTGAAAATTCACCTCTACTTTTAAATTTTAATGCTTCTTTTATTATTTCAGCTTTTGTCCATTTTTTGTGTTGTGACGGTATATGGCTACAAACATCTTCAAGCCAGCCATTTCTTATACTCGCTCCATAAGCCCCGCGTGAATTATCTTGAAAATCCTGTCGGCTATTATATTTCTTTGCTTCTTTTTTGCATAATTCAAAATCATTCCAAAATCCAGTCTTTTTTTCCATGTGTTTAAATACATTAGCGTCCCAATTATTTTTTTTACATGCTTCGTAAGCTCCTTTAGAGCCTTTCCTAAATTCATTGATACTTTTATATTTTAAAGCTTCTTTTATTACTGAGCTTTCTAGTCTCCATTTGGTATCTTTTTTAATTAGATTTATAAGTACAATTTTTTGCCAGCTATGTCTATTAACTGCACAAAATGCATCATTATGTTTTGTTCTAAATTCTAACAATGTTTCACACCTATCTGCCAAGGATTGGCACTTTTCCAAAGTCCATCTGGTTCTCATTTTAAATTAATTTTATTTATGCTCAAATAAATCTATTAATCCACCATCCCCTCCATCAACCCACTATGGAATACCTTTAAACCCTCATCCTCAAACCTGCCAAAGTAGTTTTGGGTTGTTTTTAGGTTAGAGTGGCCTAATGCTTCGGAAATATATGCAAGGGGGGCATTGTTGTTTTTCTGGATGGTAGCAAAGCAGTGTCTTGCCACATAGCTGGTTACTTTTAAGCTTAATCCTAATTCAATTCCAACTCTTGTAAGTCTTTTATTGGTATTTCTAACAAAGGTCTTAATATGGTCATATTCTTCTTGTGGTGTAAGACCATGTTTTAAAATTGGGAATATATAATCCTCTTTCTTTTTTGATTTATTTCCCCTTTTCTTAATGATGTACAATAGATTCTCATCCAAAGGGACCATTATAGGTAGGCTATTGTTATTAGTAGTGCGTTTAGTTTTAGCTCGTCTAAATTCAAGAAAGTCTCCATTAATATTACCATATTTAAGTAAGGCTATATCCTTAAAGTTCATTCCATTACTAATAAAACTAAATACCCAGTAATCCAATGCTACTGCATCTGCGTCTCTTTTGGCAGTATAATTTATAATTTGTCTAATCTCTTCCTTTTTTAAAGTGCGGCTAATTTTTTGTGGTGCTGGGATAGTGTATTTCTTGAAGGGGTATTTAGATGCGTCTATTACTTCATTCTCGATAGCCATATTAAAAATAGTCCTAAGCGCTCTTACATACATGCCTACTGTTGTTAATGACCTTCCGTTATCGGTCATCCATTTTTCATACCCTTTAAGAAAATCGGGGGTGATTTGGGATACTTTTAAGTTTTTCTTGTAGGATAACATAGAAGTTAAAGAATCTTGATAGGATCTAGCAGTGGAGATTCTACCCTCATCATTTAAAGCTTGTATGTGTTTCTCATAAATAGAATTCACACCATCGTTAAGTTGAATTTTTCTTGATTGTGTTTTTTCAGCGTAGAAGACGTTTTCAAAATCGGTAAATGTAAAAGGAACGATACGTTCTGCAATTAGGGTTTGTTTGTCCAACCAAGAAACTGTTTGACGTTTTAGTTGCTTCGTTGATTCATCCCTTAGCCTATTGGCAAGTAAACGGTCATACACCTCTTGAGTTGCCTTAAAAGGGGTCTTATAACGCTTCTTTTGACGACCATAATAAACAGTAAGTTTAATGGGATAGTTGCCGTCTAATAGTCTAGAACGGGTATCAAAAAAGTAGGTCAATGTTGGCTTTTCCATATGATCAGGGGGCTTTAAAATTTGCACCACAATTTGCACCACAAATGCAATTTGCACCACAATTTGCACCACAAAAATAAGGAAAAATGTCCAGTTTATTATTAAATGTTATCTTTGGAAATAACACAATCAGCTGATTTAAAGCATTTTATATTCACATAGTGTTAATATCATATATGAATAGTCACCTGACTCATAATCAGGGGGTCCCAGGATCATGCCCTGGTGGGCCCACTTGAAAATGAACCACTTATGATTTGTTTCATAGGTGGTTTTTTCTTTTCGGCCAAGTTTGGGCCAGGTTTTGAGTTTTTTGAGGGAAAACAAGGGTGGAAGGAGGTTAAGGAATGGAATTGTTGGAACTTGATTAAATCTGATTTTGTGAAGGAGGTTCTATTATAAAAATCTTACATTTAGAAAACAAAACTCTACAACTAAACTGTCTACTTTCTTTGATGACGCACACTAAAAATAAAACTATGAAAAAATTACTTTTCTCAGCATTGATTGCATCAAGTCTGTTCGCATGCAAATCAGAAACAAAACCGGCATTTGATTTAATGAATGCTAAAAAAGAAATTGAAGCGGCTAATGTGAATTTAACCGATTTAATTACTAAAGGAGATTCTGTGGGAGCTGCTAGTGCTTATACCAAGGATGGTAAATTTATGCCTGCAAATTTGTCTGCTGTTGAAGGCACTAGTAATCTAACTTCTTTCTGGGGTGGATTTATTAATGGTGTAGGAGGAGTTATAACATTAACAACTTTAGAAGTATGGGGTGATGAACATTACATAACCGAGGAAGGATTATTTGAAATTAAATCTAAAGAAGGTGCGCAGATAGATAAGGGCAAATATATAGTGCTTTGGAAAAAAGAAGATGGTAAATGGAAGCTTCATAGAGATATAGCAACAACAGATCTTCCATTAGCAAATAAGTAATAGAAAATTAAAAATTCAAAAAGGGTTTATGCCGTCAAAAGCATAGACCGTTTTTGTTTGGGGTAAGTCTCGGCCAAGTTTGGGCCAGGTTTTGTGATTTTAAAGGGACCATTATTCCATATAGCACTATGTTGAATAGGTAAGTCCATTCAGACCCTCGCACCACTACCCTTCACTACTTGGATAACTTTGAGTTTGATTCAGATGTTGATGTGAATGATGTATTGTTATAAAGAATGCAATGGATAAAATGAAATCTAATCTAGTATACTACTAATTAGATTCTACAGCATTTAATAAAATCCACGTAACCATATAATTATTTTATTGAACACTTATTAAACAGATCCATTACAGTTTGATTCCACTTTTCTTTTCCCATCTTTTGATAATCATCAAAAGAATATTTATTCAGAATAGACATTTGTGTACACTTTGCAACTTCATTAGCTTTTTCTTTACTAAACCCTAATTTCAATGATTCGCTTGTCCATCTATTGAACATCTTTCTTTTATTTTCAATATTCCAACCATTGGTTGTGTATTCTGATGCTGGTTTATCCTCCTCTGTAATTGCAAAAACTTGAAGAGTCACATTTACTTTTCTTTGAAATGTTGAATTGTTTTTTATGCCTAAATAAATATTTTTTTCAGTTGATTCATTTATAACAATCTTACCTTGATTTTGTTCTTCTGCCATTCCAAAAGGAAGAGCAGTGAAATTTTTTTTATTTAAAAAAGCTACTTTATTTGATTCGTCAAGACAGTAAATGCTAACCGCCGCATCACCTGTAGGAATAGAGATTTTCGAAATAATCAATGGCATTAATAAACTAGATCCTCCCATAGAATATATGTTTGATGCCGCGGCTGTTGAATTTATTACGGTTGAACTAATAGATTTGAAAATATTTGTATTGTTTTCATTTAAACTAGCATTGAAGACGTAAAACCAACTTTTAGTATTTTTTGGTAAATCAATTTTAATTGCATCTAAGGGCTTTAGAAACGCACCTAGCACACTACTATTTAATTTAAGTGAATATTCGCCTATTAGAACAGCCTTCTCTTCTTGTTGAGCTAGAACATTTATAGTAATTAGTAATAGAATAATTTTTACTAAGATTATCTTTTTCATCATTTTTTACTTTTTTTTATTATAATTTAAAAGTTATTTTATTTTACTTCCAATGAGTTTCTTTTCTTCTTTTAATGCTCTTCTACATTCAAGAAGCGCTAGCTTATAGGCAATACGTCTATTTTCAGCATACTTTTTTTGAGTAGTAGTTTTATAAATTTTTGCATCCCTCGTTAGTAAAATTTGGTTTTGCAAATAATCAATAACTCGTTGAATTGGTAGTTGCTTCTTTTCTTCCTTAGTAAGTGGGGGTCTTAATTGAATTTGAACGTCTTCATACTTGGGGTATTTTTTAAGAATTAGTTTTCTAGCCTTCATCTTTGCTTCTAGCTCTGACTTCCCTTCAACTTTAATTTTGGATTCCTTTAGGATGTCCATGTCACTATTAACGATTTCAACTATGAATTTGTATTGCATATCCTTTTTTTACCAAGTTACAATTTAACCCAATTAATGGTGGAAGTATTACCGGCCAGGTTCCGGGCCAGGTTTTCACAAAAAACGGGTTAAAAGAGGTGAAATATGAGAAATATAAATCTATTTCATTCTTGTATCCTATTGATTATCAATAAAAGAAAAGGTATGGAATACCACTAGGAACCCTCATAATCAGGGGGTCCCAGGATCATGCCCTGGTGGGCCCACACAAAACAACAAAGGGTTTCAGCAATAATACTGCTGGGACCCTTTTTGTTTGGGGTAAATCATTTATCAACTAGAACAAACGCTTCTTAATTTGCTCCCAACTATAGTAATGAAAAGTTTTATCATCACTCATCACTACAAAAATACCTTGTGCAAATCCTGGTAATTTTGATGCCGATATTTCAGAACCATCTGAATTTTTTGCAGT